>JAEEGF010300464.1_pt1 | contig 17600 bp, 15 predicted proteins | sample 9134171 | NCBI WGS metagenome assembly JAEEGF01 (sample SAMN16246542, study PRJNA631951) | gut metagenome | biome: gut microbiome; feature: rumen; material: AP-attached | host: Bos | place: Iran: Karaj | collected 2018-10 | reverse complement strand
CCGCCCGTCGGAATTCACAAGGTCGCCGTTCACCGCGCGGTAAAAATTCCCGTTCCGCGTATACCGCGGCCCCTCCGGCGTGTCGATGACAAAGAACCCGTTCCCGCTGATGGCCAGATCCAGCGGGTTGCCCGTCGTCATGAAATTACCTGGCGCATGGTCCACCGCGATTTCATCCGTATACGAGCCGAGCCCTAAAGTTCCCACCGCAGGAGGACGCCGGTCGAGGGAGAAGCCCTTGAAATCCGTCACCTTGATCGGCAAATCGTCGTTGATGCGCCGGATCAGCATCGGCCGGAACTCCGCGTCAAGCGCCCGGTCTCGCTTATAGCCGGTGGTATTAACGTTCGCCAAATTGTTCGCAATGACACCGGTGCGGTTCTCCTGCGTCATCATGCCGGCAGCCGCCGTATAAAGCCCACGCCACATAATTTCTCCTCCCCCGTATTATTTCTGCGCCGTAAGGACGCTGTCCATATCCTGCCCGTCCGCGAAATGATCGGCAAAATCCAAGGCCTTTCCCGTACCGATGGCCACGCAGGACATCGGGTCCTCTGCCAGCAGCGCCGGAACGCCCGTCTCCTTGGCAATCCGCCCAGTCAATCCGTAAAGCATCGCGCCGCCGCCCGTCAGGATAATCCCATGGTCGATGATATCCGCCGAAAGCTCCGGAGGCGTTTCTTCCAATATCTTCTTCACGCAGTCCACAATCGCCGAAACCGGCTCGTTCAGCGCCTCCGCAATCTGCGCCGTGGTCACCATGACGCCCTTCGGCAGTCCCGTATAAAGGTCGCGGCCCTTGACCTCCATCTGCACATTCCGCGCCTCCGGATACGCCGCGCCAATCTCCACCTTGATATCCTCCGCCGTACGTTCCCCGATCAAAATATTGAACGTCCTGCGAATATAGAGGATAATCGCTTCGTCAAACTTGTCCCCCGCCATACGCAGGCTGGAGGAAAGTACGATGCCGCCGAGACTGATGACCGCCACGTCCGTAGTGCCGCCTCCGATGTCCACGACCATGGAGCCTGTCGCCTCGTCAATCGGAAGCCCCGCGCCTATCGCCGCCGCCATCGGTTCCTCTATGAGCTGGGTACGTCGGGCTCCGGCCTGTTCCGCAGCCTCCTGCACCGCCCGCCTTTCCACCGACGTTACGCCGGAGGGCACGCAAATCATGATGCGGGGCCGAAACAGCAGCCGCCGTCCGATGACCTTATCGATGAAATATCGAAGCATCGTTTCCGTGATGTTGAAATCGGCAATCACGCCGTCCCGCAGCGGACGGATTGCGGAAATATTTCCCGGCGTCCGCCCGATCATCCGCTTCGCTTCCTCGCCTACCGCCAAAACCTGTCCCGTGTCGTTATTCACCGCCACCACCGACGGCTCCCGAAGTACAATCCCTTTGTTTTTCACATACACGAGGACATTGGCCGTCCCGAGGTCAACGCCGATATCAATCCCAAACATGCAATAGTCCTTTCCCGCACATAATACGCCTATTATGGAATAGTAATTATTATCTAATATAAAACCTCTCGCGCCATTTGTCAATTCATATCCGTATTTCTGACGAATTTTTAAGCAAAATATAAGATATACAAAATTTTTGTGGTAGGAAAATCCAACTTTCCTACTTTCTTACTTTCCTACTTTCCTACTTCAAAAATTTCAATGCCCTCGAATCAGCGAAAAACGGCTACCTTGAAAAGCCGCGTTTCCTTACTCCCCCTCCAGCTTCGTTGCCGATCCCCGACAGAGTAGTTTTTTTAACCTTTATTTTTAATTGAAAAATGAACAAATATATGCTATATTCAAGCAGAAAGAAAACTGCACTCTTCTCCGCGCAATCAGCGGAGTCCGACGGGGGGCCGACCATGAAAAGCACGCCTTCTCTTGCAAACAAAATACGGATTATCTCTTTGGGGCTGTCCCTCATACTGTTGGCAGTCCTTATTTCCGTTTCCGCTTTTGCCGCAGAGCCGGGGAAAAAGACCGTACGGGTGGGCTGGTTCGAGTCGCCTTTCAATATGACGGATTCCTTTGGCGAACGGTCCGGCTATGCCTATGAATACCAGCAGAAGGTTGCGGCCTATACCGGTTGGGAGTACGAATATGTAAACGCGAGCTGGCCGGAACTGCTGCAAATGCTGCAACGGGGCGAAATCGACATTTTGAGCGACGTTTCTTATAAGGAAGAACGGGCTCCGCACATGTTGTATTCCGCCCTGCCGATGGGCGAAGAGGAATACTACATCTTTGTTTCCAGCCGCAATACGAAAATCAGCTTAGACGACTACGCTTCCTTCAACGGGAAACGTGTGGGCATAAACAAAAACAGCGTGCAGAAGGATTTCTTCATTGACTGGGCAGCGAAACATGACATCCAAGTGGAAATCGTGGAACTGACGGGCGGAGAAAAGGATTCGCTGGATAAGCTCAGCCGCGGCGAGCTGGATATGTACGTAGGAACCAATATCGTCAAGAAGGGAAGCGGCAAAGACAGGGCCATCCCCCTTTGCAAGGTGGGCTCTTCCCCATTTTTCTTCGCAGTGAGAAAAGACCGGTCCGACCTATTGAAGGAACTGGACGCCGCCATGAGCCGGATTCAGGATGAGAACCGGTATTACAACCAGCAGATGTATAAAAAATATTTTTACAGCAGCGATTTCGGGGCCTACTTCGCGCCCGCCGAAGTCGACTGGCTTGCGCTCCGCGGCGTCGTCCGGGTGGGATATCGGGCCGATTATCTCCCCTATTGCGGAAAAGACGCGAAAACGGGAGAGTTGACGGGCGCATTGAAGGATTATCTTGAGATGGCCTCCGCCAGTGTGAAAAACGCGAATCTGATTTTTGACCCGGTGCCGTTTTCCGACATGGAATCCGCGCTAAAAGCGCTGGTGAACGGAGAGATCGACTGCATATTCCCGGTCAACTTCTCGGATTACGACGGCGAAAAGTCGGAGGTTTTGGTAACGTCGCCGCCCATACATACGGAAATGTTTGCAGTGGTGCGAAAAGAAGACCGCCGTAAACATTCCCTGAAGGGAATCGAAAGCGTCGCTTATGTGAAGGGCAACCACTATCATGAGAATTTCGTGAAGAAATATTTCCCGGAATGGAAAGTCAAGCTCTGCAGCAAACCGGACGACCGGCTGCAGGCGGTAGCCTCCGGCGAGGCGGACTGCTTCCTGATTTCCCTGTACAGGTTCAACCGCATTGCCGATCAGTGCAGCAAATACAAGCTGGCGACGATTTCCACCGGCGAGGATATGCATCTTTCCTTCGCCCTGCGGCGGGACAACCCCCAGCTCTACTCCATTCTCAACAAGATCGCCAATCTTGTGCCAGAGACGTCGGTGTATTCGTCGCTGACGACGTATTCTTTCGAGGACAAGAAAGTCAGCTTCACGGAGTATGTGCAGGACAATGTGGCTTCATTCGTAGCCGTCGCCGCCACCATCGCCGCGATTATCCTCACCTTGCTGCTGTACGGCGCGAAGACGCGGAAAAAAGCGAAAGAACGACAAGCGCTCATTTCGGCGGCGGAAACCGACGATCTGACGGGCCTGTTCAATCGGGGATTCTTCTATGAATACGCAAAACGCTTCCTCCATGATTATCCCGACGTAAAAATGGACGCCGTCGTCTTGAATATCGAGCAGTTCCATCTTATCAATGAATTGAAAGGACGCGAATACGGCGACATGGTGCTTCGCACGCTCGCCGAGGAGATAAAGCTGTTTTTGAAGGAGAACATCGGCATTGCCGGTCGTTACGAGGCGGACCGGTTCGATATCTACTGCAAGCATTTGGAAGACTATCAGGCGCTGCTGGACCGTTTCCAGAACCGGCTGAACCGATTGTCGCAAAGCGCCAGCATCCGGCTGCGCATAGGCGTCATGCCCTATCAGGAAGGGCTGGAATCCGATCAGGCCTTTGATCGCTCGTGGTCGGCCTGCAACATGGTGCGGGGCGGAAACAAACATCTGATGATTTACAATGAAGACATCCGCGCCCGCGAAAACTACAACCAGCGCCTGCTGAACGACCTCCGGCGGGCAGTGGAAAACCGGGAATTCAAGGTGTTCTATCAGCCCAAGTACTACATCCAATGCGACCCGCCCCGGCTGAACAGCGCGGAGGCGCTGATACGCTGGCAGCACCCGGAGCTTGGTCTGATCTCGCCCAACGATTTCATCCCGCTATTTGAAGGCAACGGCCAGATCAGCATCGTCGACAAATACGTTTGGGCCGAGACCGCCAGGCAGATCGCCGAATGGAAGGAAAAATACGGCATCATCCTGCCGGTTTCCGTCAACTTATCCCGGGTGGACGTATTCGACCCGCAGCTGGAAGAAATCCTCGACGGACTGGTAAGGGACAACGGGCTGGAACGTCAAGCCCTGAATTTGGAAGTGACGGAGTCCGCTTACACGGAAAACGCGGAAGAACTGCTGAAAGTCATCGAACGGCTGCGAGGCAAAGGGTATGAAATCGAGATGGACGATTTCGGTTCCGGCTATTCTTCGCTGAATATGCTTTCTTCCATGCCGGTGGACGTCTTGAAGATGGACCGGGGCTTCGTTCGGAACATCGAGCACAGCGAGCAGGACTTCCGCTTGGTGGAGCTGATTCTGGATATCGCCGGAAATCTGAAAATGCCCGTTATCGCGGAAGGCGTGGAAACGGCGGCCCAGCTGACCATGCTGAAAAACGCGGGGTGCGATCTGGTACAGGGCTATTATTTCTCCCGCCCGGTGCCGCCGGAGGAATTCGAGAAGTTCATTGAAGCCGAAAAGAACAACGGGTAAACGGAGGACGCCGGAGAAATTTTACCGGCGTCCTTTTCTCCGCCCATGAAGGCAAAAATTTTTACGAATCGAAACAGATGCATTTCATTTTTGTGGCAAGTTCGTTATAATATGAAATAATAATTGCAGGAAAAGTGGTGACACAATGGGAAGCAAGGGCAGACTGTTCAGCGGGAAACATCTCGCCCAGTTGATCTGGCCGCTGGCGGTCGAGCAGTTATTATCCGTTTTGATCGGCATGGTCGACGTCCTGATGGTCGCCTTTATCGGAGAGGCGGCCGTTTCCGGCGTTTCCCTCGTGGACTCCGTCAATTTCCTGATTCTTCAGGTCTTGTTCGCCATGACCGCCGGAGGAACCGTGGTCTGCGCCAAGTACATCGGCGGCGGCGAAACCGTCTCGGCGAAGAAAAGCGGCGGGCAGCTCCTTTCGGTGACGACGTTTGCCATGCTCCTGCTGTCCCTGCTGCTGCTCTTCGGCGGAGAACCCGTCCTGCGGCTGCTCTTTGGCACGGTCACGCCGGAGGTCATGGAGAACGCGGAAATCTATATGCGGTTTACCGTCGCGTCTTTCCCGTTCTTGGCCCTCTATCACTCGGCGGCCTCCATTTTCCGCGCGGAAGGCAATACGAGACTGTCCATGCTGGTTTCCCTCGGCATGAACCTTTTGAACATTGCCGGGAACGCGATTTGCATTTTCGGCTTCGGCATGGGCGTGGAGGGCGTCGCCATACCCACGCTGCTGTCCCGGGCGGTGGGCGCCGCCGCCATCTGCCTGTTCCTTCAGGCGCCGGACAATGCGCTCCGCATCGACAGCCTCAAACAATGCAGGCCCAACGGGACGATTCTGCGGCAAATCCTGTCCATCGGGGTTCCCGGCAGCGTGGAAAGCGGCCTGTTCAATCTCGGAAAAGTGATGCTGCAAAGTCTCGTGTCCACGCTGGGCACGGCCTCCATCGCCGCCTACGCCGTAGCGAGCAATCTTGCGACGTATCTGTATCTCCCCGGCAACGCGCTGGGCGCCGCACTGATGATCGTCGTCGGCCGATGCAACGGCGCCAATGAACCGGCGCAGGCAAAGCACTATACGAAACTCTTGGTTCTGCTGAATTACGCGGCGCTGGTCCCCATCTGCGCGGTGATGATTCTCGGACGAAGCACCTGGGTCGGCCTCTACAACCTGTCGTCGCAGTCCGCGTATTTCGCGGAGGGGCTGATCCTGTCCCATTCGCTGGCCATGATCATCTGGCCCGTCGCCTTTATACTGCCCTATTATTTCCGGGCCAGCGGCAAGGCAGTCTTTTCCATGGCGGTGGCCATCGGGACCATGCTGGTATTCCGAATCGGATGCGCATACTTGTTTGTGGACTTTCTGGGAAAAGACGTGCTTTGGGTATGGTACGCCATGTTCATCGACTGGATTTTCCGAGTGCTCATGTTTGCCGCGGCTTTCCGAAAAATGAAACCGATATAGCAAAAAAGAATGAGTGAATGAAAAGCAAGAGACGGGCGTTGAGGAGCTTATTCCTCAATGCCCGTCTTTCATAATTGAAATTGACAATGACACCCTCGAAGTATATACTAAATGTATATATGGAAGAAGGGAGATGAACGCCATGTTGACGGCAAAAGTTTTTCAAAGTGGAAACAGCCAAGCAATCCGCATACCGAAGGAAATGCAGACGAACCAGAAAGAGTTTATCATAAAGAAATACGGAAACTGCTTCTACCTGATTCCGCCCGACGATCCGCTGGCACTATTAAAACAAAGTCTTGGGCAAATGGATAAAGACACGCCGTTTGAGAGAGAGCAGCCCATGTTGACCGATCTTCCCGACAGAGAGGTTTTCTAAATGTATTTGATTGACACAAATATTTGCATTTACGCCATGAAAGGGCTGTTCCCCGCAATGAACCGGAGGCTCATTGACGACAGAGAACAAATTTTCGTTTCGTCCGTCACCGTGGGCGAGCTTGAATACGGCGCGACAAAAAGCCGATGGAGTGAGCGGACGAGGCAAATCTTTCAGGCGTTTCTCGCCAATTATATAATCGTTCCATTCGACGAGAACGACGCTATTGTCTTCGGAAAAATACGGGCACAGCTTGCGACAAACGGAACTCCGATAGGCGCATACGATGCAATGATAGGCGCTCAAGGCGTAGCAAGGAATTTGACCGTCGTAACGCATAATACAAAAGAATTTCGCCGCATTCCCGGCTTGCTGCTTGAAGATTGGACAGTATAAACGATGCCAATTAATAAATTCTTAATCCTTCCCTAAAGGATTTCCCATTTTCAAATCGTATTATTACGATAGGGGGTGATTTGCAAAAAGAAACAGCTGGCAACGGCGATGCTCATTTCGCTGATGACGATGAATCGCGTGGATGCGAACCGTCGGCAGCGACAGTCGAAGCGGCGCCGGTCCATGGAGAAGGATACGACCGGCATGACAGGGCGAACCTCAAATACCTATAATGAAGTATATTCAGACAAGAACAGAGGAGGTCAAACCATGAAGTCATTCGCATCCAGGTTTTTCGCATTCTTCGTTTTCGCGCTGCTCTGCACGACAGTTTTCCCGACGTCGGCGCTGGCGAGACCGGTCATCAAATTCCAACTTGAGCACGTCTATCTGCACGAAGCGGGCGAAGCGGAGGTTGTCGGCTATTTTGAGAACTCCGGCGACCAGGGGGCTTACGTCAAGTGGACGGATATCGACCTCACACTTCTTTCCGACAACGGCCAGCAGATGTGGTCGGACGCCGGTATCCGCCATTATGTAGACGACGTCTATGTCGGCCCGGACGAGTATGTTGCGTACACTCTCTACATCCAAAATCCGGACATCCCCGAATACCACGGTAAATATCACTGGAGAAGCCACACCAACACGCACTGGGAAAAAGCCGCCGGCTGAGCAAGCGGTAAAGAAGAGGAGAAATGTATATGAACATACATAAAACCTTACGCGAAAAGTTTCGTCCGGCTTTAGCTCTCGGTTTGGCGGCCTGTCTTGTCGGCGGCGTCTCCGGAGCTGCAACCGCCGCGCCCGATACGCTCGCTAACGCCGAAGTCTCGGCCCAGGCCCTCACCGCCGTTGAGAGCAGCCTCCAGCCCATCGTCGGCTCCTGGCATGAAGAGGACGTTCTCGACGCAAGGACGTTGACGATTTACGCGGACGGCAAATATGAGCTTTTCTACAAAGGCGGCGGCAAGGCTTTCGGAAAGGTCAAGGTAACCCCCGAAGAGCATCCCGACGGCTCGAAATCCCTTTGGTACTCCTTTTATGAAGAAGGCGGACTGACCCTTGAGGATAAGGACTCTGAGAATCCTTGGTATTCCGTCTATAAAACCGCCTTCCAGCTGTGGGCGGCCTTCCCCAAGGACGAAAAGGCGGAGACGCAGACGACGCTTCTGTCCGGACAGGACGGCGCCATGCGTTTCGTGCGCAACGAAGAAAATAACTATCATGCGACGAGCAAGGGCGTAAAAGCGGAGGATTATCTCGGCGTCTGGGCCTGCGGCCGCTGCAACGCTACAGTCAGCCGACAAGATGCCGGCTATCTTGTGGAGATCCAATGGGCCAACAGCGCTGCCGAAGGCAGCCTGTGGAGCTATCCCTGCTCTTACGACAACTATTCGGGGATCCTGTTCAGCAACGACGACGGGACGCGCACCGACTACATCTATACCGAAGACGGCAGCGTAACGAACAAGATGGTATACAACGACGGCCACGGCGTCTTTGTCCTCCGCAACGGCAGGATGACCTGGCAGGACAACAAAGAAAACGCCGGCGACGGCATTGGGTTCATCAAGTAGCCCAATAAACCAAACATTAGAAAACGGACATTGAGGGAATTTCCCCCGATGTCCGTTTTTTGCGTATATTGTTATTACATTCCGTAGGCCTTCCCTTTTTCCCGGAACATCCAAAACGACAGCCCCATCGCCAATATCTCCGCCGCCGGGTTGGCCAGCCAAACGCCGTCCACGCCGAAGAAGCAAGGAAGCAGCAGCAGCATACCCAGCATGAAGACGAGGGTGTGGCAGAAAGAGAGCAGCGCCGAGATTCTGCCGTCGTTCAGCGCAGTGAAAAAGGACGATGCATAGATATTGAAGCCGACGAACAGGAAATTGACGGCGAAAATATGGAAGCCGTGCACCGCCATTTGGAAAACCGCCTCGCTCCCCTCCGCGAACGCCGCGACCACAGGTTCCGCCACCCAGAGGCTGATCAGGAAGGTGAACACGCCGAACCCCGCGACAATGCGCAGGCTGAAACGGAAAATCCGCCGGACTTTCTCAAAATCGCGCGCGCCGTGATTATAGCTCATCAGCGGCGCGACGCCTTCGGCGTAGCCGAGATACGCGGAAGTCAGAAGCTCCTCCACATACTGGGCGATGGAAATAGCCGCCACGCCGTTTTCCCCGGCCAGCCCCATCATGGTATTGTTCAGCACGATGATGACGACGCTGCCGGAGAGCATGGAGACCATTTCCGAGACGCCGTTGGACGCCGATTTCCTGAGAATGGCCCAATGCGGAACGGGCCGCACCAAGCGAAGCGTCCCTTTGCGCCGGACGCCGAAATAAAACAGCCCGATCAGCGCCGAGACCGAATACCCTATCCCGGAGGCGATGCCCGCGCCCTCGATGCCCATGCCCCATTGGAACAGGAAAACATAATCCAACGCGATATTGATAAAGCCGCCGAACAAAGAGGACGCCATCGAAAGCATCGGGCGGCCTTCCACGATCAGGAACCCGTCGAGGATAATCCCGCCCATGATGAAGGGGCCGGAAATCACCAGCGGGATAATGTAATCTTCGCAGAGCGGAAGAAGTCCCGCGTCGGCGCCGAGAATCCCGACCAGCGGCCGCAGGAAAAGCAAAGCGAGCGCCGCCAGGAGCGCGCTGCCCGCCACGCAGGAAAGCAGCAGGAAAGAAAAGCCTTTCCGCGCCGTGTCCAGTTTTCCCTCGCCTATCAGGGAGGCAATCAGCGCGCTGCCTCCGGTGTTCATCATCGTCGCCAGCGCCAGCATGACGCCGAAGACGGGCATCGTGATATTCACCGCCGCCAACCCCGCCGTACCTACGGCCCGCGCCACCAAGACGCCGTCGATGATGAAATAGATGTTGAGAAACACAAAGGAAAGAATCGTCGGCGCGGCAAACCGCAAAAGCGACCTGTATGTGATTTCCCGCGCAAGCCGAGACATCCGAAAAACCTCCAAAATTTTTGAAGTAAGAAAGTAAGAAAATAGGAAAGTAGGAAAGTTGGATTTTCCTACCGCAGAAATTTCACAAGTTTTAATTATTATACATTTTTTCGTGCCAGCAACGCAAACAACATCAGCACGAAGAACGATCCGAGCAGCGCCCCGGCGCTCATGGCAGTTGAATATCGCCTATTCGTCTGTCAATGAAAAGACGCCGCATATTATCCAAACAATGAACGCCGACAGGCAACAAATAAAAAGACCGGACGTCGAGGAAATCCAACTCCTCAACGTCCGGTCTCATTTGTTTCTGCTACCCGCCATAGGCCAGAACCCCCGCCAGTGCAGAAATTCCAATCAAGCCGACAGGCGAGATCCCGTTTCTCATAAAGTTTCTCGATCCGAAGTAGACGATCGTGAGCACAACCGTCATGATGATTGCAATCGGATGTATTGTATTACCGCCGAAACCTCCCACGCTGTGTCGAAATATCATATATACGCCTGTAGCGAGTATCATGCCGACGACGCATGGCTTCACGCCCCGAAGGATTGCCTGTACATAAGGACTCTTCATCGCCATTTTCAGCGAAATCATGATGAGCAGGATGATGACAAACGATGGCGCCACGACCGCAGTCGTTGCAACCAGAGCGCCCAGGAATCCCGCCTGCGAGCTGCCTATATACGTCGCCAAGTTCACCATGATAGGCCCCGGAGTGCTCTCGCTGACCGCGATCATGTAAGTCAGCATTTCGTCATTGAGCCAGCCGTAAGACAAGACCACGTCCCGGATCAAGGGAATCGCACCGTATGCTCCTCCAAAAGCGAACAACCCGACTTCCAAAAAGCCGATAAGCAAGTCTAAGTAAATCATTTCGCTCCACCTGCCTTTCCGCTTTTCCGATTCGTCAGGAACATGGCAAAGCTGACGACAGCCGCGACCAGCATAAGGGTGATGGAAGATATGCGCAGCGCAAAAATGTCTATCAGCAGCATGGCGATAAACGAACATCCCATGATCGCAAGCGGCGCCGGTTTTTTCTGCATCTTCTTAATCATCTTGATCGCGGCGTCCAGGATGAGTATACCAACCGCAATCTTGATTCCCATGAACGCATGGGCAATCCATGCAATCTCAAGAAAATTGTCCAGAAACATGGAGATCATAAAAATGATGCAGAAAGAAGGCAAGACTATGCCAACTGTCGCCGCAACGGATCCGAGCAACCCCCTTTGCTTATAGCCGACAAAGGTTGCGCAGTTGATGGCAATCGGTCCCGGCGTGGATTCGGCGATCACCGTCACGTCCATCATCTCATCGTGCGTAATCCACCGTTTTTGCTCCACACAGGAATGCTCTATCAACGCAATCATGGCGTATCCGCCGCCGAAGGTAAAGAGCCCTATCCTGGCGAACGTCAAAAAAAGGTCAAGCACAATGTTCATACGTCAATTCCCGTGGCAGTGATGATCTTCTCCATGATGATGACCATGTTCGCCGCAATGATGGGCGTGCTCGCCGTGATGATGGCCGCAATGCCCGTGGTCATGTCCATGATGGTCGCAGTGAGCGTCCGGATCGTATGCCAGCGTTCCTTCCGCGAGTGCCTTCGCTGCCGCGTCCGCGGAGCCCTGCACGCCAGCATAGAGCTTGATTCCGACGTCGGCCAGCGCCATCTGCGCCCCCATACCGATGCCGCCGCAAATCAGCGCGTCGACCTTGGCGGCCTGCAGGAACCCGGCCAGCGCGCCGTGACCGCTTCCGTTGGTATCTATGACCTGCTCCCCCGTAATCTTTCCGTTCTCCACGTCATACACCTTGAACTGTTCGGTGTGTCCGAAATGCTGGAAAATCTCTCCGTTTTCATAAGTAACCGCGATTCTCATTGCAATACTTCCTTTCTCCATAATGTCCTGCCGGATTTCCACCGGCTCAAATTCACAGCAGCCTCCCGCGATCAGCAGCCGCTTCCCGTGAACCAGCGCCTCCGCGACTTTCCTTCTCGCGCTGTCGTAAATCGCCGTGACCGTGGTACGGGCGATGTTCATTTGGGCCGCGCAGGCTTCCTGGGTGAGCCCTTCGCCGTCCAAAAGCCGCAAAGCCTCAAACTCGTCCACCGTCATGCGGACGCTTTCAACGGCTTCCACGTCGTCGGGCGAAAAGCTTCGATAGACCGGCAGCTGCCCAATCCTGCGGCATCGGGTTGGTCTCGGCATAAGCTCCCCTCTTTCCTGACATATGTCATAAATATAGTATAGACGCAAAAATGACATATGTCAATTATATCAGTTTGTCCCGTGAGCGAAACAGTTTTGAGAAAATCATGGCTACCGCACGCTCGGCATGATAGAATTACAATAGAAGTTTTGTGAAGGACGCACAACGTGATTCAGATTGGAACGATATGGAGGAATGAACTATGGCTGACATCGAGAAAACCGCCGAAGCGCTGCGCGGAAAAGGGTATGAAGTGGCTTGTTTTGAAACGGGCGAAGAGGCCGCCCGATACCTCGACGGGAAAATCGACGGCTACACGGTCGGCTTCGGGGATTCGGAGACGCTGCTTGCTTTAGGAATGTATGACCGTCTTTCAAAACACAACGACGTTCACGATCCGATGCACCGCCGCGAAGGAAAAGGATTTTTTGCGACTGCGCGGGATTGCCTCACTACCGAAATATTCCTGACCTCGGTGAACGGCGTCGCCGAGACCGGGGAAATGGTGAACATCGACGGCACCGGCAACCGTGTCGCAGGTTCTTTATACGGACATCGGAAGGTGTATTTCGTCGTCGGCCGGAACAAGATCGCTCCCACGCTTCAGGACGCCGCCCACCGCGCAAGGAACGTCGCCGCGCCTATGAACGCCGCCCGCCACAACTACAAAACGCCCTGCGCCGTCACCCAGGACCGCTGCCACCATTGCAAGAGTCCCGACAGAATCTGCAACGCGCAGGTCATCTACTGGAGAAAGATGAACCACATGGCCATGGAAGTCGTGCTGATCAACGAAGACTTAGGGTTCTAAGGCGGGCTGATCCTCTATGAAATACCATAACACCGTAACCGCCAGCTTTATAGACAGGCCGAACCGCTTCATCGCTCATGTGGATATCGACGGCACGGCAGAGACCGTCCACGTCAAGAACACGGGCCGGTGCAGGGAACTCTTGCTTCCGCGTGTTCCCGTCATATTGGCAGCGGCGGACAATCCAGACCGCAAGACAAAATACGACCTGATTGCCGTCAAGAAGAAAGGCCTCGGCTGGGTGAACATCGACAGCCAAGCCCCGAATATAGTCGTGCGGGAATGGCTGGAACAGCAGGAGTTCGACCTCATCCGGCCGGAATACGTCTACGGCGATTCCCGCATCGACTTTTACATGGAAAAGGGAAAGCGAAAATATCTGTTGGAAGTCAAAGGCTGCACGCTGGAAATCGACGGCGTGGGCTATTTCCCCGACGCCCCCACCGAGCGCGGCGTCAAGCATATCCGCGAGCTCATCAAGGCGCGGAAACAAGGGTACCGGTGCGGCGTCGCCTTCGTCATCCAAATGAACGGCGTCAAAGAAGTGCGCCCCAATATCGAAACGCACCCGGAATTCGGCGAAGCCCTGGCGGAAGCGGAGCAAGCGGGCGTCAAGGTGCTTTGCCTGGAATGCGAGGTACGAAAAGAGAGCTTGCGCATCCTTTCCAAAAATATGAATTTATGAACGAAGGCTGCAATTTCTATGCTATAATGTACTCATATATCATGAGGAAGGGATTGCCCGATGGAACTTCGCCAGCTTCAATATTTTCTTGCCTGCGCCCGCTGCGGCTCCCTGACCACGGCGGCGGAGGAGCTTTTCACGTCGCAGCCGCACGTCAGCATGGTCATCCGCGAACTGGAGCAGGAACTTGGCGCCCAGCTTTTCACGCGCCGCTCGAAGGGCGTGGAACTCACCGAGACGGGAGAGCGCGTTTACGGCTACGCCCTCCGCGCTCTGCGAAACGCGGAACTCTTCGCTTCCGTCAGCCGGGAGCAGCGGGAACACTCGATACGTATCGCCACGAACAACAGCAGCAATATGGCGGTCATGCTGACCGCGTTTTACAACGAGTTCACGGGAAACGGGAAGGAACGGGAGCTTTATTTGCGCTTTACCGAGTGCGGCATCGAGAAGATGATCGCGCTGCTTTCGGCCTACGAGTACGACCTTGGCTTTCTGTTCGTGCCGGACACAAAACGCTCCGCCCTCCGCTATATGATTGAACGACGGCAGCTTGCCTTTACGCCGCTCCTCGATACGGACCTTGTGCTGTACGTCGGCACACATCACCCGTTGGCGTCCCGCTCATCGGTGACGGCGGAAGAGGTCGCCGCCCTCTCCTTCATACAGTTGGAGGATGATTTCTTCACCGTCGAGGATCTCCTGGCCGGGGAACCCGCCTTTCGCAGGAAGCGGCTGGAAATCCGCCGCGTGGTGCTGACGAACAGCGACCACATGATGATCCGTATGCTGGGCAGGACCGACCTGTGCAACCTCGGCAGCTATTGGCTCAAAGACGTTTACCGTCAATACGACTTCCGCCGGATTCCCGTCGAAGGCATGGAAAAACGCGTCGCCTTCGGCTACCTCTCGCGAAAGGGCGAGCCGCTGAACGAGGACGTTTCCGCCTTCTTGGAATTCTTGCGCCGCGCGCTGGAGTCCGACGCCACCGGGTGATATTACTCCTGCCATAAAAAATCACCCATCTTGCCTTCCCCTTGAGGGGAAGGTGTCGCGCGAAGCGCGACGGATGAGGTGTTGCAAGTCAACGTTTAACATAAGCGCAACCATACAGCCACCTCACCCACCGCCTACGGCCGAAATATGCCACTGGCATATTTCGCTCCTCCCCTCGAGGGGAGGGCCAAGTAGTTGTGGTAGCGAAATTTAACAGCCATAGTAATATAACAAATCCTTATACCTCTTCATAAAAAACGCGCAATATCGGAACAACGCCCTCTTTGCTATACTCAAAGTGAAGCAAGGAGGGCGTTCTTCATGAATATGGCGAAAAGGAGCTGCGAAGAACAGTTCCAAACAGGCGAGATGCTGATGGACAGCGGTTCGATCCATAAGACGCTTTTGGTCTATGCGGCGCCGGTGCTCCTCATGCAGCTTTTGCAGCAGCTTTACAATATCGCCGACTGCGCCGTCATCGGGCGGCTCTGCGGCGGTTTCGGGCTGGCGGCGGTTGGCGTCGCGGGTCTCGTGCTGGCCGTCCATATCAATTTTTTCATCGGCTTTTCCGTCGGCGTTACCTCTGCCGTGTCGCGGCTGTTCGGCGCTCGGGACTTCGGCAAGCTCCGCGCGATGATTGCGACTTCGGTTTTGCTGGCGGCTGGCGCGGGATTGCTGCTGACCGTCATCGGCGAGCGGCTCGGGCAAAATTATCTGACTTGGCTCGCCTGTCCTGCCGAAGCGATGGACGACGCGCGGCTCTATCTTCATATCTGCCTGCTCGGTCTTATTCCGCAGCTCGTCTATAACGTCGCCAACGGTATCTTCCGCGCCCTCGGCAATACGAAAACGCCGCTCCTTTGGCTCGCCGCCTCCGCCGTGCTGAATATCGCCCTCGATCTTCTTTTCGTCGGCGCATGGGACTTCGGCTTCGCGGGCGCGGCGTGGGCGACTCTGACGTCCCAGTGGATGCTCGGGCTTGGAATCCTTTGGCGGTTGACGCGCATTGACGAGCGTTTCCGCTTCTCCTTTGACGCGCCGCTCCTTTCCGCACGGGAGCTTTTTTCCCTGCTTCGGCTCGGCGTACCGTCGGGAATGCAGGCCGCGTTCATGAGCCTCTCGTCGCTTTTGATCCAGATCAGCATTGATTCCTTTGGCCCCGCCGCGATGGCCGGCATGGTGGTCTATGCGAAAATCGAAGGCTTCATGTATTACCCGGCCTTTGCCTACGGCATGGCGCTGACGGGCTTCATCGGACAGAACCTCGGCGCAGGAAGGCTCGACCGCGTGGAAGAGGCGATGCGCATCAGCCGCCGCACGGCGATTCGCGCAACGCTGGTCATCAGCGGAGCGTTAATGTTAGCGGCGGAACCTGTAGTAGGCTTTTTCACCGAAGACGCGGCAACGCTGACAAACGGGCTGGCTGCCATCTATTGGAATTTCCCCTTCTATTTCCTCTACTCTCTGAATCAGGTCTATATCGGCGGACTGAAGGGCCTTGGCGAGACGGGCATCCCGATGCTTTCCGCCCTCGTCGCCTACGCGCTGTTCCGTGTCGTCTGGTGCGAAGCCTTGCTTCCGTATTGGCACGACATGGCAGTCATCTACACCGCCTACAACGTCAGCTTCATCGTCTCACTGCTGATTCTCGTCCCCTTTTATCGTCATACCTTCCGGCGATTGACACACCCGGAGCCGCATGGCGCGACGGTCACGGCGTACTGAAAACCACAGCAAACATACAAACTCCCCGCAGCTTCTGCAATAAAACTGCGGGGAGTTATTTTTTATTATAGTTTTTTCAAATTCCGTTTGGAAGGAGAATCCGACTGCTGTTCGAAACCTTTATTATATCAGTCTCTTTAGCACCTCATTTCTCTCTCGCGAAAAAACGAAGTACAAATTTTTTACTCCAGTTTTTTCCGGAGCCTTCGATGCAAGGCAGGAAATCCTTACGGGGAAAAGGATTTTCTGATGCCTCGTCAAGCAATCCCAAAAACCGAATTACGTCGATTATTATTTCGGGAACTTCTAAACCCTTCAATCTCTCAAACCAAAGGAAAGCGATACGAAAAAAAGGAGTCCCGGAGATGCGGAACTCCGGGACTGCTGCCGTCGGCAGCGAAGGAAATGAATGTATGTGAAGAGGTGATTTTCAGAGGGGGATGGCCGCCGCAAAGCGGCCACCCAATGAAGGAAATGAATGTATGAACCTGCTTCCCGATGGAACGGAAACCATAAAGGAAACCTTATGCCGAGGAGGTGTCCCGGAGATGTCACCACGCTCCGGGACTGCTGCCAAGTGACAGCGTTCTGGATGAAAAAAAGTATAGAAAATGTGGACTATCAAAGGAGGTGGAGCCGGCCCTCCCTTATAGCCGGCTCCGGCTACCACGCCGCGTTTGGAAGAAGAGAAACACGGCAGAGAACATAAGCAAAACAAAAAGCCCTTTCCCGCATACAGGAAAAGGGCAAAATACCGATAATCGAACGATACGCAAAACAAAAACGCTTATCGCCTGATCCCTTCCCTGTCGCTCGCAGGTCAAACAGTGACCGTCAATCAGGCAGTTCTCCTGGCTTCGGCTCATCGCGCCCCGACGCCTTCCCATGCTCGCGCACAGTGGCTTATGTCGGACGCTCACCTTCACAGTGGCGGGACCGCGCCGGACTCTGACCGGCTTCCCTATTAAGTCTTGCGACACCTGATCCGAAATATGAACTTTTCAATTTCAAATTCATTCTATGGCGTATTGTAATTGATTCTTTTTTTCTTGTCAAGCTATTTTTGAAAACAATTATATCAGAATTCACATTTCTCGCTCCGCTTTCCTTGACAGGCGT
>JAEEGF012438716.1_pt1 | contig 17601 bp, 10 predicted proteins | sample 9134171 | NCBI WGS metagenome assembly JAEEGF01 (sample SAMN16246542, study PRJNA631951) | gut metagenome | biome: gut microbiome; feature: rumen; material: AP-attached | host: Bos | place: Iran: Karaj | collected 2018-10 | reverse complement strand
CGGGGGCACCCACGTATGGCCCAGCCAGGGGGCGGTCCACGCGGGCCTCACCCACGTGGTGAACGCCATCCCGGACAACTGGCCCATGGGATTGCACCTTGCCGAGGGGTCCATCCACACGGTCCAGACCCCCTTCGCGTACCTGGGGTACAAGAAGCTCAACGGCATGGCCAAGACCGCCTTGAAGCCCATGCCCGACGGGGACCTCTACGACGTGGGCCACTACATCGACCACGAGCTGGTGGAGGGCGTGGAGCACGACTGCGGCAAGCGCCTCGAGCGCCTGGACGGCGGCAAGCCCGTCCGCTTCCTCATGACCGTGGGCGGCGCGGGGGCCGGCGGGGATCTGTACCTCGCCATGACCCGACACCTGCTCCCCTACATCCACCAGGGCAAGGCAGAGCTGTGGATCAACTTCGGCGACCATCTGGCCATGTGGGACGTGTTCAAGCGGGAGATGCCGGCGCTGGAGAAGGAGGTCAAGACCTACTTCGACGACTATGCGGGCCTCAAAGCCTGGGCCGCCACCTTGGACGGGGACAGCCCGGCGGGGATCACCGCCTTCTGCCACAAGGACATCTTCGAGGCCGTGTACTCCACCAACCTGCTCATGCGCAAGTGCGACGTGCTGGTGACCAAGCCCTCGGAGCTGGCCTTTTACCCGGTGCCCAAGCTCATGATGCGGCACATCGGCGGCCACGAGGTCTACGGCGCCGTCCACGCCCAGGAGCTGGGAGACGCCACCTTCGAGTGCGAGACCGCCTCCGCCTTGGCGGACATGATCGACACCCTCATCCACGACCCCGCCATCCTGCAGCACATGTGCCGCCGGATCGTAGAGCTCAAGAAGCAGGGCGTCTACAACGGCGGCTACGAGGTAGTGAAGCTGGCCGTCAAGGGCCGATAAACCGAAAACAACCTATTTGCCACGGGAGGCAGCCATATGAAAGGGATCAGAAAACAGGGACGCCGAAGGATCGGGAGCGATCTTTTTTGGGGACTGCTCCTGCTGTCCCTTTTGGCCGGCACGATCCTCTCAGGCGGCTGCCAGCCCGCGGAAAAGCCGGCGGTGGAGATCAGCGAGGTGGTGTCCAGCAACGGCCAGTCCTACGTGCGCGAGGGCTACGGGGCCCTGGACTGGATCGAGCTGCACAACGCGGGCACCCGGCCCGTGTCCCTGAGCGGCTGGTTCCTGACCGACAAGTACGCCTCCCTGGACGCGGACTGCGCCCTGCCCCCCATCACCCTGCCCCCGGACGGCTACTGCGTGCTCTTCGCCGACAAGGAGATGGCCGACGCCGGGAGCCTGTGCCTGCCCTTCGGCCTCAGCAAGAGCGGCGAGACCCTGTACCTGTTCAGCTCGGACGGAGCGCCGGTGGCGGAGCTTCGGGTGCCGGCCCTGGAGAAGGACGTGTCCTGGGCCCGGCGGCCCGACGGCACCTACGGCTACTGCCTGATCCCCACGCCGGAGAACCCCAACGACGGGGAAATTTTGGACCAGCTGCCCATGGCGGATTCGGATGACCCCCTGCTGGAGGAGACCTTCCGGGGGGACGGTCCTCTGGAGATCACCGAGGTGGTGTCCAGCAACGGCCTGTCCCTGCTGGAGAAGTCCTACGGGGCCGTGGACTGGATCGAGCTCCACAACCGGAGCCGGGAGCCCCTGTCCCTGCGCGGCTGGTATCTCTCCGACCGGGCCTCCCTCGTGGACGGCAGCTGCGCCCTGCCCGACGTGACCGTTCCCCCGGACGGCTACTTCGTGATCCTGGCGGACACGGAGGGGGCCAAGATCGGGGACCGGTGCCTGCCCTTCAGCATCCGCAAGACCGGCGAAACATTGTATCTCTACGATCCCACCGGCCAGCGGGCGGGGATCCTGGTGGTGCCCGCCCTGGAGAAGGACGTGTCCTGGGCCCTGGACAGCTCTGGCACCTACGGCTACTGCCTCTTCCCCACCCCGGGCGCGGCCAACACCGCCGAGATCGTGGCTGAATTGACTCAGGTGCCGGCGGCGGAGACCCGGGTGCCCGGCCGCCAGTCGGCGATCAGCCTGCGGATCAACGAGGTCTGCTCGGCCCCGGCCGCCGGAGAGACGGACTGGATCGAGCTCTACAACCCCACGGACGAGCCCGTGAGCGTGGAAGGCTTCTATCTGACCGATTCCACCACCAACATCACCAAGGCCACCCTGCCCGCCCTGACGGTCCCGGGCCGGGGGTATCTTATGGTGCCCCTGGGGCCCGCAGTGGCCCCCACCGAAGGCATCGCCGCCTTCTCCCTCTCCTCCGCCGGGGAGGCCCTCTACCTCTTCGACGACGAGCTGGGCCTGGTGGACATGGCGGAAGTGCCCGCCCTGCGGGAGGGGCTGGTGTACGCCCGGCGGGAGGACGGCACCTTCGGCTACTGCGGCGTGCCCACGCCCGGCGCCGCCAACGGGAGCGGCATCTATGAGACGTCCCGCCGGACCATGGCCGCCGATTCCCCCATCCATATCAACGAAGGCCTGTACCGGAACCGGTACAGCGTTATCGACGCCTACGGGGACAGGAGCGACTGGGTGGAGCTGGTGAACCGGTCCAAGACCGCCTGTTCCCTGAGCGGGTATTTCCTGAGCGACGATGAAAACGACCTGACCAAATGGCCCCTCCCTGACCGGACCCTGAAGCCGGGCGAGTACCTGCTGGTGTTCCTGTCGGGCCACGAATCCACGGGGACGGAGGTCCACGCCCCCTTCTCCATCTCGAAGAAGAACGCGGGCTGCTACCTCTATCGCGCGGCGGAGCTGGCGGTGGAGCTGCTGCCCTATCCCCAGGACCTGCCCGAGAACGTGTCCCTGGGCCTGGACGAGGCGGGGCAGCTGATCTACTTCGCCTACCCCACCCCCGGCTATGCCAACGCCCGATCCTTTTCGGGGCCTCTGCCCGCCAGCATCTTCCCCGCCGGAGCCATCCTCATCAGCGAGGTCAGCGCCGGGGGCGACGACGGGGACTGGGTGGAGCTCTACAACCGGTCCGATGGGGCGGTGAAGCTGAACGGCTGGCATCTGTCCGACGATGCGGACGAGCTCACCAAGAAGAGCTTGGACGGGCTGTCCCTGAAGCCGGGGGGATACGCCCTGGTGCACCTGACCACAAAGGGCGGCGAGGCCCTTTTTTCGATTGCCCGCGCGGGGGAGGAACTGGTCCTGAGCGATGACAAGGGCGCGGTCCGGGACGTGTTCGCCTCCGGCGCCCTTCAGAAGGGGCACACCTCCGGCCGGGTGGAGCAGTCCCCCGAAGCGGGGCGGGTGTTCTTTGAATCGCCCACGCCCGGCAAGCGGAACAGCACCCACCTCGTGCAGGGCTATGCGGGAAAGCCCCGGTTCTCGGACACGGCCCTCTACCACGACAGCCCCTTTACGCTGACCCTGGAAGCCGGCGACGGCACCGTGATCCACTACACCCTGGACGGGTCCGCCCCCACAGCCGATTCGCCCGTCTACCGCGAGCCCCTGACCATCGGCAAAAACACCACCGTCCGGGCCGTGGGCATGGGGTCGGATCGCTTTGCCAGCGAGGAGGCCGTGGCCACGTACCTCTTCCGCGCGCCCCACACCCTGCCCGTGGTCTGCCTGGCCGCAGCGCCGGACCGCTGGACACAGCTCACCAAGGCGCCTCGGGTGACGGCGGGGCTGGAGGAGCAGCTATCCTATATCACCTACTATGAGGCGGACGGGACCCTGGGCACGGCCTTCCCGGCGGGCATCTCCCCCCGGGGCAACGCCTCTTTGGGCTACCCCCAAAAGTCTTTGAGCGTGCACCTCAGGGGCGCCTACGGCCAAAGCGCCGTGACCTACCCCTTCTGGGGCGAGAAAAGCTTCCTTTCCTATAAGTTTTTAGTGCTGCGCAACGGCAGCCAGGACATCCGCGCGGCGCGGCTGCGGGACTCCTTCGCCAGCCGGGCGGCGGAGCACCTGCACGTCATGACGGTCTGGACCCGGCCCGTGATCGTGTACGTGAACGGGACCTACTACGGGATCATGGACCTCAATGAGGGCATGAACCAGGACTACCTCTGGACCCACTGGGGCGTGGACCAAAGCACCGTCAACATGGTCCAGCGGAACGACCATGTGAAGCGGGGCTCGGCGGAGGGGTTCGTGGCCCTCCGGCAATACGCCAGCCGGAAGAACATGGCCGACGACGCCGTCTATGAGGAGCTCTGCCGCAGGATGGACATGGACGCCTTCATCGATTATCTCATCGCCCAGTCCTTCTTCGGCAACTACGACATCCACAACCAGAACTGGTGGAACGCGGGCGACCAGATCCTCTGGCAGCCCATCCTCTACGACATTGACCGGTGTTTGAACGAGACCAGCCTTTCCTCCAACGTGCTGGCCATGTACTTCAACTCCTCCGGCGTGGTCCACAACCTGAAGGGGGACAGGATCCTCATGGAGATCCCCTGCGGGCTCAAGAAGAACGCGGCCTGGCGGCAGCGGTTCGTGGAACGGTACGCCCAGGTCCTCTGCACGGACTTCTCCGAGGAACGGCTGCTGGGCCTCCTCGACAGCATGGCGGACGAGCTTCGGCCGGAGATGGCGGAGCACACCGCCCTCTGGCAGATGCCCGATTCCCTGTCCGCCTGGGAGAAGAACATCCAGCAGATGCGCCAGTGCATCTCCCGCCGCTACGCGAAGATCACCGGCCAGATCAAAAGCCAGTTCTCCCTGTCCGCTTCCGAATGGGATGCCCTGATGAAGAAGTACAGCGGAAATTGACCGGGCGCCGCCTTTTCTTCCATACATAAAAAACAAAAACAGGCATGCAAAAAGCCGGGGAAGATCCCCGGCTTTGATATGCTTTTAGATCAATCGCCCACGTCCAGGGCTTCCAGCTTGCTCTTAGATGGGATGGGCTTGCTGTCGCCGTGCTTCACGAAGGCCATGGTGAAGGCGGCCAGGATGACGAATACCGTGGCGTAGGGGAACAGGGTCGTCATGCCGGCCCTGTCCATGAGGGCGCCGGAGAAGTAGGGCGTGAAGGTCTGGGCGGCCATGCTGGCGGTGTAGTAGAAGCCCGTGTACTTGCCCACATCCCCGCCCCGGGAGAGCTCCACCACCATGGGGAAGCTGTTCACGTTAATGGTGGCCCAGCCGATGCCGGCCAGGGCGAACATGCAGTTCATGAGCATGGCCGGGCTCCCCTCCCGCAGGAAGGAGGCGATCAGGAAGGAGATGGCCAAAAGCCCGATGCCGATCAGGATGGTCTTCTTCCGGCCGATCCGGCTGGCCAGGGCGCCCACGGGCAGGTAGGAAAGGATGGCGGCCACGTTGGCGATCATAAGGGTGCTGTTATAATCGAGGGACAGGACCTTGCCCGCGTAGACGGAGTACTTGGAGGTGACGGCGTTGTAGCCCATGAACCAGAACACCACGGACGCCAGAATCAGGATCAGGGACCGGAACTCGCCGGAGGACAGCTTGCGGGTGACGCCCGCCGCAGTCTCCTCGGGAGTCGCCTCGTCCAGGTCGTATTGGGCGCTCTCCTCCTCCATCTCCCGCACGAACCGGGGCTCGTCCACCTTCAGGCGGAAGACCGCCAGGGCCACCAGCATGATGACGGCCGTGGCGCCGAAGAACAGGGTGTAGCTCATGAGGGAGTTTTTGACGGAGCCGGTGGAGAGCACGATCCCCAGGATCAGCACCAGCATGCCGCCCGCCGTGCCCATGAGGTTGATGATGGCGTTGGCCTTGCTGCGCAGGGGCTTCATGGTCACGTCCGGCATCAGCGCCACGGCCGGGGACCGGAAGGTGGCCATGGCGATGAGGATCACCAGGAGCACGGCGATGAACAGGATCAGGGTCCGGGGGTTCTCCCGTGTCACCTGGTGGGCGTAGTGCTGCCGGGCGGGGACCACGTAGTTCATGTAGTCCGGATTCGTGGAGGTCTTGCCCGTGTCGGGGTCCACCCGCTGGGCGGTGATGGCGGTGAACTAGTCCTTGGTGAACCGCTCGCCCAGGACCACCTGCTGGCCGTCGGGGGTCTGGATGGTCTCGTCCTTCTCGGCGTCGTAGAGGACCTCCAGGGCGGTGGGATCGTCGATCTTCGCCACGGCCTCGATGTTCTTGAGCTGGCGGTTGTCCACGAAGGACAGGACCACCAGCAGCACCGCGGCCACGACGGTGCCGTACAGGATGAAGGGGGTCCGGCGGCCCAGCCGATGGCGGCATTTGTCGGAGATGGTGCCGAAGAGGGGCAGCATGAACAAGGCGAGCACGTTGTCCAGGGCCATGATGATGCCGGAGTTGGCCTGGGACATGCCGAACTTGTCCGTCAGGATCTTGGGAATGATGGTGTCGTAAGCGTTCCAGAAGGTGCAGATCAGGAAGAATGCGAAGCCGACGAAGATGGTGCGCTTATAGTTGAGTTTCATATGTCCCCTCCCCGCAGTAAGGCTGCCTCCATTGTAGCGCATTTTTCCCGCAATAACAACAAAAAAACTTGCCGCCCGCGAAAAAAGGAGCAGTCTCGGCGCCGCCCTTCATTTATACAAGTTTTAAGAACTTTTTTTGAATTGTGAAAAAGTTGTAGCATTTTGGGGACGAGCATGGTATAGTAGCGTTGCGGGGAATCCCGAATAGTACCATTTTTAGGAGGAAACGTATGGAAATCCAAGTCCTGCCGCTCATTATCGTGGTGGCATACCTCGTCGGCATGTTGGTCGTCGGCTTCGTCGTTGGCAAGCTGAAGATCAAGAACTCCAAGGACTACATGGTCGCCGGCCGTCGGATGGGCCTCTTCATGGTGGCCTTCTCCCTGTCCGCCAACAACATCGGCGGCGGCTGCACCACCGGTGTCGCCCAGAAGGCCTTCGGTGATTGGGGCCTTTCCGCAAGCTGGTACGTGCTGGCCTGCTCCATCGCCATGATCCCTCTGGCCTACTTCGCGCCCAAAATTCGTAAGACCCTGGCCGTCACCATCCCCGAGGTGGTGGGCCGCCGGTTCGGCAAGCTCTCCAGCAACTTCACGGCCATCCTGTCCGTGTTCTCGCTGTTCTGCCTGACCAGCTCCCAGATCCTGGCGTCCGGTTCCGTCATCAACGCCCTGATCCCCTCCATCCCCCTGAATGTGTGCCTGGTGTTCGCCGGCCTGGTCATCATCCTCTACACCACCTTCGGCGGCATGATCGCTGACCAGATCTCCGACTTGGTCCAGTTCATCATCATCCTGGTGGGCCTGGCCATCGCCACCCCCATCGTGCTCAAGGGCGCCGGCGGCTGGGCGGCCATCTCCGCCAAGCTCCCCGGTGAGAAGCTGAACTTCACCCAGATCGGCTGGGCTTCCATCATCGGCTACATCTTCCAGTACATCTGCACCTTCCTGGTGGGACCTGAGATGGTCACCCGGTTCGAGACCGCCAAGGACGAGAAGACTGCCCGCAACGCCTCCTTCCTGTCCGCCGTCCTCATGGCCGCCATGTCCATCTTCCCCACCCTGCTGGGCCTTGCCGCCTTCGCGCTGCAGGATCAGCTGCCCGGCGTGACCGCCGCCAACTCCATGATGACCGTCACCGGCCACTTTGCCCCTGGCTTCATCACCGGTCTTGTCTCCGCGGCCATCATCTGCGCCACCATGTCCTCCGCCGACTCCAACCTGCTGTGCATGTCCACCATGATCATGAACGACCTGTACAAGGGCCTGGGCGGCAAGAAGGAGCTCTCTGAGCGCCAGATCATCTTCTGGACCCGGTTCTGCAACGTGATCGCCGCTCTCGTGGCCATGTGCATCTCCCTGTTCGGCATCTCCATCGTGACCATGAACACCTTCGCCTTCGGCATCCGCTGCGCAGGTCCCTTCGCGGCCTACGGCCTCGGCCTCGTGGTGCCCAAGGCCACCAAGAACTCCGGTCTCATCTCCATCATCACCGGTACCGCCGGCTTCATCCTTTGGCAGATCCTGTCCAACGGCGGCACCCTGTGGTTCATGATGCCCGTGGTGTTCGGCTGCCTGGTGTCCGTCATCACCTTCTTCGTGGTCAACTGGATCGAGTGGGGCCGCGGCGTGAAGCCCGCTCCCTCCGCCTACCTGACCGCCGAGGAGGAGGCTGCCGTCCTCGCCAAGGAAGCCAGGGATATGTAATCTGGCTTTTCAACGAAACCTGCAGAAAGGAGGGCCGCAAGGCTCTCCTTTTTTGCACCGTTCGATTGAAAACCCAATCGAAATCGAGTATACTTTTGGCAACGCGAAACAAGGAGGAGACCCTATGAGCCTGCTTTCCGCCATGGCGAAGACCTACGGGAAGGACCGGGTAAGCCGGGAGAAGCTAAAGAAGATACAGCGAAAGCGGCTGCGGGCCCTGGTGGACTACGCCCGAAAGCACAGCCCCTTCTATGGGGAATTGTATGCCGGTCTGGGGAAGGACTGGATCTTGGAGGACCTGCCGCCCGTCACGAAGCCCCAGCTCATGGCCCGGTTCGACGACGTGCTGACGGACAGGGCCGTGACCATGGCCCGGGTCCGGGCGTTCACGAAGGACCTGGACAACGTGGGGCGGATGCTGGACGGGAAGTATCTGGTCTTCCAGACCTCCGGCTCCACGGGGCATCCCGCCGTGGTGCTCTACGACAAAGAGGCCGTGGACGTAGCCTCCGCCGTGGCCGCCTTTCGGACCTTCGCCCGAAAAGAGGATTTGAAGAAGTTCATGGCCCACGGCAAGAGGACCGCCGGGGTCTTCGCCGACCACGGGTTCTACCTGGCCTGCGGCATGTCCCGGTATCTGCAGCTACAGATGCCCGGTCAGCGGACCAAGATCACCGTGGACGTGAACGGGCCGGAAGAGGAGATCGCGAAGGCTTTGAACGACTTTCAGCCCGCCATGCTCAGCGGCTATCCCTCCAATCTGGCCTTGCTGGCCGACTATGCGGGCCTTCATATCCATCCCGACGTGGTGATCACCGGGGGCGAGCGCCTCACCGACGCCGTTCGGCGGAAGCTCTCCGACCGGTTCGGCTGCTACGTTCAGACCCACTACTCCTGCACCGAGGGCGGGGAGCTGGCCTGCGAGTGCGCCCAAGGGCATCTGCATATCAACGAGGATTGGGTCATCCTGGAGGCAGTGGACCGGGAAGGGAAGCCCGTGGCCCCCGGCGTTAAGTCCGACCGGGTGTTTATCACCAACCTGTCCAACTTCATCCAGCCCTTCATCCGCTACGAGCTCACGGACCGGATCATTGTCCACGACGAAGGCTGCCCCTGCGGCCGGACCACCCGGTGGGTGGAGATCGAAGGCCGGACCGACGATATTTTGACCTTCGGGGGCGGCGTCCGGGTGGCGCCCATGTCCCTCTACAAGGTGCTGGAGGAGGTGCCGGCCCTGCGCCGGTTCCAGCTGGTGCAGCGCTCGGCGGATGTGGTGGAGCTGCGCCTCCTTGCCGATGACCCCGAGACCGCCTTCGCAGCGGCGAAAGGGGCGTTGGAAACCTTTTTTGAGAGCAAGGAGATCCGGGTGGAGGTCCTGCCCTCGGATACGCCCCCCAGCCCCGATCCCGTCAGCGGCAAGTTCAAGCACGTGTACCGGGCCACAGCGTAAAGGAGGAGAAGACATGTTCGATATCGTTATTGCCGGCGGCAGCGTCCTGGATGGCAGCGGCCGGGCCCCTCAGCGGCTGGACGTGGGCATAGAAGGAGGGCGGATCACGGCTCTGGGAGATCTGTCGGGAGCGGAGACGGCCCGCGTCATTGATGCGGCAGGAAAGACCGTCTGCCCCGGTTTTCTGGATCTTCACAGGCATGCCGACGCCGCCGTGTTGCGGCCCGGGTATGGGCCCACGGACCTGTTCCAGGGCGTCACTACCATCGCCAACGGCAACTGCGGCCTGTCCCTGGCCCCACAGTTCGGTCCCCACACCGGTGATATCGCCGCCTATCTGCACCCGGTGACGGGAGACTTTGACGAAACGCCCGTTTCTTCTTTGACGGCGTATCACAAAGCATTGGAACAGCACGGCTTGCCGGTGAACGTTCTCACGTTGGCCGGCGGCGGCACCATCCGGGCCACGGTGGCCGGGTTCTCGAAGGTTCGGTTGGAAGACGACGACTACAAGGCCATCCATGCCCTGCTGGAGAAAACCCTTCAGGAGGGCGCAGGGGGCGTATCCTTGGGATTGGGATATGCGCCGGAATGCTTCTACACCACAGAGGAGCTGATCCGAGCCCTGGAACCCATCCGAAACAGCGGTGTGGTCCTCTCCGCCCATGTGCGGGGTGAAGCCATGCACCTGCTGGAATCCCACGCCGAAATGTTGACCGTGGCAAAAGAGCTGCAGGTGCCGCTGCAGATCAGCCATCTAAAAGGCACGGGGCGGGAGAATTGGGGGAAACTGATCCCTGAGGCTTTACGCCGCCTTGCCCGGGCACGGGAGGACGGCATGGATGTGACCTGTGACGCCTACCCCTTCACCGCCGGCAGCACCCAGCTCATCCACATCCTGCCGCCGGAGTTCCTGCAGGGCGGTACGGCGATACTGACCGAAAAGCTGCGGGATCCCCAGACGCGTCGGGCCCTGAAGGAGCGGTTGAGGACGGGCCGGGATTTCGACAATTATGTCTATCTGGTGGGGTGGGAGAACATCGCGCCTTCCTCCGTGAAATGCCCGGAGGATGAGCGGTACCTGGGCCGCTCCATCGCAGAATCGGCGGGCAGCGATGATCCGGCAGACTTCGCCTTCGATCTGCTGGTCCGCAGCCGATGCGAAGTGACCATGATCGACAAGCTCACTGACGAAAACGACATCGCCGCCATCTATAAAAGCCCCTTCGCCTATGCCGTTTCCGACGCCACCTACCCCACGACGGGCCGCCTCCATCCCCGCGTTTACGGAGCGTTTACCCAGATCATCGAGCGGTTCGTGAACCAACGGCATGACCTTACTCTGGCAGAAGCTGTGAACCGCATGACATGGCGGCCCGCTCAGCGGTACCGTCTGCCTCAAAAGGGACGCATCGTCCCGGGCGCGGATGCGGACATCCTGGTCTTTTCCCCCGAAAAGATCCATATGGCCGCCACCTTTCAGGAGCCGGCCCGTTTCTCCGAGGGCATGGAGTATGTGCTGGTCAACGGGAAAACAGCCATCGACGGGGGAAAGCTTTCCGATATCCACGCCGGGACGGTGATACGCGCCGGAAGCCTGGCAGGGTAAAACGCGGATCAAAAAAATCTTTTGGGACTTCACCCCAGCCTTGCGAGCGTGTATACTATATCCGGGGCCGGACCCCTTGCCCGGTCCCCGGAACGGGACATCAGCAGCAGGCGCAGCCCAGATGCTGCGCTCAGAACAGACAATCCGCGATGGTAAGGGATCGCGACATAGGAGGCGGAAATCATGACCTTAGCTGAACAGCTGGCGAGACAGTTTTCTCTGTGGCAATATGCGGAATTTTTCCTCAGGATCGTGATCGCCTGCTTCTGCGGCGCAGCCATCGGTTTTGAGCGCAGCAAACGGTTGAAGGAAGCGGGCATCCGGACCCATATCATCGTGTGCTGTGCGGCGACACTCACCATGATCGTGTCCAAATACGGATTCGCGGACATAATCGGTCCCGACGGCGCGGCTTTGTACGGGACAAAAGGCGCTGATCCGGGCCGAATGGCGGCTCAGATCATCAGCGGCGTATCCTTTTTAGGCGCAGGGATCATCTTTCGCAACGGCAATTCCATCAAAGGCCTGACCACGGCGGCAGGGATCTGGGCCACTGCTGGCATCGGCTTAGCTATCGGCGCAGGAATGTATGTCATAGGCATCTTTTCCACGGCGGTGATCGCCGCCATCCAGATCATCATGCACAAATATACCGTGGGCGTGGATTCCATGGTGATAGGCCGGATGCACTGCGTGGTGAGCCATTCCGCCGAGTTCCGCAAGGCGTTGAACGAGTATATCGAGGAGCATGGGATGCAGATCCTGGAGGTGAAGATTGATTTGCTGGAGGACGGCAACGCAGCGTACAACCTGACGCTGCGCATGCGCCATGATGTGACGGTCAACGATCTGTCGGAATTCCTGGAGTCCATGGGAGCCGTGAAGGGCGTAAGCTTTGAGTTGGGGACATAGGAAAACGTCATACTAAACTCTATTAAAACAAGACATCTTGCCGGTTCTTTTCCGCTCTGCCTTTGGCTCATTCCAGTCAACGATGCACCCCGGCATCGCCTCTTTCCATTCGCCTTCGGCAGAACGAAAAACCTCTCGGCAATCTTGTCTCATTTTTATCAGAGTTTAGTATCAAATCCGAGAACGTCCTTCTCAGCGGGATATGAAAAGACAAGCAGACGATCCGGTCGGACCGTCTGCTCGCTTTTTATGTTGCTTTCCATGAAACACCTGTGGCCTTCGTTTCGTGATCTTTTTCTGACCACAGCTGGGTTTTGTGACATGAGCTGGTCCGCGCTTACTCCTCAGCGACCGCGAACAGCCAGCTTCACCACTTCGTAGCCGCCGTTGTAAACGCCCTGGTTTTTGAGCTCCATGATCCGGCGGCACATGTGCTTGAGGATGGCAGGGTCGCGGATCAGGGTGTCGATCATGTCGGCAAGGGCCGGGGCGGTCTCGCACTCGAAGGTGGAATCCCCCAGCTCCTGAGCATGGACGGCGCCGTAGACCTCGTGGCCGCCGATGTGCCGCATCATGAGCTTGGGCACCGGGTAGAAGGCGAGCTCCGAGGGCTTGGTCACCAGCACGTCGCATTTGCGCATGAGGAGGTTCGTGGAGTACACCGCCTCGAAGATGTCCTTGTGGCAGAAGGCGGTGATCCCCGCCGGGCTGTCCCCGTCCAGGGTGGCGGCCCAGGCTTTCAGGCCCGCGTAGTCGTCGAAGTAGGTCTTCACCTGCTTATCGAGCTCCGGCATCTCCTTCTTGAACACGTCCCACATGGTGAGATGGTCGCCGAAGTTGATCCACAGCTCCGCCTTCCCCGCCTGGATGTAGGGCAGCAGGTGGCGGGTCATGGCCAGGTACAGGTCCCCGCCGGCGCCCGCGCCGCCCACGGTCATGAGGAAGCGGACGGGCTTGCCGCCGTCCAGCCGCTCCAGACGTTTCGTGCAGTCGTGCTCCACATTGGTGACCAACTCGTGGTCGATGTAGTGGCCCACGTCAAAGAGGTCCCCGTCGGGCATGGGCTTGAGGGCGGCCTTGGCCATGCCGTTGAGCTTCTTGTAGCCGAGATAGGCGAAGGGGGTCTGGACCGTGTGGATGGACCCCTCACTGAGGTGCAAACCCATGGGCCAGTTGTCGGGGATGGCATTCACCACGTGGGTGAGGCCCGCGTGGACCGCGCCTTGGCTGGGCCACACGTGGGTACCCACGTAGGGCACGTCCTTGGGGAGGTCCCGGAACAGGGGGACGAGCAGCTCCGCGTTCTTCTGGTCCCCCGCGTTGTAGGTGATCTGCCTAAAGCCCTCGCTGTTGAGGGGCTCCCAGTAGAGCTTGTTGAACAGGCCCACCTTCTGGGAGAGCTTGGACCCCATGGAGTAGAGGTCGTTCTGGTGTCGGATCATCTTGGACCCGGTGGCGTCGAAGGAGGCAAGGTCGAACCAGATCGGCTGCCGGCCCAGGGCCTTGGCGCAGGAGGCGATGGCCATGGCGATGCGGTAATGCCCGAAGCCCATGCGGATGTTGCCCACAATGAGGGCGTTCTCCGGGAGCTCCAAAGGCGTGTCGCTGTGGACCAGGTTCTGGATGGACAGCTCCGGGATTTGGTCGATGGGCTTGAGGCCCAGGTGGTATATCTTGTTGGTGTCGTCTCCGAATTTTTTGAGAAAGCCTGCCTTGGCTTTCTCGGCCTTCTGGACGGTCTTAGCATCGATGGGGTTGCCGAAGATCACGCTGCTCTTATCCATATGAGGGCCTTTCTTATTTGTTGGCGTTGTCGTTGATGGTCTTCATGACCTTCTTCTCGTCGTAGGCGGCCAGGATCACAGCGCCCAGGACGCAGAAGCAGATGGCCACGATGGCCACGATTCGAAGACCGATGGGGGAGGCGGTGAGGTCGTTGCTCTTGAGGTCCTGGGTGGTGCCGAGGACGGCGAGAGAGGTGAACACCAGCATGGCCACGGACTGGCCCATCTTCATGGCGAAGGTACGGGCGGCGAAGAACATGCCCTCCCGCTTCTCGCCGGTGACGATGGCGTCCTGCTCCGCCACGTCAGCCACGATGGCCTGGGGGATGATGCCCAGGAGCGCCATGGGGAAGGCGGAAATCGCCACGATCAGGATGCCGGGGAGAATGCCCTTGAAGCCGGGAAGGATGCCGATGAGGGCGGTGACCACGTAGGCGAGGGCCAGGCCCAGGAAGCCCGTGATGACCAGCTTCTTTTTGCCGAACTTAGCGACCAGCTTGGAGACTACGGGGTAGAAGCAGGCGGAGAGCACCGTCATGCCGCCCAGCAGATACATGGCCCAGGAGGCGTCCAGCTCCATGGACACCTTCACGAAGAAGGGCAGGCCCGTCTGGAACAGGGTGAGGCCGATCCAGTAGGCGATGTCGGAGGCGGCGAACTTGACGAAGTCCTTGTTCTGGAAGGTCTTTCCAAGGCTCTTGATGGCGTTGCTGTCGCTGGGTACCGCGTCCACGAACTCCTTCTCGTTGAGCTTGAACACGGGGATCAGCATGCAGACGAGGGCCACTATAGCGAGGACAATGAAGCAGGCTCGATAGCTCCAGGCAAAGGACACGGCCATGCCCTGGAGGACCCCCGCGAAGACGAAGGGCAGGTAGGCGATGAGGGTGCCGAAGAAGAAGGTCAGGGAGATGGCCGTGGAGATATACATTCGGTCCTCCTGGGTCTTGCCGAACTCGGAAATGAGGGCATTGTAGGGGGTGCAGTACATGGTCATGAACAGGTAGAAGAGGATCAGGGTGCACAGAACCCAGGCGATGTTGACGCCGCTCACCCCGTTCACCGGGGCAAAGAACACCAGCACGGCGATGACAGCAAAGGGGATGGCGGCCCGCTTCATGAAGGGAATCCGGCGGCCGTTAGGATTGGTGCTCCGGTCGGACAGGGAGGCGATCCAGGGGTCGGTGACCGCGTCGAAGATGCGGCAGATGAAGGCGATGAGGCCCAGGATGGTCAAAATGCCGAAGATGATGAGGCCCGTGGGCAGATAGAAGTTGGCGCCCTTTTCCACATCCTGGGTGGTGGGCAAATAGAAGGTGACCAGCCAGGCGTTGATGAGACCGCTCAGGATGGACCAGCCCAGCTGGCCTACGGCGAAGATGCGCATTTCCTTCTTGGTGAGACGTCTTGTTTTCATTCTTTTGCTCCCCGCTTATGTTTTTGCCCCGGTGCCCATAGAGGCACACAATATGACATATCAGAAGTATACCGTATATGCAGACGAAAGGCAAAGGGTTATACGGAAAAAAGAAATATATAATTCTGATGATTTTGGGTTGACCGCTTTACAAACGAAGAAAAAAAGGCTATCCTATGCGCCGTGAAAAAACATTTGACCGCAAGCTATGCTCTGTATTTGAGCCTATACTGGATGAGCGCCTGTTTCGTCTACGGGTATACCCGGCTGTTTTTGAGCCGTCTGGGGTACAGCGCGGACCAGGTAGGTCTGGTCCTCACGCTGGACTGCGTCGTGGCCATGGTGCTGCAACAGGGGCATAGATCGTTTCTCCAAACTGTCCCTCCGGGCCGTATTGCTGGGCATGTGCCTTGTCGCATTGGCTTGCGGGGGCTTGCTGCTGGTCCATCCGCCCATGACGGTGCTCGTTTGTCTTTTCACGATCATGTCCACCATGACCATGGCCATCCAGCCCTTCGTGAACGCGGTGGGCTTCGGGTACATGAACCACGGGAAAAAGCTGAACTGGTCCGCTGCCCGAGGCGTGTCCTCCCTGGCCTTCGCGTTTATCTCCAAGATCTACGCCGCCCTGGCGGAGCGAAACATGAATTATCTTCTCGGGATGTATCTGCTGTCAACGGCGGGCCTCCTTCTTTGTTCCCTCCTTTTGGCTGGGGAGGAGGACCAAATCGCCGTACGGCAGCCCTCCGTTTCTCGCGGCTCCCTGATGAAAAGCTATCCTGCCTTTTTTGGGATGCTGTTGGGGACGGTGCTGATCTATTTTCAGCATAACTTCCTGGACGCCTATCTCTATGACGTGATCGTGGCCGTGGGCGGTGAAACTCCGGAACTGGGCACAGCTCTGCTCATCGGCGCTTTTGTGGAGACGCCCATGATGTTCCTGTTCAGCCGAGTGGAGAGTCGGTTCGGCGTGGGCCGGGTGCTGAAGGTTTCAGCCATACTCATGGCGCTGAAACCGTGGCGCATCCTGCTGATCGGGTCCGTGTGGGGCGTGTATCTCATGCGGTTTTTCCATTTCTTCTCCTTCGCGCCTTTCCTGCTGGCATTGACCTACTATGGCAACGAGCGCATGGCCGAGGATGAAAAGGTCACGGGTCAGGCCCTGATCACTGGCGCCATCTCCCTTTCCGGCGTGTTCAGCTACCTTTTCGGCGGCATGCTGGTTTCCGACTGGGGGGCCATACGAGGGCTGCTGATCTCCACCCTAATCGGCATGGTGGGCGGCGCGCTGTTCATCTTTTTCGCTGTGAAGGATCAGAAGTAAAAGATATGATCTTTGTTCCTTTTTTCTCTTCACCTGAAGAGAAAAAAGGAACAAAACAACACTCAATCCTCCCCGTCCACCACCGCGTCGCATCTGGCGCGGACGCCGCAGGCGGCGAAGTAGCTTTCCTCTCTCGGGATCCAGCGCATGAGGAAGGGCGCCATGCCCTTGGCCCCGTTCCGAAGGAGCAGCCGCCCCTGCTGTTCCTCCATGGATACCTGCATAAACAGGGCCAGGTCGCAGTATCTTCCCCAGTCGGGCAGCAGGGCGTAGGCCCCCTCCACGATCACGAGGCGGCCCGTCACGGGCACCGGGTCCGGCAGCAGGGATTGCCTTTGGCAGGAGAAGGCCCGATAGGCAAAGTCGCCGCCCGCGGCGAGGGGCGTAAGGACCTCCTCTTGGAACCGCGCCCGGTCTATGTTACCACCGGCCAGGGCTTCCATCTCTTCGGTGAACCGGTCCCGGGGCAGGAAGAAGTCGTCCATATGCACCACGGACCCGGCGAACCGGTCCGCCAGCGCCCCGGCAAAGGTGGTCTTGCCCGAACAGGACATGCCGTCCAGGGCCACGATCACCCGTTCCTGTTTCTCTAAGCGTCCCTCGATCAGGGCGACGGCTTCCGCTTTCGTGATCATCATAGCACCTGCAGCAGATAGAATTTCAGATAGTAGGTCTCGGGCACCGTGGGGAGGATCGGATGATCCGGCCCCTGCTGCCGCTGCTCGATAAACCGCAGGGTCACGTCCGCCTCCCGGGCCGCCTCCATCAGCATCCGCTTGAACTGGTCCTCGTACATAAAATGGGAGCAGGAGCAGGTGGCAAGATACCCGCCCCTCGGCAGCAGCTTCATGGCCATGCGGTTGATCTGCTTGTAGCCGTTGAAGGCGTTCTTCGCCGTGGCGTTGGACTTGGTGAAGGCCGGAGGGTCCAGGATCACGTAGTCGTAATCCCGGCACTTTTTCGCCGTGAGCTCGGTGAGAAG
>JAEEGF012022287.1_pt1 | contig 17604 bp, 15 predicted proteins | sample 9134171 | NCBI WGS metagenome assembly JAEEGF01 (sample SAMN16246542, study PRJNA631951) | gut metagenome | biome: gut microbiome; feature: rumen; material: AP-attached | host: Bos | place: Iran: Karaj | collected 2018-10 | reverse complement strand
AATGGGGCGGGCGATAGATGAAGATGATAAGTAGGAATTCATATGATAAGCAACATTACATATAATAAGCAAGATTTAATATGATAAGTAAAAATCTATTAATAAATAGGAATTCGTATTTTAGGACAAAAAAAGAACATGTCTTGCGGGCACATGTTCTTTAATAAAAGGGGAGTTATGAAAAAGTTTTGTCTTTCGACATGTTCTATACTACAAGCTAATTGTGATTACTTTTTGAACAAAAGGTAAAAGAATAATAAATAATTATTAAATAAAAAGGAAAAGAAACAGATATGTATATGAAGAAAAAGGCGACAATACTAGTAGCGGCAACGATTATGAGTGCTTCTCTTCTTCTCACAGGTTGTGGTCAGAAGAAGCAGGAAGAATTTGATCAATATAAACAGCAGGGCATAGAGGCTATGAACGCTGGCAATTATGAAGATGCAGTCAAAGCATTTGACGAAGCTCTGACATTACAGGGAACAGGTATTGATGAAGGCACTTTGGATTTGTGCTATTACAAGGCGGCTGCCATGTATAATGCAGGAGAGCCAGGTGAGGCAATTGATTTATATACAGCAATTATTAAATATGATGACAAAGTGGCGAATCCCTATTATCTGAGAGGTAGTGTATATCTCAAGGAGGGTGAGGATGAGAAAATGCTGGCGGATTATGAGAAAGCAATTGAGCTGGCGGATAATTCCTACAATATGGCCATTATGATATATACCAATTTATCCGCTTCAGGTTATGATGCCCAGGGACGCACATTTCTACAGGAGACTCTGGACTTGAAGGGTAAATCTGGAGATGACTATGTAGGCAGAGGCCGAGTATATATGGCTTTAAAAGAATATGACAAGGCTGTAACTGAACTTCAGACTGCAGTGGAGAAGAAGGGCAACAACGCCAAGGTATATCTGGCACAGGCTTATGAGATGAATGGGCAGAAGGAAGAGGCCAACAATATATTGTCGGAGTATCTCAAGGATGATAACCCATCCAGCGAAGCTCTAGAAGCTTTGGGCAATATGAAGATGGGAAGTGGAGATTATGAATCTGCTTTGAAATATTATCAGTCAGGATTGGAATGCAAGACTGTTACAAATGAACAGAGTCTTCTTCGAGGAGAGATTGCAGCTTACGAATACTTGGGTGATTACGAGACTGCTAAGGGTAAGATGACAGAGTATCTGGCTAAGTATCCGGGGGATGCTGGAGCTGCCAGAGAAAATATATTTTTACAGACCAGATAGAGCGTTAATTTTATCACAAAATTTATGACAAATGCGGATATTGATATTTGGCAATACCGACGAAAAACCACAATATATAGTGAATGCTAATTGAAAGACACACATTATTTTGATACAATAACTTTACCGATGGCGAATGGACTTGGAGTATTAATGAATCCTATAAAATAGGGAAAATAATAATTCCATTTGGGGGAAAGGTAGAGTTAGAAACCATGATTAGAGTTATCAAAAGAGATGGAGAGGTAGCAAGTTTTGACATGGGCAAGATTAGTGACGCAATTGAGCGTGCTTTTCAGGCTACAGAGATGTCATATACTGGAGAGATTATTGATTTGCTCACCTTGAGAGTGTCAGCAAATTTTCAGAGTAAGATTAAGGATGGCAAGATTACTGTAGAAGCTATTCAGGATAGCGTGGAAGTAGTTTTGGAGCAGGCCGGTTATACAGATGTGGCCAAGGCTTACATCCTATATCGTAAGCAGCGCGAGAAGATGCGTAATATGAAATCCACAATCCTGGATTACAAGGATGTTATCAATAGTTATGTAAAGGTGGAGGACTGGAGAGTAAAAGAGAACTCTACTGTGACATATTCTGTTGGTGGTCTTATTTTGAGCAATTCTGGAGCGGTTACAGCTAATTATTGGTTGTCAGAAATATATGATGAAGAGATTGCCAATGCCCATAGAAATGCAGATATACATATTCATGATCTGTCTATGTTAATGGGATATTGTGCTGGTTGGTCCTTGAAACAACTAATCAAGGAAGGCCTTGGTGGCATCGTTGGTAGAATTACTTCTGCACCTGCAGCACATTTATCAGTGCTCTGTAATCAGATGGTAAACTTCCTTGGAATTATGCAGAATGAATGGGCTGGAGCACAGGCTTTTTCATCCTTTGATACTTATCTGGCACCATTTGTCAAAGTAGACAATTTGACTTATGACCAGGTGAAGAAATGTATTGAGTCATTTGTATATGGTGTGAATACACCTAGCCGCTGGGGAACACAGGCTCCATTTTCCAATATTACATTGGATTGGACAGTGCCAAATGATCTGGCTGAGCTTCCTGCTATTGTAGGTGGCAAGGAGATGGACTTCAAATACAAGGATTGCAAGAAAGAAATGGATATGGTCAACAAGGCATTTCTTGAAGTTATGATAGAAGGAGATGCAGAAGGCCGAGGATTCCAATATCCAATTCCTACTTATTCTATTACAAGAGATTTTGACTGGTCAGATACAGAGAACAATCGTCTCTTATTTGAAATGACAGCCAAGTATGGTACTCCATATTTCTCAAATTATATTAATAGCGACATGGAACCAAGCGATGTGCGCTCTATGTGCTGTAGACTTCGCTTGGATTTGAGAGAGCTTCGTAAGAAGTCTGGTGGATATTTTGGATCAGGTGAGAGCACAGGCTCTGTGGGAGTAGTTACAATCAATTTGCCTAGAATTGCTTATCTGGCAAATGATGAGGCTGACTTCTACAAGAGACTGGATCGTATGATGGATATTGCAGCTCGTTCATTGAAGATAAAGAGAGGCGTGGTTACTAAGCTTCTTGAAGAAGGATTATATCCATATACTAAGAGATATTTGGGAACATTTAACAATCACTTCTCAACCATTGGATTGGTTGGTATGAATGAAGTCGGATTGAATGCGAAATGGCTTGGGGAAGATTTGACACATGTTAAAACTCAGGAGTTTGCCAAGGATGTGTTGAATCATATGAGAGACAGACTTGCTGATTATCAGGAAGAATATGGCGACTTATACAATCTTGAGGCAACACCTGCTGAGTCTACATCCTATAGACTGGCAAAGCATGATGTGGCTAAGTTCCCTGATATCAAGACTGCTGGTAAGCCTGGGGATACACCATTTTATACCAACAGCTCTCATTTGCCGGTGGAATATACATCAGATATTTTCGATGCCCTTGATATTCAGGATGATTTGCAGACTTTGTATACATCAGGAACAGTATTCCATGCATTCCTTGGTGAGAAGCTTGATTCATGGGATGCAGCTGCTAAATTGGTCAAGACTATTGCTGAGAATTATAAGATTCCATATTATACATTGTCTCCTACTTATTCAGTATGTAAGGAACATGGATATATTGCAGGAGAACATTTCACATGTCCACACTGCGGCCAGAAGGCAGAAGTATATAGTAGAATTACTGGATATTACAGACCTGTTCAGAACTGGAATGAGGGCAAGACTCAGGAATATAAGAATAGAAAGTTATATGATATTAAGCATTCTATATTGAAGAAAGCGGGTAGAGCCAAGGCTCAGAATGGGGCAAATATTTCTGCCAGAACAGAAGAGATGGCTGCTAATCAGGGGGCTGAGAACCAAGGTCAGCTGAGATATCTATTTACAACCAAGACCTGTCCTAATTGTGAGATTGCCAAAGAGATACTTGAGGACGAGGACTACATCCTGGTTGATGCACAGGATAATGTAGAACTTACTAAGAGATATGGAGTTATGCAGGCTCCAACATTGGTAGTAGTTGATGGAATTGAAACTACCAAGTATGTCAATGCATCAAATATTCAGAGATATGTAGACGACTTATTATAAGCCATAACGAATCCTTTCTAACGGAGAAAGCCACTCTTAAGGGGTGGCTTTTTTCGTGGAGAAAAACTTGTTGATTTTGACATCTTTTATTGGAGATTTTGGATGTAGATATTGTGGGTTTGTATATAGATACTGAGATTGGTCTATGCTATAATAGCCTAGGTCGAAAAATTACAATATTATATGGTATTGACGGGAGAGGCATATGATAAACATTTTAAATGACAAGATTAAAAAGACTGGGGCACCAATTGTGGTGGGACTTGATCCAATGCTTAATTATCTGCCAAAGCATCTGCTTGATGCTGCAATTGCAGAGAAGGGAGAGAGTCTTGAGGCTGTTGCAGATGCTATTTTTGCTTACAACAAGGCTATTGTTGATGCAACTTACGATTTGATTCCTGCTGTTAAGCCACAGATTGCTATGTACGAACAGTTTGGATTGCCTGGACTTGAGGCTTTCAAGAAAACAGTTGATTACTGTCATGAGAAAGATTTGGTTGTTATCGGAGATGTAAAGCGTGGAGATATTGGCTCTACATCTGCAGCATATGCTACTGCACATTTGGGAAATGTAACTGTGGGTTCACAGACATTTACACCATTTGGCGAGGACTTCGCTACTGTTAATCCATATTTAGGAAGTGATGGAATTAATCCATTTGTTGATATATGCAAGAAGGAGCACAAGGGATTATTTATCCTTGTGAAGACTTCTAATCCATCAAGTGGAGAATTCCAGGATAAATTGATCAAGACAGAGGACGGAAGAGAGATTCCTCTATATGAATATGTAGGAGCTATGGTTGATAAATGGGGCAGCGATTGTATGGGAGATGAATTCTCTTACATCGGTGCTGTTGTTGGTGCGACTTACCCAGAGATGGGCAAGGTTCTGCGTGATATTATGCCTCATTCATACATCCTTGTTCCAGGCTATGGAGCACAGGGTGGTAAGGGCGCTGATTTGGTGAACTTCTTCAATGAGGATGGCCTTGGAGCTATTGTTAATTCTTCTCGTGGAATTATTGCAGCTTATACCAAGGATGAATACAAGGCGCAGGGTATCACTGACCTTAACTTTGCGGACGCTTCTCGTCTTGCAGTTGAGGATATGATTGTAGATATCTCTACTGCCCTAAATAACAGATAATAACTAGGCATCTAATCATTTGGATTAGATGCCTAGATTTGCATTATTTAATAAATAGAAGTTGGAATTTGAGAAATGAGTAAGGTAAAAGAACAAGCAAAAGTATTGAATCAGGAGTCCATTGCTCCGGGAATATATAGTCTGTGGTTACAGACTGCAGTGGCAGATAGCGCCAGAAGAGGTCAGTTCGTATCACTTTATTGCAATGAGCACAGCAGAGTGTTGCCTAGACCTATTAGTATATGTGAGATTGATGAGGTTAATCATAAGCTGCGTCTGGTTTACAGAGTGGTTGGCGCAGGAACAGATGAATTCTCTAAGTTAGAAGCTGGAGATGAAATTGAGATTATGGGGCCTCTTGGCAATGGGTTTGAGATTGAAGGCAAAACTCCTGTGGTAATTGGTGGAGGAATCGGCGTACCACCTATGCTGCAATTGGCAAGAGATTTAAAAGAAACAGGAGCGGATGTCCATGCTGTTATGGGCTACAGAGACAGCAATCTGTTTCTGGAAAATGAGCTTAGAGCTACAGCTACACTTCATATTGCTACAGACGATGGCTCCGTAGGATGCCATGGTACAGTTGTAGATGCATTGAAGGAGGCGGATTTCACTCCGGATGTAATCTATGCCTGCGGACCTAAGCCAATGCTTCGCGCATTGAAGGAATATGCTATGGAGAGGGATATTAAATGTTATGTATCCATGGAAGAGAGAATGGCTTGTGGCGTTGGTGCCTGTCTGGGATGCGTATGTCAGACCGCTGGAGTGGATGATCATTCCAAGGTACACAATACCAGAGTGTGTAAGGACGGACCGGTATTTTTGGCGCAGGAGGTGGAGCTGTAATGGATATTAATACACAGGTGAATCTGGCTGGAGTGGTATTACAGAATCCTGTTATGGAAGCTTCTGGAACCTTTGGCTCAGGAATGGAATATAGTGAATTTGTAGATTTAAATCAGTTGGGAGCTGTGGTTACCAAGGGTGTGGCAAATGTGCCTTGGCCTGGAAATCCTACTCCAAGAGTGGCGGAAGTCAGAAGTGGTATGCTCAATGCTATTGGATTGCAAAATCCTGGAGTTGAGGTTTTCTGCCAGAGAGATTTGAAATTCCTAGAGGATTATAATAAGACCAAAGTTGTGGTAAATGTATGTGGCAAGAGCGAGCAGGACTACCTTGATGTGGTAGAGAGACTGGCTGATGAGAAGCGAGTGGATATGCTTGAGATAAATATTTCCTGCCCGAATGTAAAAGAAGGCGGAATTGCCTTTGGACAGGATCCTAAAGCGGTGGAGTCCATCACATCCAAGGTAAAGGAAGTTGCAAAGCAGCCTGTTATTATGAAGCTTAGCCCAAATGTTACTGATATTGCCACTATGGCCCGGGCTGCAGAAGCGGGTGGAGCAGATGTGATTTCTCTTATTAATACTTTGACAGGGATGAAGATTGATGTGGAGAGACAGACCTTCGTTCTGGCAAATAAAACTGGTGGTATGTCAGGCCCTGCTGTTCATCCAATAGCAGTTCGCATGGTATATCAGGTGGCACAGGCGGTAAATATTCCTATTATTGGAATGGGTGGAATTGAAACTCCGGAGGATGCCATTGAGATGATATTGGCAGGTGCCAATGCAATATCTGTTGGAACAGCTAATTTCTATAATCCAACAGCAACTATTGATATTAAAAATGGCATTGAGGATTATATGAGACGCCACAATGTGGCTGATATTAATGACCTGGTAGGAGCGGTTCATTAGTAGCGATGAAGTAAAAGTTATAGATTGTTGAAAAGAGGATAAGAAAAGTGGAAAACAGGGAGGTGTCCCTTAGAATCGCTAAGGTGGAAGATGCTGCTAGATTAGTAGAGATTTATAGCAGTTATGTATTAGAGACAGCAGTCACCTTTGAGACGGATGTGCCGTCAGTTGCAGAGTTTGAGAGACGAATCAAGGAAGTTCTTGAGATGTATCCTTATCTGGTGGCTGAGATAGATGGTGAGATTGCAGGATATGCATATGCTCACAGATATAGAGAGAGAGCAGCCTTTGACTGGACAGTTGAGGTTAGTATATATGTGGATGAGAAATTCAAGAAGCATGGTATAGGTCGCAAGCTTTATACCAGATTGGAAGAAATATTACAGGCCCAGGGAATAACTAATCTCTATGCCTGTGTGGCAGAGCCAAATGGAGAGGACCCACATTTGACAATGGCCAGCCCAATATTTCACAAGAAGATGAAATATGACCTGGTAGGACGCCACAATGAAGCAGGATATAAATTCGGTCATTGGTACAATCTGTTGGTATTTGAGAAATTTGTAAATGAACACCCAAATGACATGAAACCAATCAGACCATTTAATCAATTGAAAATTGATTTATAAACTTGGTCTATGATAGACTTAAGTCTGATGAAATGTAGGATTAGGAGGATTATAAAATGGAAGCTTATAAGCAGGAATTTATCGAATTTATGGTAGAAAGTAATGTGTTGAAATTCGGAGATTTCACATTGAAAAGCGGTAGAAAGTCTCCATTTTTTATGAATGCAGGAGCATATGTTACTGGCTCTCAGTTGAAGAGATTAGGCGAGTACTATGCCAAGGCTATACATGATAATTATGGTGACGACTTTGATGTACTATTTGGACCAGCATACAAGGGTATTCCACTTGCTGTAGTTACAGCTATTGCATATAGCGAGTTGTATGGCAAGGAAGTGAAGTATTGCTGCGACAGAAAAGAGGTCAAGGACCACGGCGCTGACAAGGGTGGCTTACTTGGAGCAACTCTCTGTGATGGCGACAGAGTGGTTATGATTGAGGATGTAACAACATCAGGTAAGTCCATGGAGGAGACAGTGCCAAAGGTTAGAAATGCGGCAAATGTAGAAATCGTAGGACTTATGGTATCACTTAATCGTATGGAAGTAGGACTTGGCGGCAAGGTTAGTGCTCTTGAAGAGATTAAGGAAAAATATGGCTTTGAAGGTCGTGCTATTGTGACAATGGAGGATGTGGTTGAGCATCTGTATAACAATCCATGTCAGGGCAAGATAGTTATTGATGACGACATGAAAGCTGCAATTGATGCTTATTATGATGAGTATGGTGTGAAATAATATGGCAAGAAATCGTAGAAATAGTTTTAAAGAAAAGAAGAAGCCTTATGCTACAGAGAGTTTAATTGGAACTGGAGTGGGAGCATTTTCCATGATTTTATTTGTGGGATTTATGTTTTGCGCTGCAATGACAGGGGGGAATGTAGGTAAGTTGGTAAGTGCCATGTCTGTAATATGTTTTGTTGCAGCCATAGTTGCACTTGTGAAGGCTTACAAGATGAAAGACAATGAGAATTTCAACAAAGTATTTCGTGTGTCTGGAATAGTAGTGCCGGCAGTTGCAGTAGCATGCTGGACCATTCTATATATCATAGGAATTGTGGTAGCTTAATAAGGGCGTATGGAGAATGCATTATGAGAGATGTTAATAAGATGGAAGAAATGATAAATGAATATGAGGAGAGATATCAGTTGATGCTTGATAGAATTACTGACATTTCTCAGGAAAATATTTTACCTGAGCCATATGGCAGATATTTCGGAGAGGTTGCTAAGTTTGTCCGTGATGTAATGGAAGTATATGAGTTGGCATCTCAGAGACTTCTGGTAAATGATTGTGATAAAAACTGTAAGAAATATCACGACAAGCTTTTTGGCAGATTGTTGCCTGAGAACTATGAGGATTCTTTTCTGAATCCAACATATGCAGTATCTGTTATGGGGCAGGATATGGGACAGTTAATGTCAGCTTTGTATGCTGATATGATTTCTCTGGTTTCAGCAGCTTACGAGCAGAGAATGGATTACATCTGCGTATGGAGTGAGCTTTTCGTACAGGTTTATGGATGCTTTATTCAGGAACTTGAGGAGAAGGATACATTGGAGGAGGAAGACTTCCAGTGGATTTACAAGAATGTAAAGGATGCAATGTACTGGTTCTACCATGACTATACAGAAATCTTTGTGGCAGATAATGTACGTGCTTATATTGATACAGAATATGATTTCATGTATGACATGATTATGTTCTCTGATTTGTCCAATAATGATTACTTGTATAAATATGGTTCGCCTATTGGTATAAATGAAACTGGAATTGCGGATTATTTGAGAAAGTTGCCTCAGGAAGAAATTGATGCCATGGCAGCTACTTATACCAATGGCTATAAAAAGGGCTTTGAGGTTACAGGCAGAGACTTAAGCAAGAAGAAGACAGTGAAGATTGAGGCACCAATTGGATTCGAGCGAGTTGTGAGAGCAGCTATTAAGCAGTTCAAGGAAATGGGACTTCATGCAACATTTAACAGAGAAGCAGTTAGCTCTATTACAGGCAGAGGAAGCAAGAGAGGAATCTATTCTACTTCTATCAATCCTCAGTTCGACTATGATCACAAGGATGACAAGGCAATTTACTTTGACAAGTCTTATGTGGAGAGACGTCTTGAAGTTCTCAAGGATGTGTATGAGAAGAACAAGGACAAGGCAGCAGTCTATGGTGGACCTGCTGTAATAGAGGTCTTTGGTCAGGTGCCATTTTCACCACAGGCCAAGGCTGCAAATATAGCATTTACTGATAAGCAAAATACTTTGAGCGTATATTTCGCATCAGAGGGTGGACAGATTGTAAATCAATATATTCCAGGTGAGGAATACAGCTTTACAATTATTGCTTATCCAGTGCCAGAGATTGGTGATAAATTTGAAGAAATATTTGCCAAGACAGTAGAAATTAATAATTTGGATTACGAGCTTTATGAGAAGGTTCAGTCCAAGATTATTGATGTGCTCGATCAGGGCGAATATGTACATGTAACTGGAAGAAATGGAAATCATACAGATATCTATGTACATTTACACGAGTTGCCAAATCCAGCTGAGCAGACAATATTTGAGAACTGCGTGGCTGATGTAAATATTCCAGTGGGTGAGGTGTTTACTTCTCCAATCCTTGAGGGAACTAGAGGTGTGCTTCATGTGAAGCAGGTATATCTCATGGAATACAACTACAAGGATTTGGAATTTGTATTTGAAGATGGTTGTGTAAAATCTTATTCTTGCGCTAACTTTGATAGCGAGGATGAGAATAAGAAATACGTATTCGATAACATTTTACACAAGCATGAGACACTTCCTATCGGTGAGTTTGCCATAGGAACCAATACAATTGCATATAAGATGGGAAGAGATTTTGAGATTCAGGATAAACTTCCTATATTGATAGCTGAAAAGACAGGCCCTCATTTCGCAGTGGGAGATACATGTTATTCTCATGCAGAGGACGTTGCAGTATACAACCAGAATGGTAAGGAGATTATTGCCAGAGAGAATTCATTTTCTCTGAAGCGACATGAGGATATGTCACAGGCTTATTTCAATTGCCATACTGATATTACTATCCCTTATGATGAATTGGGAGATATAACAGTTCTTACAGCTGACGGCAGAGAGTTGCCAGTAATTCGTGAGGGACGATTTGTAGTTCCTGGCACAGAAGTGCTTAACGAAGTGTTGGATTAAAATCGGCGCCAGCTTTAAAAAGTGGTGCTGAAATATTGTTGCGTATTTATAATCCTAGGTGGATTTTAAATAGAATATATTTTAAAAGGAGACTATCATGGCAAAAGTAGGTATTGTGATGGGCAGCGACTCAGATATGCCAGTAATGGCAAAGGCTGCTGAAATTTTGGAGAAGTTTGGTATTGAGTATGAGATGACAATCATCTCAGCGCACAGAGAACCAGATGTGTTTTATGAGTATGCTAAGACTGCAGAAGACAAGGGCTTTAAGCTCATTATTGCAGGTGCAGGCAAGGCAGCACATCTTCCAGGAATGTGTGCAGCAATTTTCCCAATGCCAGTAATTGGAATTCCAATGAAGACTTCAGATTTAGGTGGAGTTGATTCATTATATTCTATAGTACAGATGCCTACAGGAATCCCTGTTGCAACAGTTGCAATTAACGGAGGGGCAAATGCTGGTATACTTGCAGCCAAGATTTTGGCTACATCTGATGCGGCTCTTCTGCAGAAGGTAAAGGACTACAGTGTTGAACTCAAGGAACAGGTAGAGGCCAAGGATGCTAAGTTACAGCAGGAAGGCTACAAAGCATTTCTGTAAATGATAGTTCATCAAAATTTTGATTTATAATATATTGAATATCCAAGGAGGAACAAAATGGATTACAAGAGCGCAGGAGTAGATATTGAGGCAGGATACGAGTCAGTTGAACTTATGAAGAAGTTCGTCAAGGGTACTATGAGACCAGAAGTACTTGGTGGACTTGGAGGTTTCTCTGGAGCATTCTCTCTTGAGAAGATTAAAGAGATGGATGATCCAGTTCTTTTATCAGGAACTGACGGTTGTGGAACCAAGGTACAACTAGCATATATTATGGATAAGCACGACACAATCGGTATTGATGCAGTTGCTATGTGCGTAAATGATGTGGCATGTGCAGGTGGAGAGCCATTGTTCTTCTTAGACTATATTGCATGTGGCAAGAATTATCCTGAAAAGATTGCAACTATCGTAAGTGGTGTTGCAGAGGGATGTAAGCAGTCAGGGGCAGCACTTATTGGTGGTGAGACAGCGGAGCATCCAGGACTTATGCCTGAGGAAGAATATGATTTGGCAGGATTTGCTGTTGGCGTTGTAGATAGAAAAGACATTATTACTGGGGAGAACTTAAAGGATGGCGATGTACTTATCGGTATGGCAAGTACAGGTGTTCATTCTAATGGATTCTCTCTTGTTAGAAAGATTTTCAAGATGGACAAGGCAAGCCTTGATACATATTATGATGAGCTTGGAACAACTCTTGGGGAGGCACTTATTGCTCCAACAAGAATTTATGTTGGTGCCATGAAGTCTATCAAGGATGCTGGCGTTACTGTAAAGGCTTGTTCACATATTACAGGTGGCGGTTTCTACGAGAATATTCCTCGTATGCTTCCAGAAGGTAAGCATGCAGTTGTGGAGAAGAATTCATATGAGATTCCACCAATCTTCAAGCTTATGGCTCGTGAAGGAAATGTTGACGAGCAGATGATGTATAACACTTACAACATGGGTCTCGGTATGATCGTTGCAGTTGATCCAGCTGATGTAGACAAGACTATGGAAGCTATCAAGGCAGCAGGCGATACACCTTATGTAGTTGGTAAGATTACAGATGGTGACAAGGGTGTGACTTTAGTTTAATAATAATTATGACGAAGCCAAGGTATTGTAGCAGATGCGACAATACCCTGGCTTTGGTTGGTTTAATGGAAATAAGAATGGCTTGTAATTATAAGCTTGAAACAAATCATGCTTAACGATGGTTGATTTTAATTAAATGGAAAAGGAAATGATATGAAAATAGCAGTTTTAGTGTCTGGAGGAGGAACAAATCTTCAGGCTATTATTGATAAGATTGCAGATGGAACAATAACAAATACAGAGATTGCTCTTGTAATTGCTAATAATGAGGGAGCATATGCATTGGAGAGAGCTACCAAAGCAGGTATAGAAGCAGAGTGTATCTCTCCAAAGAACTTCCCATCTCGAGAGGAATTCAATGTGGCTTTGACTAACAGGCTTGTGGAGTCAGGAGTTGACCTGGTGGTTTTGGCAGGTTTCTTGGTAAATATTCCACCTATGATGGTTGAGAAATTCCCAAATAGAATTATTAATATTCATCCATCTCTTATTCCAAGTTTCTGTGGAAAAGGATTCTATGGATTGCATGTCCATGAAGGCGTGTTGGCTCGAGGCGTCAAGGTGACTGGTGCTACAGTACATTTTGTTGATGATGGAACAGACACAGGCCCAATCATTTTACAGAAGGCTGTAGAAGTAAGACAGGATGATGATCCAAAGAGCTTACAGCTTCGTGTGATGGAGCAGGCTGAGTGGAACATTTTACCACAGGCAATTGACCTGATCGCTAACGGCAGAGTATCTGTTGTGGATGGTCGAGTGATAATCGCTTAAGTTATTATTTGTGAATTAAAGAGGAATAAGGCGACGCGAGTATCGTTCTAAAGGATTTCATGTAGAAATCCATAGAATGATACGGGAGGAGCCTGTGTTGATTTAGATTAAAAGTAGAGGATGCCGACGCGAGCATGCACTTAAAGCACTTCATGTAGAAGTGCGTAAGGACATGCGGGAGGAGGCTAATTGATTTAGATTAAAAGTAGAGGATGCCGACGCGAGCATATCCTTTAAGCATTTCATGTAGAAATGTGGAAGGATATGCGGGAGGAGGCTACCAGTAATTAGATTAATGGAGGATTAACATGAAGGTATTAGTAGTTGGAAGTGGCGGTAGAGAACATGCGATTTGTACAGCAGTTGCTAAAAGTAAACGTGTAGATAAAATCTACTGCGCTCCAGGAAACGCAGGAATAGCATCTCTTGCAGAATGTGTGGAAATTGGCGCAATGGAATTCGATAAACTGGTAGCATTTGCCAAAGAGAAAGAAATTGATTTCACAATTATCGGAATGGATGATCCACTTGTAGGTGGAATAGTTGATAGATTCGAGGCAGAGGGACTGAAGTGCTTCGGACCTCGTAAGAACGCAGCTATCTTGGAAGGATCTAAGGCATTTTCCAAGGATTTGATGAAGAAATATAATATTCCAACAGCAGGCTATGAGAATTTCACAGATCCTGAGGAGGCTTTGAAATATCTCGAGACAGCCAAGATGCCAATCGTATTGAAGGCTGACGGACTGGCACTTGGTAAGGGTGTGCTGATCTGTGAGACCCTTGAGGAAGCCAAGGCTGGAGTCAAGGAAATCATGGAGGACAAGAAGTTTGGTACTGCTGGAAATACTATGGTTGTTGAGGAATTCATGACTGGTCGTGAAGTTTCAGTATTGTCATTTGTAGATGGCAAGACAATCAAGATAATGGATTCGGCACAGGATCACAAGCGTGCAGGTGATGGGGACACAGGTCTCAATACCGGAGGAATGGGTAACTTCTCTCCAAGCCCATTTTACACAGCTGAAGTTGATGAGTTCTGCCAGAAGTACATATTCCAGCCAACAGTTGATGCTATGGCAGCAGAAGGCAGAGAGTTCAAGGGCGTAATCTTCTTTGGACTTATGCTTACAGAGGATGGACCAAAGGTGTTGGAATATAATGCCAGATTTGGTGATCCAGAGGCTCAGGTAGTTCTTCCAAGACTTGAGAATGACATTATTGATGTAATGGAAGCTTGTGTTGATGGAACTCTTGATCAGATTGACTTGAAGTTTGAAGATAGAGCAACAGTTTGTGTTGTTTTAGCTTCTGATGGATATCCAGTTGCCTATGAGAAAGGCAAGAAAATCACAGGGCTTGAGAACTTCGATAATAAGAAGGATTACTATTGCTTCCATGCTGGAACCAAGTTTGACGATAATGGAGACATCGTAACTAATGGTGGTAGAGTTCTGGGTGTAACAGCAACAGCTGATACATTAAAGGAGGCTCGTGCCAAGGCATATGAGGCCACTGAGTGGGTGAACTTCGACAATAAGTATATGCGCCATGATATTGGCAAGGCTATCGACGAGGCTTAATCAAGCTTGTTTTATTGAGTTTGATTTATGATGATTATTATCTTATGACTGCTATATGGCAGTTATATTATGATAATTATTTTGTGATGCTTATTATATGACAGGAAATTTGTGCCTCAAACATACACGCAAGCTGAGCTTGCCGTGTATGTTTGTTTTTTATTTGAGGAAGTGAGAGTATCAGTCTATTTTTAATTGATTTGGCGATGAAACTCATGCAAACCTCCTGTTGGCTACCAAAAGAGTAGAAATAGGATGATTTGGTAGCCGGAATAGACTTATAATGAGGATGAAAGCCGCCCGTCGGCTAACAAAAAGGCGGATATAGGGAGAAATGTTAGCCAGAACAGACTTATAATGAGGATAAAAGCCGCCCGCCGGCTAACAAAAAGGCAGATATAGGGAGAAATGTTAGCCAGAACAGACTTATAATGAGGATGAAAGCCGCGTTCCGGCTAACAAAATGGTGGATATAGGGAGGAATGGTGAAATTATGGAAAAAGACAATAATAAATATTTCACACAAGCTCTCTCCAGATTTGTGAAAGAAGTGGCATCTGATGGGGCCATTCGTCATCTGGCTGACTTGGGCTATACACCAACGCAAATTTATAGGAAGCTGGAGTATCCTACTAGCATGGAGCATATCGGCGAGGTAATGTGGGAACATTTTACAAAGCAAGGGATAATAGTCTATGACAATCCTGATGAGAATGCATGCACAGAGGAAGTGCGCTATGTTAAGGAAAATGGAACTTACGGAAGAACCACCTTTAGACGGGTGGTGGAGAAGGTTGAGAGGCCAAAACGTGAATATGTGCTGGTAGACTTTGGGAAGCGCATGTACCAAGACAGGACAGGATTTGAAAAATGTCTAGAGAGCTTGTCAGAGGATGATAGAGATTATGTTTTGGGGCTGCCCTGGGAGTTAAAACCTGTGTATCATGTAGCTGACGAGCGAATGATGCGAATTGCTGAAATTACTAATAATAAAAAGACATGATGGCAATGCTTTTATGAAACAAAGTGATGGTCTCTATAATTACTGATTAACTGGCTAAATGTTGTGAAGCTTGATAATACCAAGGCTGTTTACATTAATGATTTAATATGCTAAACTGATGCAGGTAACAAACAATAAAAATGAGAGAAAGGAGGGCGCATTATGAATTGGAAAACAGTAAATATTCACTTGATGAAAGGTTCTATTCGAGTCGTGGACGGGGATAGTGTGCCCTTTTTTATGGGATAAATATTATCGATTATAAGGATAAATATTATCGCTCATAATATGGTCACTATCTCCTGATTCTAACAAAGAATAGAATGAAGGAGATTTTTTTATGCATAAATTTAATATAGAGACACAAATTAGAAAGTTATATTGTATTGACAGTTTTGGTGCCATGATGATTGCAGGAGCATCATGGGTTGCATTGCTTGCCGCCAGAGGTTTTTCGACGATAGAAATTGGATTTTTCGAGAGCATTTTTCACATTGTAAGTATGACTTGCGAGATACCAACTGGAGCTATTGCAGATGTATTTGGCCGAAAGAAAACAATGGTAATGGCTCAGATTATGTCCATGCTGGCGGCGTTGATAATGATATTTACCGGTTCTTTTTGGACTATTGCTGTGGCAATGGGGGTGAGTGCCTTGAGCTATAATCTGGCATCAGGAACCCGTGAAGCATTGGCTTATGACAGCATGAAGCTGGCTGGTGTGGAAAATGATTATGAAAAGTTCTCTTCAAGAGACTTTATAATATATGAGATATTCAGTTCGCTGGCAACATTGCTTGCAGGTGTGGCTTTGATGTTAGGGTATCAGAAGGCTTATATGGTTGACATATTGATGGGAGGCGTAGCATTAGCATTTGCTTTGTCTTTAAAAGAAGTTCACGCCAGTGGGCACGAAACGATGTCTGTGAAATCCAGATTTAAAGATGTAGCACTGGGAAGTGCGAGATTTATCAGGGAGAATCGTAAAGCTCGACTGATTATTTTATATAATGCAGTGATTGGCGCCGTGGCAGTGTTGATAGGATTTTTTCTACAGGCAAAGCTTCCGGAGGTTGGATTGCAAACAGTTCTTTTGGGGCCAGCATTATTTGTCATAGGAATCTCAGGAGCAGCCGGGGCCAAGATAGTCACATTTTTTAATAAACTGGGATATAAAATGATTGGAGAAATTTCATTTATGGGGATTGTACTGGCGGCAATGTCGGTGTTTACAGGAAATCCCTATATGATGATAGTGGGTGCCTGCATGGGATCATTTGCTGACAGCTTCCTGGAAGTTCGCTCGGATGTTGTACTAAATAACATGGTTCCATCGGGACAGCGAGCGACTCTTATGTCCATAAATTCCTTTACATATTCAGTGGTGATGATTGTGCTGTCGCCGGTGTTTGGGTGGATTTTTCGATAGGTTAACTATAGAAGTTTTAGATTTTAAAACATTGAATAAATATTTATCACAATAATAACTAGCTAGGAGGTACATACAAGATGCATTATGAAGAAAAAATAACTTTGAAAAACGGCAAAGAAGCACTTATTAGAAATGCTGTAAAAGAAGATGGAGAAGTAGTACTTGATATTTTTAATTTTACTCATGAGGAGACTGATTATCTGTTGTCATATCCAGATGAAAATGGTTTTGGTTTGACTCAGGAGGAGGAATATTTAGATGCCAAGGCACAAAGCGAGAATGAGGTTGAGCTGCTGGCAATTGTAGATGGCAAGGTTGTTGGAATGGCGGGGATTTCGGCTATTGGTGATAAATACAAGGTGAAGCATAGAGCATCATTTGGCATTAGTATTGTAAGAGATTCCTGGGGACTTGGAATTGGCAAGGCACTATCTAATGCTTGTATAAAATGCGCTCGGGAAGCCGGCTATGAGCAGCTGGAATTAGAGGTTGTTGGTGAAAATGAAAATGCAATA
>JAEEGF011055948.1_pt1 | contig 17606 bp, 13 predicted proteins | sample 9134171 | NCBI WGS metagenome assembly JAEEGF01 (sample SAMN16246542, study PRJNA631951) | gut metagenome | biome: gut microbiome; feature: rumen; material: AP-attached | host: Bos | place: Iran: Karaj | collected 2018-10 | reverse complement strand
CACCCAAGCAGGAAGCACCTGCAGAAAACAAATAATGATAAAAATCATAACAGTTAAAGGGGCGGTTCAGGGTGTTGGATATCGCCCCTTTATTGCAGAAAAGGCAACTGAATACGGCTTTAAAGGCTATGTTAAGAATATAGGGGCAGCTGTCGAGATACTTATTTCCGGTAAGGAAGCAGATATTGCCTCTTTTATTTGTTTGCTTGAAAAAGAGATGCCAAAGGGAGCTTATATTATTTCAGTCAATGCCTTTGATGCACCTGCAGATGCAGAGGTTCCGGATGGTTTTTCAATCATTGAAAGTTCTGAGATAAAACTGGGTGATGAAATACCTGTATTTCTTCCGGATATAGGTATCTGTAATGACTGTATGAACGAACTTCTTGATAAGCAAAACAGAAGGTATCGTCATCCGCTGATAAGCTGCGCAGTTTGCGGCCCGAGGTTCAGCATCCTAAACAGTCTTCCCTATGACAGGGATACGACTACAATGATCGATTTTGACATGTGTCCGAATTGCCTTGATGAGTACAAGAAGGGCAGAAGACATTATGCACAGACTATTTCATGTCATGAATGTGGCCCGCAGATGAAATATGTGCAAATAGATGAAAATGATAATGAGCTTGAATTTGAAAAAGAAGACGCTGTAGGCGAGACAATAAATGACCTTAAGAGCGGTAAGATCATCGGTCTTAAGGGAGTATCGGGATATCAGCTTATCTGCGTTCCGACATCCGAAGCGGCGGCGCAGCTTAGGAAAGTAAAGGGAAGAGAGAACAAACCCTTTGCTGTTATGTTTTCATCTGTAGAGGCTGTATCAGATGCAGCTTATATAAGCGACAAGGAAAAAGAACTTTTGGAATCATCCGAAAGACCTATAGTTCTTATAAAAAAGAAAAAGGATTTTCCCTCTGAAGTTGATAAGGGAAGCAGTTATATAGGCGCTTTTCTTCCATCGGCAGGAATTCACAGGATCCTATGCGATGCTGTGGGACCTCTTATTGTAAGTAGCGGCAACATATCCGGAAATCCGATCATATATAAGGACGATCTGTTCCGGGAGACTTTTCTTGATAAGATCGGTGGAATTCTTTATCACGACAGAAAGATAAATATCGCTCAGGACGATTCTGTAGTATTTACAATAAACAGCGATCTTGGAGAATCTGTTCAGTTTATCAGAAGGGCCAGAGGCTATGCACCTTTGCCGTTTGTTATAGATGGAAAAGAGTCTTTTGCCGACAACAAAGAGTGTGTTATAGCAGTCGGAGGAGATCTAAAGAACACGATATCCTTTGCAAAAAAAGACAGAGTTCTGTCAACTCATTATATTTCAGACCTCAGTAATGATATTGATATTATGGAGTTTTGGAATCGTGTTAAAGAGCATTACGAAGAGCTCTTTTCACTGAAACCAACTATGGTTGTAAGTGATCTGCATCCGCTTTATGCATCATCATATATGGCTGCGAGGATGGATTTAAAACAGTTAAGGCTCCAGCATCACTTTGCCCATATATATTCCGTAATGGCCGAAAATGGGCTAAGTTCTGCTCTCGGAGCGGCTTTTGACGGAACCGGGTACGGGGAAGATGCAGCTATATGGGGCGGGGAGTTTGTCTTGATAGAAGGATGCACTCCATCAAGAAAAGGGCATATTTCTTACGTGAATCTTGTAGGCGGAGATGAAGCTGCCAAAAACGCTGTTCAGACGATGAATTGCTACATAGGGCAATGTATCGGTGAGGGAATGCTGGATGAAGCTCTTTTTTCAGAAGACAAGAACCTCAAAATAATGATGGCAGCTCAAAAAGTTGGAGCAGGGTCTTTCAGGTCCTCAAGTATGGGAAGGCTTTTTGACGCTGTATCTGCGCTGCTTGATGTCTGCAGCTATAACACCTATGAGGGCGAATGTGCGGTAAATCTTGAGAAACGCGCTCAGAGCTTTATAGAAGGCGGTGAAAGAGACTATCCGAAATTTGAATTTAAAATGAGCGAGACTGATAAAGGACTTATCTTTGATCAGGTCTCCTTATTTAAAGATATATACATGTGTTATAATACTAAGACCGCAGATAGAAATGCTATAGCATATGGCTTTCATATGGCGGTGGCAGATATGATAATAAAGGCCTTTATGGCTTTAAAAAGAGAAACAGGATTAAATACAGTATGCCTTTCCGGCGGAGTTTTTAACAACAGGATCATACTTAGCAGAGCTGTTGATGAACTTATACGATGCGGCTTTGATGTTTACTGGAACAGGAAAGTTCCGCTTGGAGACGGAGGCATTTCCCTTGGGCAGGCATATTATGCAATGCTCAAAGAGAGTGATAAACAGGAGTAATTTTATGTGTGTAGCATTACCAGGGAAAGTAATTAAGATGGACGGTACCAAAGCGACAGTTGATTTCAGCGGAAACATTGTTACCGCCGAAGCGGGACTTGTTAAGGTAAATGTCGGTGACAGAGTACTTGTTCACGCAGGATGCATTATTCAGACAATGGATGATTCCATGGCTGATGAGCTTGAAGAGATGTTTAAGGAAATCGAGGATATAAGCGTTGGCGGCTGATAATTTTTTGCAGACAGTAATTGAAGAGCTTGAAAATTATGACGGCGATGAAGTGCGGATCATGGAAGTTTGCGGAACACATACTGCAGCTATTTCAGAGAACGGTATTCCGTCAATGTTATCTCCCAAGATAAAGCTGATATCAGGTCCCGGATGTCCTGTCTGCGTCACAGTAACAGCAGTGATCGACAGGCTCGTAGAACTATCCCTTACAGAGAATACCTGTGTCCTGACCTTCGGAGACCTCATAAGGGTAAAGGGCAGCAAGATGTCACTTGCCGATGCAAAGGCAGAAGGCGCTAAAGTCAGGATGCTTTATTCGCCAATGGAATCTATTGCCCTAGCCAAAGAAAATCCGGGCACAAACTATGTCTTTGCTGCGATAGGCTTTGAGACTACGACACCTGTCTATGCCATGGTCCTTGAGAAGGCAATGGCAGAGAACATAACTAACTTAAAGCTGCTTACATCGCTTAAGACAATGCCTGAAGTGATAAGATGGGTAGTAAATAACGCCGGAGGTATTGATGGATTCATAGCTCCCGGACATGTGGCCGCTGTCACCGGCGAAGGTGTATTTAGGGATCTGGCAAAAGAGCTTGGGATTCCCTTTGTGGTATCGGGATTTGAGGGAGAACAGCTTCTTCTAACGATATATGCCCTTGTTAAGATGAAGGGCAAAGGCGGATTTAAGAACCTGTATAAGCAGGTGGTTACTCCAAATGGTAATGAAAAGGCCAAAGAGTGTGTTGATAAGTATTTTGAGTGTGCTGATTCGTCCTGGCGCGGAATGGGCAAAATAAAGGGCTCAGGAATGGTCTTAAGAGAAGAATTCAGAACCTACGACGCGGGAAGTATTGGTCTTGATGAAGACCATATGCCACCGGGATGTTCCTGTGAAAAAGTACTTGTGGGTAAGATAAGTCCCGCGCATTGTCCTTTGTTCGGAAAGAGCTGCACACCGGATAATGCCCACGGAGCATGTATGGTTTCCACAGAAGGAAGCTGCTACAACTACTATATATCCGGTCGTAAATGACAATGATTTGAGGTTTATTATGAGAATTACAATGGCTCACGGAAGCGGTGGAGAGTCCACTTCCAAACTTATTTCAGAGGTTTTTGCAAAGCATTTCAATAATGAGTACCTGTCAAGGCTTGAGGACTCGGCAGTTGTTCCGGGATCCGGCAAACTCGCTGTTACAACAGACTCTTTCGTTGTTACACCGCTTGAATTCCCGGGAGGAGACATCGGAAGGCTCTGTGTATGCGGAACAGTCAATGATCTTTTAATGAGCGGAGCAGTACCGAAGTATATTACATGCGGATGCATTCTTGAAGAGGGTCTTGATATAGATCTTCTCGACAGGGTCATCGCATCTATGGCTGAAACTGCAAAGGAAGCCGGAGTAGTGGTTGTGACCGGCGATACCAAGGTGATTGAGAACAGAGGCGGAGAAGGCGGACTTATAATAAATACATCGGGGGTTGGATTTATCCCTGACGACCTAGATGTTCCGGGACCTTTCAAGCTTCAGGACGGCGACAAGATAATAATTTCAGGCAATCTCGGTGATCATCATGCGGCAATTCTTGGAAAGCGCATGGGAATTGAATCAGATATTCTTTCTGACAACGCGCCTTTATCAGAGATGGTAAAAAAGCTAATGGAGTCAGGGATAAGAGTACATGCAATGAGAGACGTGACAAGAGGCGGTCTTGGAACTGTACTCAACGAGTTTGCTGATGCTTCAAAGTGCAGCATTGAGCTTGTAGAGACAGATCTGCCTGTATCGGCTGCGGTTAAGGATTTCTGCGGAATTCTCGGACTCGATCCTATGTACATGGGAAATGAGGGCAAAATGGTATTGTCTGTACATAAGGACGATGCAGAAAAAGCTCTTTTGCTGATAAAAGAATCTAAATACGGAGAGAATGCAAAGGTTATCGGATCCGTTTCAAAGACCGATATAGATAATGATGACCACAAAGTTTTCGCCAGGACAAAAATAGGCGGAAAGCGCGTGGTTGGGCCAATGTATGGAGAAGGACTTCCAAGAATCTGCTAGATGTGTTATTATACAATTCATAAGATTTTTAAGTAGTCTATTCGTTTTTGATTTAAATATCAGGGTAAAATATGGAATTTAAGAGAATAAATAAAGATACAGTAACATGCATCATCACTGAAGATGATATGTTTGAACAGGGAATAAAGCTTGAGGATCTGTTTGAAAAGAAAAAAGAGGCTATGGACTTTTTACACGAAGTCATGAAAAAGGCTGAGGAAGAGGTTGATTATAAGCCTACAGGCGCATTTATGCCGATGCAGATCACAGTTCTTCCCGATCACTCAATTTCCCTTACACTTTCTGAGAATGCTTCGGCTTCCTTTAGTGAGATTCTGAAGAACCTCACAGAGAAGGCAGGGATCCAGATTCCCAAGAACGTCCTTGAGGATATAGGGGACAGTGCTTCAGAAGAGCGTATAAACAGGCTCAACGAGTATCTTAAGAGCCTTAAGCAGCTCACAAATTCTGTAAAAGACATTGTGGGTGAGACAAGCGACAAGATTAGTGTAAACAGCAATGCAACAGCTCAGAGCAATAAGAGCAAGGCTGATAAGATTTCAACCGGAGCCGGCAGAAAGAAAGAGCTTACCGAGGAACAGAAGAACGAAAAGAAACTCAAGTTCCACGAGTATGTCTTTGAATTCAACGATCTGAACACGGTGATCAGATTCTGCAAGAAGGCACCAAAGGGCCTGAAGATCTCCAGCAGCTTGTACAAGAACGCTGTAAACGGCAGATACTACCTTGATCTCTTAAGACAGAGCGAGGAGCCGAAGGTATTTGCTTCACTGTTTACAATGGCATATGAATTTGGACATTTTCAAGCTAGTAACCTTCATGTAATTGCACACATAAAAGAGAATTATGATTGCATTATCAAATGCAATGCGATCAATGAATTATCATCACTTGATATGTGACTTGGATCATAAAGGAACGGCAAAGAAAATTGCCGTTCTTTTTTAATTGACTTATGACGGTGGATTATGAGACTTAACAAGTACATCGCTTCCTGCGGAGTCTGTTCGAGGAGAGAGGCTGACAAGTTAATAGAAAGTGGCAGGATCTCAGTTAACGGGGCGCTTCCAACACCCGGAGCAGATGTATCTGAAGAGGACACGGTATGTCTTGACGGAAAAGAGATTAAGACCAGGAAAACTCATAACTACCTGGCATACTATAAACCTGTGGGAGTCGTCTGCACCGAGAAGGATGCCCATGCCGAGAAAACTGTGATAGAAGATCTTAATTTTCCGGAGAGGGTAACCTACGCCGGAAGGCTTGATCGGGATTCTGAAGGGCTTCTGATCATGACTGATGACGGGGATCTTATACAGGCCATGATGAAGGGCTCCAACAAGCATGAAAAAGAGTATGAAGTGACAGTAGATAGGGATGTTAACGGGGAGTTCCTTAAGAGAATGAGCCTTGGTGTTTACCTGCAGGAACTCGACAGGACCACGAGGCCATGCACCGTTACAAGGACCGGAAAAAGGTCTTTTAACATCATTCTGACCCAGGGGCTCAACAGACAGATAAGACGTATGTGTAGTGAGCTTGGCTATGAAGTTGTAAGCCTTAAGAGGATAAGGGTCATGTGCGTAGAGCTTAAGAGCCATAAGCTTAAGCCGGGAGAGTATGACAGACTGACAACTGAAGAAGTTGCTAAACTATACAGAGATACAAAGTTGGGGGATAGAAATGGTAACAGAAGAGATCAAGAGGGAATATGAGGAGCTTGCAGGAACCATCAGGCATCATATGGACCTTTATTACAATCAGGATACACCTGAGATTTCAGATTATGAATATGATCAGCTCATGCAGAGACTTAAGAAAATGGAGAGGGAGAATCCGGAGCTGGTCACCAAAGACTCTCCCAGTCAGATAATCGGCGGAACAGCTAAAAGGGAAGCCGGTGTCAAGATAACTCACAATGTTCCGATGCTTTCAATTGAAGATGTGTTTAACACAGAAGACGTATCTGCTTTTGTAGACAAGGTGCACGGAAGGCACCCGGGAGCTGTTTTTTCTGTTGAACAGAAGATTGACGGCCTTAGTATGTCCCTTCGATATAACAGGGATGCTTCGGATGGTCTGCTTCATCTGACCATGGCCGAAACCAGAGGAGACGGACTTATTGGCGAAGATGTTACCGCCAATGCACTTGTCATTCCCGATGTGCACAAGACACTTGACCTTCCTTATGAGTACCTGGAGCTCAGGGGTGAGGTTTATATGTCACATGATGACTTTGAGGCCTTTAATGAGGAGCAGGAAAAAGCAGGTAAAAAGCTTGCTGCAAACCCCAGAAACCTCGCTGCCGGCACACTTCGTCAGCTTGATCCGGAAGTTACCAGAAGCCGCGGACTTAAGATGTTTGTATTTAATGTTCAGGACGGACCTGAGGAAATCAAGGCATCCCATGTAAAGGGAATGGAAATTCTTGAAAAAGCCGGTGTCAGATGCGTTTACCACAGAGCATGTGAGAGTGCTTCTGAAGTCATCGATGCTATAAATGCCATAGGCGAAATGCGAAACGATCTGGATTTTGATCTTGACGGAGCAGTAATTAAGGTTGATAACACCGCATGGAGAGATGATTTCCCTGCCGGATCCAAGTATTCAAGCGGACATATTGCCTACAAGTATCCTCCGGAGGAGAGGATAATTGAGATGGATGAGATCCTGGTTGATGTCGGAAGAACAGGTAAACTCACATTCACAGGAAGCTTTCATGATGCAGAAACAGGTAAGCCTGCAAGGCTCTGCGGAACCAGCGTATCTAGGGCAACCCTTCACAATCAGGATTACATCACTGATATGAAAATAGGTATCGGTGGCCATTATAAGCTCTTTAAGAGCGGAGAGATCATTCCCAAGCTCAATGGCTGCGTAAAAGAGCCGCCGGTGGTATTTGAGGCGCCAAAGACATGCCCTGTATGCGGAAGCCATCTTGTTCGGGAAGAGGATACAGCCGACATCAGATGCATAAATCCTAACTGCCCCGCACAGGTTACAAGGACAATAGCATATTTTGTATCCAGAGATGCCATGAATATAATGGGTCTTGGAGATACTCTTATAGACGCTCTGGTAAGCGACGGGTATCTAAAGAGCTATGCTGATATTTATCATTTAAAAGACCACAGGGATGAACTTATAGAAAAAGGCCTTATCGGCAAGGAAAAGAACACTGACAAACTCCTTGCGGAGATTGAAAAGTCCAAGGAAAACGATCCTGTAAGGCTTCTCACCGGACTTGCCATAAGAAATGTAGGTAAATCGACAGCAAGAGAGATAATGAAGCATTTTGACGACCTGACGGAACTTGAGAAAGTGACTGTTGATGGTTTTATGAGTCTTCCTGATATAGGACAGACTACGGCCCAGGATCTGTATGATTTCTTCCACGATGCTAAGAATACGGCAATTATCGAGGAGATGAAGGCTCTTGGCCTTAACATGAAAGCTGTTAAGGATGAAGATGCATCTGATAAGCTGGCCGGAATGACCATCGTAGTTACCGGAACACTTCCTACTCTCGGCAGAAAAGAAGCGGAAGAGCTCATTGTTAAAAACGGAGGAAAGGCCTCCGGAAGTGTCTCTAAGAAGACATCTCTTGTTCTTGCGGGAGAAGCGGCCGGAAGCAAGCTTACAAAAGCCAGTGAGCTTGGTATTAAAGTTATAGATGAAGCAGAATTCTTAGATATGCTAAAATAGAAAACGGACATAAGCAGACAAATCTGCACATGTACCGACAAGGAGATAAGCAAAATGCCAATCAAAGTAAAAAATGACCTGCCCGTAAGAGATATACTTGAAAAGGAGAATATATTCGTAGTAGATGAGAACAGGGCTATGCATCAGGATATCCGTTCGCTGCAGATATGTATCCTGAACCTGATGCCACTCAAGGAAGATACTGAGCTTCAGCTTCTAAGGTCTCTGTCCAATACTCCTCTTCAGATCGATGTATCTTTTATGCAGATGAGTTCACATCATTCAACAAACACGTCACCTAACCATCTGAACAGGTTTTACCATACCTTTGATGAGCTGAAGGAGAATACTTACGACGGACTTATAATAACCGGTGCTCCGGTTGAACAGATGCCATTTGAAGAAGTGGATTACTGGGATGAACTCTGCAGGGTTTTTGAGTGGTCCAAAGTCAATGTAACCAGTACTTTCCATATTTGTTGGGGAGCTCAGGCAGGAATTTATTATCACTACGGAATAGATAAAGTTGCTCTTCCGGAAAAGAGATTCGGAATATATCAGCACAGAGTAATGAACAGAAAGGTTCCGCTTGTAAGAGGCTTTGATGATGTCTTTTACATGCCACATTCAAGGCATACAGAGACTCCCGCGGACAAGATTCATGAGTGTGATGATCTGGTAGTTCTTGCGGAGTCGCCTATAGCCGGAGTGTTCCTGTGCATGAACAAAGCAGGAAGTCAGATATTTGCCATGGGACATGCAGAGTATGACAGGCTTACACTGGATACTGAGTACAAAAGGGATCTATCCAAGAATCTTCCCATACAGCCACCGGTAAACTATTATCCGGATGATAACCCGGACAATAAACCCGATCTTGTCTGGAGAGGACATGCCAACAATCTGTATACCAACTGGCTTAACTACTATGTATATCAGAATACTCCGTATAAATGGGGGCAGATTCTTGACGAGGAAAAGAGAAGTCTTGCCAAGCATGGTCTTACACAAAAGATAAACAAATAAGGAGAGACGTTTATGTCAGCATCCGAGAGGTTCAGAAATATATATACTCAGTTTCCGGGTGGAAAGCACAAAGTCCTTACACTAAGCTATGATGACGGCAAGATACCGGACAGAAGGCTTGTTTCAATCCTCAATGAGCATGGGATCAGAGGAACTTTCAACTTGAATTCGGGACTTGAGAACAATTCATTTGATGTTGCTTATAATGAGCGAATACCTATGGCTGAATTTACTGATCTGTATAAAGGCCATGAGGTTGCGTGCCACACAGTAACTCATCCAACCATAGCAAGAACCCCCAGGGAACAGATGATTCTTCAGGTGATTGAGGATAGAAGAGCTCTTGAGAGGATCATGGGATATACAGTAAGAGGACTTGCATATCCCAACGGCTCTGTTGATGACAATGTTGTGGATGCTCTTAAGGCATGTGGAATCAGATACGGAAGAACTGTTAATTCAACGCATGGCTTTGGAATGCCGGCTGATTTCTTAAGATGGGATCCGACATGCCATCACGCTGATCCGGCTCTTTTTGATCTGGCAGATCAGTTCATAGAAAATCATAAAACCCAGTATTTGTATATGTTTTATTTGTGGGGACACAGCTATGAATTCGAGCGTGATAATAATTGGAATATTATCGAAAAGTTTTCTAAAAAAATAGAAAACAAATCGGACATATGGTATGCAACCAACATAGAAATTGTTGATTATCTGGATGCGGCAAGTCGCGTACAAGTCTCTGTTGACGCGGATTTCGCCTATAATCCAAATTCTCAGAGTGTATGGATTGAGGTTGATAAAAAGACGATTGAGCTCAAGGGAGGAGAGACCACAGAGTTGTAATTTGTATTTAAATAAGTTAAAATAAATATGTTAAGTCGATAATTTTTCTTCAAGGAGAACGCATATGCCTCTAAATCTTGAAAACGAAGACGCAAACGTAAATGCTACAGATCTCAAGAAAAAACCTACTAAGAAAACCAAGGAAATGCTTGAGGAGAATGCAAAACAGATTGAGGAACTCACGGCTTCTCAGACCGAACTGGATTCCGAACTTGCTGCTCTTGAGAAAGAGGAAAAAGCTCTTGGGGAGAAATCTGCTCTGAAGATGAAGGTTTCTCACAAGAAGTTTGGTGAGGGTGTGATCACTAAACAGGATGGAAAATATATCGAAGTAAAATTCGCTGATGTGGTCAAGAAATTTGTTCTTCCCGGATGCATTGCCAACAAATTCCTGGAAGTAGAAGATGAATCCATTCTTGATTATTATCAGAAATGCAATGACATCCATGAAAAGAAGATGTCTACAGAGCTGAAGATTAAATCTGCTACCTATGCCATCCAGAGACATGAGGACGCAATTGAGAGATTGAAATCTAAGCTTAAATAATCATGTAATAACAATGCCACGGCAAAAGCCGTGGCATTTTTTAATTTATTTGCTTATCAAACTACCTTTTTCTGCTCTTCCTGAACCTTTTTCTGTGCAGTTGAGAGCATAAGCTTGATTCTATTGAGCTGGTTTACTTCAGATGCTCCGGGATCATAGTCAATGGCTACGATGTTGCATCCGGGATACAGATGACGCATCTGTTTAATAACACCTTTACCTACTACATGATTAGGAAGACATCCAAAAGGCTGTGTGCAGACTATATTGGTTGCTCCCTCGTGAATCAGTTCAACCATTTCACCAGTTAAGAACCATCCTTCACCGGTCTGATTACCGATAGATACTATGGGCTCTGCGTACTTAACAAGCTCATAGATGCTCGTAGGCGGATCAAAGTGTACGCTTTCTCTGAATGCTTTTGCAGCGCCTGCTCTAAGCTTTTCGATAAGCCAGATTGCACCGCGCATAAGAACAGCGGCTTTCTTGGAAGTACCGAGCTCTTTGGCTTTGTAGATCTGATTGTAGAAGCAGTAAAGCATAAAGTCGATAAGATCGGGAACAACCGCTTCAGCGCCTTCGGCTTCCAAAAGCTCCACAAGGTGGTTGTTGGCAGCCGGAGCGAATTTAACAAGAATCTCGCCGACTACACCTACTCTTGGCTTAACCTCGTCTGTAAGTTCAATCTTATCAAAATCCTCTACAATGTCGCGGCAGATTTTCTGGAACTTAAAGTAGCTCATATGCTTGGAAGTTACAAAGTCTGTAGCAACTTTCTTCCATTTCTCATGGCATGCATTGACTGAACCTTTGACCTTCTCGTAAGGGCGCATGCGATATACGCATCTCATGAATACGTCGCCGAATATAGCGCCGTAAGCAGCTCTCTGAAGCATCTCGGCGTTGATATGGAAGCCCGGATTTGCTTCAAGCTTGGAGAGGTTTAAGGAAACTACAGGAATCTGCTCCATACCGGCCTTTTTCAAAGCTCTTCTGATAAAGCCTACATAGTTGGTGGCTCTGCATCCGCCACCTGTCTGAGACATGATGACAGCTGTCCTGTTAAGGTCATACTTGCCTGAATGAAGCTCATCCATAATCTGTCCTACAACCCAAAGTGAAGGGTAGCAGGCATCATTGTTTACATACTTAAGACCCATATCGATCGCATGTCTGTTATCGTTCTGCATAACAACAAAGTTGTAGCCGCAGGCAGCAAAAGCGGGCTCTAAGATATCAAAGTGTATAGGTGACATCTGAGGGCAGAGAATAGTATAGTTCTTTCTCATATCCTCAGTGAAAAGTACTCTGTTATTGGCAGTGGATCTTATGGTCCTCTGCTGGTTCTTTTGCTTTCTTACACGGATGGCGGCAAGAAGTGAACGTACACGTATTCTTGCGCTGCCAAGGCTGTTTACCTCATCGATCTTAAGGCAGGTGTATATCTTGTCAGAACCTGAGAGAATATCGTTAACCTGATCCGTTGTTACAGCATCCAGTCCACATCCGAAGGAGTTGAGCTGAATAAGATCAAGATCATCACGTTCTCTTACAAAACTTGCTGCAGCATAGAGTCTTGAGTGATACATCCACTGGTCCGATACGATAAGAGGTCTCTCTGGCTTACCCAGGTGAGATACGCTATCCTCAGTAAGTACAGCAACTCCGTAAGAACAGATCATATCAGGAATACCGTGATTGATCTCGGGGTCAACATGGTAAGGACGTCCGGCAAGAACGATACCATGTCTGCCGTTTTCTTCCATCCATTTAAGGGTTTCTTCGCCCTTTATCTGTATGTCTCTTCTTGCTACGGCCATCTCTTCCCAGCCGTCTTTTGCAGCATTTATGACAAGCTCTGCAGGAATCTCAGAAAACTCTTTTACAAGAGCATCGGTTACGGTCTCAATACTTGTAAATGCCATAAATGGGTTTCGGAGCTTAACCTGGCCGCCTGTAATGGCTTCTACGTTATTCTTAATGTTCTCCGAATATGATGTAACAATAGGGCAGTTGTAGTGGTTGGTTGCACCTTCTACCTCTTCGCGCTCATAGAAAAGACCGGGATAGAAGATAAAGTCAACCTTCTGTCTGATGAGCCACTCAACATGTCCGTGAGATATCTTGGCAGGATAACACTCTGATTCACTGGGAATTGACTCAATACCAAGTTCGTAAATCTGGTGTGTGGATCTTGGCGAGAGAACAACTCTGTAGCCCAGCTTTGTAAAGAAGGTGAACCAGAATGGATAATTCTCGTAAAAATTGAGAACCCTCGGTATTCCTACAGTTCCTCTCGGAGCTTTGTCAGCATCTAGAGGTTCATAACCAAATATTCTCTTATATTTGTAGTCAAAGAGGTTGGGAATACCCTCTGCATTTTTGACCTTACCTATACCACGCTCACACCTGTTACCGGAGATGTGCTGACGTCCGCCTGTAAACTTGTTGATTGTAAGTCTGCAGTGGTTGGTGCATCCCTGGCATGTTGTCATGCTGGTTGAGTACTGAAGAGCATTGATCTGATCAATAGAGAGCATAGTGGTCTTATAATCCTCAGTCTCACTGTATCTGTCTCTTGCAATAAGTGCTGCTCCGAAAGCACCCATGATTCCGGCAATATCAGGCCTTATAGCCTCTGCGCCTGATATTATCTCGAAGGCACGCAGAACTGCGTCATTGTAGAAAGTACCACCCTGAACAACGATGTTCTCGCCGAGGTCCTTGGCATCCGATACCTTGATAACCTTAAAGAGCGCATTCTTGATAACAGAGTATGCAAGACCTGAGGAGATATCAGCTACATCAGCGCCTTCCTTCTGAGCCTGCTTAACTCTGGAGTTCATGAATACCGTACATCTTGTTCCGAGATCTACAGGTGATTTAGCATAAAGAGCTACCTTGGCAAAATCCTGAACACTGTAATCCAGGGATTTGGCGAAGGTTTCAATAAAGGATCCGCAGCCTGAGGAACATGCTTCGTTAAGCTGTACGGAATCAACTGAATTATTCTTGATGTGGATACATTTCATGTCCTGACCGCCGATATCAAGTATGCAGTCAACCTTGGGATCAAAGAATGCAGCAGCGTTGTAATGTGCAATAGTCTCAACTTCACCGTCATCAAGAAGAAGAGCAGACTTAAGAAGAGCTTCGCCATAACCTGTCGAGCAAGCTCTTGCAATCCTTACGCCTTCGGGCATAAGCTTATAGATCTCCTGAATTGAGGAAATTGCAGTCTTTAAAGGACTTCCGTTGTTGCTTGAATAGAAAGAGTAGAGAAGATCTCCATCCTCACTGATAAGCGCACACTTTGTGGTGGTTGAACCGGCATCGATTCCGAGGAAAGCATTCCCCTTATAATCATCAAGTTTTCTGGTCTTGACACGATATTTATCCTGACGATCCTTGAATACCTTGTAATCCTCCTCGTTTTCAAAGAGGGGATCAAGCCTTGAAACTTCAGCTTCCATCACAATCTTGCCTGAGAGCTTGCCAACCATCTCATCCATTGTGTAATGGATTTTCTCTTCGGCGTTCATGGCTGAACCGATAGCTGCAAAAAGATGAGAGTTGTCGAGGTTGATGGCATGTTCGTCATCGAGATTTAAAGTGCGGATAAAAGCAGCGCGAAGCTGATCAAGGAAGTGTAGAGGGCCACCCAAAAACGCTACATGGCCTCTTATTGGTTTACCACAGGCAAGACCTGAAATAGTCTGGTTGACAACAGCCTGGAAAATTGAAGCTGAAAGGTCTTCCTTGGTAGCACCTTCATTGATAAGCGGCTGGATATCAGATTTGGCAAATACGCCGCATCTGGCTGCTATTGTATATAATGAATTGTAGTTTCTGGCGTAATCATTAAGTCCTGTGGCGTCTGTCTGAAGAAGGGATGCCATCTGGTCGATGAAGGATCCTGTACCGCCTGCACAGATGCCGTTCATCCTCTGTTCAACATTTCCGTCCTCGAAGTAAATAATCTTGGCGTCCTCACCACCAAGCTCAATTGCAACGTCGGTCTTAGGTGCAATGGCCTTAAGGGAAGTAGATACAGCTACAACCTCCTGAACGAACGGAACCTCTAAATGTTTGGCAAGTGTAAGTCCGCCTGAGCCTGTGATGACGGGATGAAGAGTGATGTTACCGCACTTGGCCTGTGCCTCCTTTAAAAGGTCAGCAAGAGTTTCCTGAATGTTGGCGAAATGCCTTTTATAATCGGAGAATACAATATTGTTTGTATTGTCCAAAAGAGCGATCTTAACGGTTGTAGAACCGATATCAATACCTAATGTGTAATCCTTGGAAATCATAGTATACCTCTTTTTCTTCTTATTATATGTTGCAGAAGACAATCCCTATGATTATAATGCACTGGTAAGTAAAAATCAACGAAACAAATTGTATAAAATATGTTAATATATAAAAGTCTAAATTTTTAAGAAGAGGTCTTTTACATGAATAAATTCTTGAGCAATATGGAAAGAAAATTCGGCAGATATGCAATAAACAACCTTACATTGTATATCATTGTGCTGTATGTTATAGGCTATGTGATAAAGCTTATGCCTAATGGTGCTATGATCCAGTATTACCTTACGCTTAATCCTTATCTGATCCTCCACGGACAGATATGGCGACTGGTTTCCTGGGTTCTTATTCCTCCGACGGCGCTTAGCATCTGGCTGCTCATTACTTTGTATCTGTATTACTTTATCGGAACGACAATGGAGAGAACAGTCGGCACCTTCAGATATAATGTTTTCATTTTTGGCGGTATGCTGCTTATGATAGTTGCTGCGTTTATCTCTTATGGCTGGGTTGTATTAACCTATGGAGCAGAAGGAGAGATGGCCGTTGCCGGTAAGATGATGTACTATTCAGGCTATTTCAGTACATATTACGTACAGGAGATGGTATTTTTGTCATTTGCCATCAGCTATCCGGAAATCCAGCTTCTGCTTATGTTTATAATACCTGTTAAGGTCAAGTATCTGGGAATACTCTATGCGGCATATATGGCAATAGAGGCTATATTTACCGGCATTATTGGAGGAGACATTCCGGTTCTGTTTGTTATTCTTTTCCAGTTTATTAACCTTGGGCTGTTCTACATTTCAACGGGTAGGGCATATCACTTTAAGCCCAGCGAGAGCCACAGGAGAAAAGAGTTCCAGCAGAACGTCAAGATGGCGCCTAAGGGAATAACAAGGCACAAGTGCGCTGTTTGTGGCAGAAGTGAGACCGATGATCCCAATCTTGAGTTCAGATTCTGTTCTAAGTGCAATGGCAACTATGAATATTGCCAGGATCATCTCTTTACACATCAGCATATTAAATAACTTTTAATGGGAGTACTATGGGAAATATAGATAACAAGGAAAAAGAATTTGCGGAGACCCTCAAGTACGTAACAAGACTTGCAAGGGAGAATAAAAACGTCATTGCCAGGGAACAGGTGGATGATGCTTTTGCGGAGCTCGATCTTGATGAAAAACAGCTTCAGATGGTTTATGATTATCTGAAACAGCACAATATCGGCATAGATGAAGCTATTGATACATCCGATAACCTTACAACTGAGGAGACCAACTATCTTCAGGATTATCTCGAGAGTCTTGAAGGACTTAACAGGCTCTCTGACGGAGAGAGAGAAGCTGTTTCTATGGCTGCCATCGCAGGAGATAAGGCTGCACAGGATAAGCTTATAGAAAACTATCTGCCTATGGTGGTGGATGTTGCCAGAATGTACGCTGAACAGGGCGTATTCTTGGAGGACCTTATAGGAGAGGGCAACGTAGCGCTTACAAAAGGGGTTACAATGCTTGATGCTGTAGGAGAACCTTCGGAAGTCGAGAGCTTTTTATATAAGCTTATGCTTGATGCCATGGAGAAGATCATTGAGGAGAACCTGGCAGAAGATACCGGAATGCAGAAGGTCCTTAATCTTGTTAACGAGGTCAATGACAAGGCAAAAGAGCTTTCAGAGGACCTCAGACGTAAAGTAACTGTTGAAGAGCTGATGGAAGAGACAGGATGGGACGAAGACAAGATCCGCACAGCCATCAAGTTCAGCGGAGATAATATTGAAGATATCGAGACGGGCAAAAACGATAAGGCATGAATAACATAGTAAACGAAGATGATTTTAAATATTATATGCAGGACATTGAAAGGCATTATTTCGGAGGAAGGTATAACTACAAAGAAATACTGGACAATGAAATGACTCCTTTCAAGTTCAAGACCATTATCACCAAGTATCTTAAGGATGAAGTGGATTATGACACAACAATCGAGTCACATTTATATCATCTGAATAAAGAGGGATTTGATTACAAGATATTTAAACAACTCAGAGCCAGGATAAGAGTATGTCAGTACAAGAATCCCGAAAAAAGAGAAAAGGGCTTTAAGGAAAAGATATATACAGTAGAACAGCTGGTTAAGATCGACCCTTCGGAAAAAGAGAGAATGGGAATGATCATAAGCGAGCTTATCATATCTAAGCTTGCCCTTTTTGGCTTCTCGATATAATTTATCAAAGAACACCACATAAAAGAGCATAAAAAAATCACCCGGAATAATCCGAGTGATTTTATTTTTGTGATTAAGCTCTTTCTACTTTGTTTGATCTAAGGCAGCTAGAACATACATTCATTCTCTTTGTAGCTCCATTAATTTTAACTGCTACGTGCTGAACGTTTGACTTCCAAACTCTGTTAGATCTTCTATGAGAATGGCTTACGTTGTTTCCGAAATGAACGCCCTTGCCACAAATTTCACATTTAGCCATTTTGACACCTCCTT
>JAEEGF011375254.1_pt1 | contig 17613 bp, 17 predicted proteins | sample 9134171 | NCBI WGS metagenome assembly JAEEGF01 (sample SAMN16246542, study PRJNA631951) | gut metagenome | biome: gut microbiome; feature: rumen; material: AP-attached | host: Bos | place: Iran: Karaj | collected 2018-10 | reverse complement strand
GTCAATTTATTGTTGGCGAGCATGGCATCGACCATTTCGAGCTTGGTATCTTTTATCTTGGCTTCAAGTTCTTCTTCTTCGACTTCGGCGATAGACTTATAGCCATAAACTTCGCTGCACTTCTTGTAATCCATTTTGAACTGCTCCTTGGCTTCGCAAAAAATGGTAATCAGTCAACGTTTCCAGGAATGAGCGACTTCTTCAGGAATATTGAAATAAGAAATAGCATCATCTTGGGTGATTTTCCCGGCTTTAAACATAGTCTTTGCAATGCTTTCATCGTGATGAGCAATCTTTTCCGCGAGTTCTTCTTCTTCAACTTCGGCGATAGACTTATAGCCATAAACTTCGCTGCATTTCTTGAAATCCATTTTGAGCTGCTCCTTCAGTCACCGATTTCTTGGTAAGATTTCCCTTTTTGGAACCTTAAAAAATTCAGCAGCTTTCTTTGGGGTCAATATTCCGGCATCAACCATTAGTTGAGCATCTTCTTTATGGGCGTCGTCTTTTCCCTGAGCATAAGCCCCTTGTCTCTCGTAAAGCAAGTCTGTCATACCGTCAACCTCATTCAAAAGAATTTCATCGGTGTACCCTGTTAAAGATACATCTTTGATGAAATCCTTGTCAAGTAGGCTCTTTAACGCTTGTCATAAAGGTAATGCCGATTGCGTACGGGTTTTGAGTGATGACGATTCGTTGCGATTCATAATTATCCCCTTCTACAACCAACCGCTTGCAAAATCGTTCATTTTGTCAACTATAGATGGAGTGCTGTTTTAAACCTGTGATTTTACACAGAGCATTTGTTATAATATTTCTGCCAAAAATTTTGATTTTTAGGCAAAAATATTAATTATAAAGTGGTCAAATTTGACAACTTTAGAGACTGATATTGTTTTATAATAGTCAATTTAACTATTTGTCAAAAATAGTGCATTTTAACCGATTTTTCGTAAATTTAGCGAGCTTTGTTTGCTTTTGTCTAATTTCTGATTTGTCAAATTACTTGATTTTTTGACAAAATGGTTTGAGTTTGGCGGAATGGAACAGGCTAAAAAAGTTGAAAAAATCCACGGCTCTAACACCGTGGATGATTCAAATAGATTGTTTAATGTTGTGCTCTACGTTTTTGGATTTCGTCTAACGAGAAGCCTGAAATAATGGCGATTTCTTCGTCTGTCAATTTATTGTTGGCGAGCATGGCATCGACCATTTCGAGCTTGGTATCTTTTATCTTGGCTTCAAGTTCTTCTTCTTCGACTTCGGCAATGGACTTGTATCCATAAACTTCGCTGCATTTCTTGAAATCCATTTTGAACTGCTCCTTGGCTTCGCCTTTAAACCAGTGTCTCAAATATATAAAAGTTTGAGTAAGAAAGTCTTCCGCTTCTTCGCGAGGAAGCGATTTGAGTCCCGCCATAGCCGGTTTCAGATATTTCTTTAGTTTTTCTCCGTTAAAAACGTACTTCAAAGCAACCAATGCGAGTGCAATCTTAGGTGAAATCATCGGAATTTCAAAGTCTTCGAAGATATCGCTCACATCAACAATTTCCAACAAGAACGGTAGCCCGATCTTGTGATAATATTCGGGATAATTCGGAAACATGACTTCTTTTTCGATGCGATAAGGATCTTTTCCGTTGTACAAAACGATAGCTACTGTCGGGATGTTCTTCTGGTTGCGAAACATAATCTGGAACCAGTACTTGACAAGCTGCGGAATGATACCCGCTTCTGGATAGCTTTTGTGTTCTTCGATGATGCCGACAAGAAGTTCGGCTTGCTTGGGTTCGTCGCTTGCAATTTTTACGGTAAAAGCCAAGTCGCCTGCGCCATGTGTTGCCGTATCGCTGAATGCTTCGGAAATCTCTTGCAATGTGTCGAGATTCACCGTCGCAAGGAATTGTGCGAGGTTGCTGTTTTTCCGAGACGCAAGGCGAAGAAGTTCTGCTGTACGAATGGGATCTTTCAGCACCGAACGAACGTAAGAATCGTGCGAAAAATTTTGAGCCATAATATTCCCTCCATTAAGCTTAGAGGTTCAAATCTATAATGGCGAATTTTCAAAAAGCAAAACTTTGCAAATTTTGCAACCAATCGCTTGCAAAATCGTTCATTTTGCCAACTATAGATGTAGCGTTGTTAAAAAACTGTGATCCACGCTACTATCATTTCTAATGAAATTTGGTATTTTAAAAAGACTTCACAGTCCTAAAAGATTAAGGAGTTTGACTATGCTTCAGAAATTGTGGAATACATGTAAAAAATGCGGCTGCGATAAAGCTGAGGACTCCGAAAAACTTTGCGAATCGTGCAAAGAAAAACGTCGCGAATTTTGGAGCGATATCAAGAAAATTGTTGGCGTTGGCGGTGCCGCCTTTTTAGTGCTCATCGCGGGCGGCAAATTAACGAAAAAATCCTAATCCCTATCCTTCGTCAGCGCGTATCCGCGGATGGTTCTCAAACGCTTTGTTTTCGGGTCGATGGTAACGCCCCAAAATCCGGTGGATAATAGTAAGTAGATTTCGTTGCCTAGATGTTTCCATGTAATGAAAACATCGTTTTTCCCGGCTGAAATGTCTTTGTATTGGATTTGTTCGTCCCAATTGGTTCTGTGTTCCTGTTCTCCATTGACAATGTAGGGGAAGAATTTTGTTATCCATCCGTTGATGTGCGGGGCTGCTCCGCAACTGAGATCCTCCGGAAAATATTTGTAGATTCCCCTCCAGAAATTGATGTTAATCTTGTTGTTGAATGTCTGGATAAATTCATTTAGAATCGGATCGACTTGTTTAGCCCACCAGGGCATGTCGAAAATAAGCGCAAGTTTGTCGAATGAATCTTTCAACTTTTGCCAATCTCGCTTTTTTCCTTTGATGATAATTTGAGGAATCCCGCACAAAGTGTGTATGGAGTAAGAGTAATATTTCGAACTGATGGACATAAGCGTTGCTTTTGCAACAAACTTGTCAATTGCTGTGGATGTAGAAAAGTCTATGTCGAACGTATTTCTTGTATCTTCCGGGAGTTTTTGGTAAAGTGAATCGTATATTTGTGCAATGTTCTTTTTCCATGCGCTGGGTGGCGATTGCAAAGTAAGAGCGTTATCATTTATGACAAGATTTGTGTCGGCCTCTTTTTTTACGAATTTATCTTTAAATTTATCGCGATTGTATTTAACATGCAGACGGATTCCGTCCATAATCAAAAGCCAAATGTCATCGGGATAAATCTCGATAGAGTGGTGATTCACAAAAGCGGTCCCGACCATGACAACAAAAGGGTGTGGAAATTTGTAATCGTCGATATATAAATCTTGGATAAACTTTTTGTCTGTACGTTCTTCTAAGAGAACTTGCTGACCATCAAAATCCATGATTTCGGTCATGGCGTATTTGGGCTTGCTCTCTTTGACTTTTTTGTCCTTGACAATTGCGTCCGCTGCTGCGGTTCCAAGCCCGATTGCAAAAAATAGAATGAAAATAATTTTATTCATGACCCGATATATAGAGGTTTATTTCTGCACCATTTTTTCGTCAACGCTTTCGATTGTGGGTACAATCCAGTCTTTGACATTCTCTTCGGATCTTGTCGGAGCGGTCATTTCTATGACGACAAAATTTCTTTGGGGCGTTATGCGAAGCGCTACGCAATGAATGATGTCAGGATCCTTGGGATAATGACAATTGTAACCGTAGTTGAGCTCACTGTTGTAGATTGCATCCTCTTTGGATGTCGATGGGTAGTAATGTGTAAGAACGTATTTGATATAAAAGTCGATATACTCTGAATCGCTCAAGTTTTCAGCAGGGTGAAAGTTTGTATCGGCTTTCATAAACCTTGGGGCCATTGCCCTAATTCTTGTAATGACATCGTCTTTGATAAATGAAAAAGCAGAGAGGCTTCTTTCATAGGTGTAAATCGGTTTTGCGTATTTGTAATCGTGATTTTTGTTGATGAATTTAAGATCAATTTCTGTGGGTACTGGAATTTCGGTATGGAGGTACAGATTACCTGTCAAGAAACGATAGTTTGTGTATGAAGGATTGCTGCTGCTGGATCCTGCGCAGCTTGCGAAAAAGAGGGTGAAGGTAAATGTGATGAATAAGATAAATTTTTTCATAATTCTCCTTTTTATTTGAAAATAATAATAAATTATTCGCTTGTCTTTACTCTTGTACCGTTTAACTTGTAATAGCGGATTTCTTTATTGTACAGATTGCCGTACTTTTGCGTCTTTCTTTGTGCGCGGCGCTCTTTAATTGGAGTTGCTTGCGAGCTGTCTCGCGGGAACCATTTTTCAAGTGAATCCAACCCTGCATTTCCGAGAACGGCTAAGTCGTAAACAATAACCTTTGACGCTCCCGCCGCACGGGCTGTATCCAATTGTGCCGAAATCCTTGCGCTATCGGCAAGTGCGTGTGAATCGTCGGTGCGGAAAAGTTCTTGATCGACCCAAAATTCAATCCCGTATTGCGTACAAGCTTTTGCGACCGCCCGCTCGTAATTGCCAACGGTTGCAGTGCTTGCGTGAACTTTGCCCGCATCGCTTGCCCCAACGCCATCTTGCACGGCGATGACATCGGGCTTGAAACCTGCTGCAAAAAGTTGTTCAAAAAATGCTTGTAACTTTTCGGGCGTTTCCAAGTTCTGGTTGTAAAACGGTGCGGCCATGACCTTCCAGCCTTTAGCCTGTGCGGCCTGCGTGACCGGAATCAAAAAATGCGTTGCAAGTGCCGCTGCTGTTGCGTCTTCGCGGAGTCCATCCCAATAGTAACGTGCAATTTCTTGCGGAATATAAACCCCTTCAATTACAGTTTCGTTTCCGTAAAGAGCGTGCAGTTCGTCGAGCACTTTTATATTTCTCGCTGCCAGTGTATCGAGTTGCGAAATCGTCGGCGGAGTGTACCAATTTTCGCCATCGTAATAAAGTCCCAGCCAAATCTTGTTCCCGGCTGCCTTTGCTGCGTCAATGCTCTTGGGGAAAAGCTGGTTGTTCTTGTACTGCGTGTTCTGCAAAAAGTCCAACTGCGAAGGGTAATACAAATGCGTCTTTTCGACCGCCGCATATTGCAATACGACTTGTTCCATGCCGAGTGCGTGTAATCGCTCGTGCATGTGGTTGATGGAATCCGCTGATTGGTAAGCGGTCGTCCAGCCTGCGTCAAAAACTCCGTCCAAATTCGCTGCTGCGCACACCCCAAAACCGCCCAATGCGAGCGCAAATGAAAAACAGCGGGGGAGGAATTGGGAGATTGGCATAACTGAAATATAATCAGATTTCACGGAAATGGGCGTGGCTTAAGAATTTTCCCATTTGTAAATGTTGTAAACTTTGTTCTAAATCATACTAAATCAGAATTTTGCTGTTTTAGTATGTAAAAAAACGCCGAAAAACCGCCCCAAAGGCGTTATAACCCCCTCTTTGAACCCGTTTATGCTGAAAAATGTCTAATAAATCTCTTTTTTTTGACGAAATGTACATACTAAAACCGTAAAAATGATTTTTAGTATGTAATAGGATAAAGTAATGGACTGCTGGTTACATACTAAAACTCTTCAAACGCTGTTTTAGTATGTAAAAAATGCGGAAAAACAGCCCCAAAAACGTTAAGTACCTCCATTCGGACCCTTTTTTGCTGAAAAAAGACAAATAAATCTCTTTTTTTTGACGAAATGTACATACTAAAATCATGAAAATGACTTTTAGTATGTAATAGGATAAAGTAATGAGTTGTTTGCGTGCCTGTTTTTTATCTATATTAAAAAAAGAAATCGAGAACTAGTGTATGCGTTTCAAGTTTCTCCACGTTTTGCTGTTTGCCGTTGCAGTTCCTTACGCTCAAAGCGCTTCGGACACGGTCTCGTTTGTCAACTTCGAAAATCGCGAAGTCGGCGTTTACAACAATGCCTCCGCCAAGGAAGATTTTAAACGCAACGCCTCCGATAAAAGCTGGTGGTACGCCATGGAAAAGAACAATGGCGAAAATTCGCGCATCGTCTATGATGGCGAAGAACACGGCAACGTGCTGCAACTCAAGTACCCCAAAGGTTGCGTCGGTCCGAATGACAACGATACGCCCGCCTGTGCCGCACAAATTATCCAGCCTCTCGAACGAACCGCCGATACCATGTGGAGTGCATACGACATTTTTTTCGAAGACGGATTCGAGTTTCAGTTGGGCGGCAAGCTTCCGGGACTTTGTGGCGGCAAATGCTACACCGGCAACGCCTTGCCCGAAACGGGCGACGGCTGGAGTGCCCGTATCATGTGGCGCAAGGGCGGCAACGCGGTGCAGTTAATTTATTTTATGGGACAGCGCTCCGAATATGGCGATGATTTTAAATGGGACCTCGGCGGAACCATCCCGCAAAAGCTGTTCACTACGGGTAAATGGCATCGTATTGTAAATAAAGTCTCGATGAACTCGGTGAGCCGGCCGGGCTTAGGCGACAAGAACGGTCGCGTGCAGGCTTGGCTCGATGGCGAACTTGCACTCGATGTCGATACGCTCAGGCTACGCGATTACGACACGTTGCATGTGGATAAGTTCTATCTCTCGACGTTCCATGGCGGGAGTAGTGCGGAGTGGGCGCCAACGCATGACTGCTTTATCCGTTATGACAACTTCACTGTGTCGATGGATTCCATCCCTGTAACGCTGAACGCATCCAGCGGTGGGAGTGGGGGCGAAAACGGCGGTGGAACGTCTCGTATCATGAAAACACGCCAGAGTAGAGTGGAAACAGCCCCTGCCGGAATTTACCGCATTGATGGCTCCAAGGTCGGTCATAAAAAAGCCCATTACGGAGTCAATGTATGGAAATAAAAATATTGACAGGGAACTTGTTTATAGTTAAATTAAACATAGTCTAACATGGAGGAAGGATGAATAAGAAAATCCTATTTACAGTGTGTGCAACAGCGACCTTGGCTTCTGCAGCCGCGAACATTGACGATTTCGAAGACGGAAACGGCTTGGCCAGTACCGGTGCAGATGACGCATGGTATGCTTTCAACGATGAAAATGATGGCGGTGCTTCGACTTACTCGAATAAGACCGATACTTATGGTCTTGTCGTCGTGATTCCGGATGCTGCTGCTGGCGGTTCCAAGTACGGTGCCGGCTTGACTGATATTGAACTTGTCCAGGGTACAAACGAATACGACCCTTACGTGACTCTTGGCTTGAATGTGGCTGACGGTCTTTCTGGCTGCACCACGATTTCGTACAAGTACAAGGGGGCAGGTCACAACCTCAAGGCCGTGATGAAGGGCGATGAAACAGGTACGTTGACTCAGTACAATCGCCACTTCAAAGCTTTTAACTCTAGCACGGGCTGGAGTACGGCTACCGTTGCAGTATCGGGTCTTGCTCAGGATAAGGGCTGGGGAAAGACGGTTGCTTTGAAGATGGCTGATGTCGTGCAACTTGCATGGGAAGTCAAGGGCGAAGCTTCTCCGAACTACCTGTACATCGATGACGTGAACTGCGACGGTTACGCTGGTGGTGGCGGTTCGACGAATCCTGGTGGCGGTGACAATCCTCCTCCGAAAACGGGTTCCACTGCTGTTATCGACGACTTTGAAGACAATAACACCACGGCTGAAAACCTCGGCAAGACCGCTTACTGGTACTTGTACGATGCAGGTGGATCGTTTACCAACACTCAGGATGCAAACAAGTCCTGGGATATCCTCGTGAAGGAAACATCCAACTCCTATATCGAAATGAAGGGCATCTCTGGCATTACTCCGGGTGACACGACTTATCCGTCTGTCGGCATGGAAGTTGAGTTTGATGTCGGAACGCTTTCTGGATGCTCCGCTGTTCAGTACGATTACAAGGGTTCGGGTCACCACTTGCGTTCTTCTGTGACTGGTGTCAAGGCGAATGCTGGCTACGAACATGTTGCCGCTGATCAGGGTAAGGCTGCTGCTTGGAAGACTGTGACTGTTTCTACCATGGAACAGCCGGAATGGGTTGCCGATGCCGCTCCGAGCAGCATTGTGGCGTTCTCTTGGGCCAAGGTCTCCAAGTTGACTTGGGTGGTTGATGAAAAGGTCTCTGCAGCAAACCTCGGAACTGACTTGGCTATTGACAATGTGAAGTGCGTCGGTACTTTGCCCACGGCTCCGAAGAACAATGCCATCCATGCATCCGTTGCTCCGGCTGGCTTCAAGGCTGCTGTCCATGGCAATACCTTGCAGATGACTGTCGCCAAGGCTGGCCTTGTGAAGATTCAGGTGCTCGACGTGATGGGCCATGCTGTTGAAAGCCATAGCGAAAAGATGGCTGCCGGCAGCTTCGCTCACACCTTCAAGACCATGCCCAGCGGCCAGTACATTGTCCGCGTACAGCAGGGTTCTGCTTCTCAGCTCTTGAAGATGCAAGTCCGCTAAGATAGCTGTTTTAAAATAAAGTTCGCCCCTTTCCTCGCGGAAGGGGGCTTTTTTGTTAATTTATCTAGTCTAGTAAAACGTTGTAATATAACTGGTTGTCGAACTTTATCAATGGCTCTGTCGAGCTAGACCGTATTTTTCGTGCGAAAGTGCGAAACTTTTTGCCAGTGGGGGCAAGTGTGCAGATTGGACTGACATAGTTGTATTAATTACTATATTTTTGTGCAGTAAAACAAATGTTCACTATAATGCAGGTTGCGTATGACTCTCGCTCAAGAAATGAAAAGTTCAGTCGTTGAATCCCTTGAGAGGGAGCGTTCCCGTTTGGACAAAGAACAGCTGGAGGCGGTCGAGACGACCGAGGGTTACGTGCGCGTTGTGGCGGGGGCAGGTTCGGGCAAGACGCGGACATTGACGCACCGCTATTTGTACCTTGTGAAGGAAATGGGAATTTCGCCTGCGAACATTCTTTGCGTGACGTTTACGAACAAAGCGGCTGCCGAAATGAAAAAGCGTATCCGCTCGATTTTGGGCGGCGACGACAGCGGCTACATATCGACGTTCCACGGGTTCTGCGTGCGTTTTTTGCGTGAAGAAATCCACGTGCTCAACTACCCGAAGGAGTTCATGATATTGGACGAAGATGACCAGAAGTCGCTGCTGCGAAAGGCGTATGCGGATTTGGGTTTCTCGCTCAAGGATTTGAAAATCAGCAGTGTCCTTGATTTTATCGGGGGACGCAAGGCGAATGACTTGGATTATGTGTCGCTTTTTGCAGAACTGCCTTCGCAGGGTGAACCGTCTGAACGCAGCAATGAGGCTGGCCGTGATGTGGCTGGCCGCGAAGATGATGGTCTCGAAAGCGGTAGTCGCGAGATGCCCAAAGATCATTTGTTGGAATTGTCGGACGCTGCCGATGACAAGTGGATGAAGGTCTATTACCGCTATCTTTACGAGCAAAAGAAAAATTATGCGTTGGATTTTGACGACTTGATTCTGGTGACGTTGTTCATTCTTCAAAGTTTTCCTGAACAACTTGACAAGTGGCGCAAGCGGATGATGTATGTGATGGTTGATGAATACCAGGACATCGACGGACAACAATACCAGCTGGCGGATTTGCTTTCGAGCTACCACAAGAATTTATTCGTGGTGGGCGATCCGGACCAGACTATTTATGGTTGGCGCGGTGCAGATATCAATCGCATTTTGGAATTTGACCAGTTCCACAAAGGCACGAAGACGATTTTGTTGCAGAACAATTACCGCTCGACGCCGAGCATTTTGAAGGTGCCGGATGCAGTCATCAAGAACAATGAGTTTAGAATTGAAAAGGTTTTGAAGCCAGTACGTGTCGGCGGAAAGACTCCCGTTTTTTACCATGCGAAAAACACTCGCGAAGAGGCAAAGTGGATTGTGGAACGCATCCAGAACGCTGTGCAAAGTGCGGCAAGCGGAGTGCATTACAAGGATATTGCGGTGCTGTACCGCATGCATTCGCAGTCACGTTCTGTCGAAGAAGCGTTGATGGCAGAAAATATTCCGTACAAAGTTTACAGCGGAGTCGGATTTTACCAACGTAAAGAAATCAAGGATATCATTTGCTATTTGCGAATGTTAGTTTATGCAGATGACTTGTCTTTTTTGCGGACGGTGAATACGCCCAAGCGCCAGTTCGGGCCGCGTAAAATATCCATTTTGCAGGCATTCGCGGATGCTCGCGGTGTCGGGCTTTACGAGGCGTTGTTGGAGATTGTTGCAGAAGCGGGGCTGTTGAGCACCGTGGCTGCGGATGTCTCGTCGCAGGCGGAAATGTTGTCGGTGGGGGATGACCGCCGAAAAATTGATTTTGACTGCAAGGGATTTTTGGCACGGAGCAACGTCGTTGAGTATGTGAAGTTGATAGAAAAGTTCCGTTCGCGTTACAGGGACATGAGCGTTTCTGAAATTTTGACAAAGATATTGCGCGAAACGAAGTACGAAGAAATGTTACGGCTAGATGGCGACGAAGATCGCTTGGACAATCTCGCAGAACTCAAGCAGGGCATTTTAGAATTCGAGAATTATTACGAAGAAGATGCGTCGCTGGACGAGTATTTGCAGAATATCGTGCTGTTCACGAACGTCGATGAAGACTCCGAAGAGAAAGATCGCGTGCAGCTCATGACGATTCACAATGCAAAGGGGCTGGAGTTCCCGCAGGTTTTTGTGTGCGGCTTGAACGAGGGCTTTTTCCCGGTGAAGCGCGTGCAGAACAAAGTGCAGCTCGAAGAAGAACGCAGGCTTGCGTATGTGGCGTTTACGCGTGCCGAGAATGTGCTTTGCTTAAGCGATGCCGAAGATGGCGTGGCGGGGGAGAGCGGGACGCGTTATCCGTCGCGGTTCTTGCTCGAAATGGATATGGGCGGACTGGATATCGCTCGCGGTTTTTCCGAAGATTTGCTCGATGCGGCGAAGGCTCACATATCGAATGTCGATCAGGAACGTGATTTTTTGAGTGACGAAAGTCTTGGGCGTGTTAAAAAAGCACCTGCGGCTGCGTTTGATGTGGGCGACCGCGTGGTTCACAAAATATTCGGCGTGGGGACGGTCCGCGTTGTCGATGAAAAAAACTTCTGCTACGAAATCGCTTTTGACAAGTTTGCGACACCGCGCTCGATACAGTTCGATTTTCCGCTAGTGAAAGCGTAGAGGAAAAGGTGCGGCCCCGTGACAAGCACGGGGTGACAGGCTACGCCTGCTTTTTGCAATGTCATCCCGGCCTTAGTGCCGGGATCGCCATTTTATCGTCTACGGCTTCTTTCGAAGTTGTTTTCTGGACGTTCGATGCGGAGTGGCTTCAGCTGCTTGATGACGCTTTGCAGTTCTTTGGGGAGTGGACAATCGAATACTTTGTGTTCACCTTCCCAGTCGAATTCCAAACGGCAGCTGTGCAAAAACAGGCGGCTCAGTCCGAATTGCTTTTTGACTTCGCGGTTGAGGGCGAAATCGCCGTAACGCGTATCGCCTAAAAGCGGGTGCCCGATGCTTGCGAAGTGGGCGCGGATTTGGTGCATGCGTCCGGTTTCGAGTTGGATTTTTACAAGGTCGTAGCCTTCGTAATGTTGCTTGACGCGGTAGTGCGTGATGGCCGTTTGTGCTTTGTCGTTTTCTTGCCCGACGAGCATTTTGCTGCCCTTGGCACTGTCTGTGCGCAAAAGCGATTCGTTGATGGTGCCGCGGTCTTTTTTGAGGTTCCCTTTGATGAGTGCAAAGTAATATTTATCGACTTTGTGTTCGCGGATAAGGCGTGTGAAGTCGCGCAGCGTGTCGCCGTGGAGAGCTGCGATAATCATGCCGGACGTTTCCTGGTCGAGGCGGTGGGCGATGGTGGGCTTGAAATCGAGACCTTCTTTTTTGCCCCATTCCCATAGGTATTCCACGAGGCTTTCGCCGGGACGCGTGCCGCTACCGGGCTGGCTTGCGAGTCCCGAAGGCTTGTTGACGATAACGTAATCTTCTGTTTGAATGATGAAGTCCAATTCCTTGGCTCCCCAAGAAGACAATCTCTCGTCTCTCGTCAAGGTTGGTGAGCCTGTCGAACCACGTCTTTCGTCTGATATTCCCCAGGTAGATTTGTTCTTTGCGAACCCTTCGACAGGCTCATGGGGCTTTATCAAGGTCGGTGAGCTTGCCGAACCGCTATCATCTGCTTCCACGCTCTTGAAGTTCTCGTAAATGTTGACCACGTCGCCTTCGACGAGCATCTGGTTGGCCTTGCCGACAACGCCGTTCACGCGGACTTTCTTTTTGCGGATGACTGCAAAGAACACCGATAGTGATTCTTCGGGGAATGCTTTGCGGAGGAAACGGTCCAAGCGCATATTTGCGAAATTGCGGTCGATGGTGCGTGTAATCATAAGCTTTTGGGGGATGGGGTAATGAGGTATGGGCTCGCACCATTCGGTGCTTTGGGGAATAATGTCAGGGAACAATGCTTTTTTCTCAAAGCGAAGCGTGCCCAAAGTGCTTTAGCACGCCCCCAAAGCGTAGCGACCTCATAGCTCATACTTTTTCCTTTTTTGCATAATGGGCGAGTCTCACACCGTCGGCGGCACTGGTGACGATTCCACCGGCGTATCCGGCTCCTTCGCCGAGGACGAATAGACCTTTGGTGTTGACGCTTTCGAGCGTTTCGTTGTTGCGTGTGATGCGGAGCGGTGAGCTTGTGCGTGTTTCTGGGGCGACAATCAAGCCTTCGTTTATGAATCCCGGAATCTTTCGGTCGAAATTCTGGAAGCCCTCGGCGAGGCTTTGGCAAATCGTCTTGTCCATCCAATCCCAAAGGTTACTTTGTACAAGCCCGCAGGGGTACGTAGATTTCGGGAGAGATTTGTCTTCGCGGTGGGCGAGGAAACTCTTGATGGTCTGTGCCGGTGCGGCGTAAGCTTTTCCGCCAACGTTGTATGCATCGGTTTCGATTTTTCGTTGCAAGTCGAGTCCGCCAAAGAGCGAACCGCTTGAAGGAATGTCAAAGCCTTCGGCGCCTGCCGTGATGGGAACTGCGATGGCTCCGTTTGCAAAAGCTCCGTTGCGGCGGCTGTAGCTCATGCCGTTTGTCGCTAGCGTTCCCGGTTCCGATGCGCATGGCACAAGGACTCCGCCGGGACACATGCAAAAGCTATAAGCGCTTGATGTCTTGTTGAGCGTCGGTGTCGCGAGGAAATATTCTGCGGAGCCAGTGAGCTTTGTATCGACATTGCCGAGCTGTCGCATGTTGATGAGCGATTGCGGGTGCTCTACGCGAACCCCCATTGCAAACGCTTTGCTTGCGAGCTGGACTCCGCGAGCGTGGAGCAACTCGTAAACGCTACGTGCGGAATGCCCAACCGCCAAAACCAACGCCTCGCACGGCTTCCAAAACGAAGTTGAGGAGCTTAGGAACATGTTCGTTGTTGCGTTTTCTCTCGTCTGTTCAATGTTCTTTAGCTTAATCGCCGCGATTCGCCCGTCTTTAATTTCAATATCTTCAAGGCTCGTGTTGAAATGGATACGCCCGCCCAGTCTCACAATTTCGGCACGAATTTGTCTTAACATTAAAACGAGTTTGTCTGTGCCGATGTGCGGCTTTGCGAACGTGACGACGCTTTCGTCAACGCCAAATTGTACCATGTCCTTGAGCACCGTTTCGCTGAACAGGTTGCGGCTGCGCGTGTTGAGCTTGCCGTCACTGAATGCACCTGCACCGCCCTCGCCAAACAGCACGTTGCTGAATGCGTTGAACTTTTTATCGACAAAGAATTTGCGGATGTCGCGGAACCGTTCTTCGACTTGTTTTCCTTGTTCGTAAACATCGACGGAAAACCCTTTGCGCAAAAGATGTAACGCAGCCCAAAGTCCGCTAGGACCAGCCCCGATGATATCGACATGGCTCGGCATCGGAACGGTACTGTTACCCGGCTCTGATTCAAGCGAATGGGTTTCCCGTTTGGATTCAATCAATCCACGTGCGTTGTTCCCTGTAGCGCGAACTTTCCGCTTCAAGTCGAAAACTACGTTGTATGACCAGCGTAAGTCTCCTTTACGCCGACTATCTAGCGAAAAACGTTCGACTTCCAAATTGAAAATTTCTTCGGGATGGATTCGGAGCGTTTGGGCAAGTGCGGAACGGACTTCGCCTTTTTTTTCAAGGGCGACAGCGAGTTCTCTATAGCGGTAAGTAAACATGTTCCTGTCAAATTTAGAAATATGGCAAAAAAATAATTTTTTGGACTTGAGATGGTGGTTTGTATTTTTTTATTTTTATGAAAACTCAAAAAATGGTATTTGATATATGTTTAAAGTTGGTTTTGATAACGAAGCTTATCTGAAAACTCAATCTGAAAAAATTCGAGAACGTATCTCTAAATTTGGCGGAAAACTTTATCTCGAATTTGGTGGAAAATTGTTCGATGACCATCATGCAAGCCGTGTCTTGCCGGGCTTTGCACCGGACTCCAAAATTCGCATGCTCGAAAAAATCAAGGACAAGGCCGAAGTCATCATTGCAATCAATGCTGGCGATATCGAAAAGAACAAAGTTCGCGGCGACTTGGGCATTACATACGATCAGGATGTGCTTCGCTTGATTGATGCGTTCCGTGGTTATGGGCTCTACGTGAGCAGCGTTGTGCTGACGCGCTGGCAAGAACAGCCGAGTGCAGTTGCTTACCAGAAAAAGCTTGAATCGCTTGGTCTCAAGGTCTATCGCCATTATCCGATTGCGGGCTATCCGAGCAACATTCCTTTGGTCGTAAGCGATGACGGTTACGGCAAGAATGAATTTGTTGAAACCACCCGCGAACTCGTGGTGGTGACCGCTCCGGGCCCGGGGAGTGGAAAGATGGCCGTGTGCCTTTCGCAGATTTACCACGAAAACAAGCGCGGAGTCAAGGCTGGCTATGCCAAGTTCGAAACGTTCCCGATTTGGAACATCCCGCTCAAGCATCCGGTGAACCTCGCGTACGAAGCGGCAACTGCTGACTTAAACGACGTGAACATGATTGACCCGTTCCACTTGGAAGCTTACGGTAAGACGACGATTAACTACAACCGCGACGTAGAAATCTTCCCGGTGCTGAACGCTCTCTTTACGCGCATCCTCGGCGAATCTCCGTACAAAAGTCCGACGGACATGGGCGTGAACATGGCTGGCAACTGCATCATTGACGATGCCGCTGTTTGCGAAGCTGCCAATGCCGAAATCATCCGTCGTTATTACAATACGCTTTGTCAGGTCCGCAAGGGCAATGCTGAAAAGGATCAGGTCTATAAGCTTGAGCTCGTGATGGAACAGGCTCATATCAGTGCGACGGATCGTAAGGTGGCTGTTGCTGCTGTCGCGAAGGCTGAAGAAACGAACGGCCCGGCGGTTGCTATTGAACTTGCCGATGGGGCCATTATCACGGGCAAGACTTCTTCGCTGCTCGGGGCATCTTCTGCTGCGTTGCTCGATGCTTTGAAGCACCTTGCAAAAATTCCTGACGAAGTTCGTTTGCTCTCGCCAATGGTGATCGAGCCGATTCAGAACCTCAAGACAAAGCAGCTTGGCCACAAGAATCCGAGACTCCACATGGACGAAGTTCTCGTGGCACTCTCTGTTTGCGCTCTCACGGATTACAACGCGAAAATTGCTCTCGAAAAGCTCCCGGAACTCCGCCATTGCGAAGTCCACTCCAGCGTAATCCTCTCGCAGGTTGACGTTGGCGTGTTCCGCCGCCTCGGTGTGAACCTCACATCGGAACCGAGCTATCAGACGAGCAAGTTATATCACGGGTAGAAAAAGTCGTCTAAGCTTCGCATAGCGGCGTTCTCGACCCCTCGTCGTACTATTTGTACGCCTTCGGGGTCTGCGGCCTTGCTCTGCTCGCTTATCCGGCTTTTTCTGAACGAAAGAGGTTTGAGGTCGGGCTTCGCCCTTTGAGCCCCGTCATCCTGGAGCCTCGAAGAGGCGATAGGATCCAGAGCGTTGTCGTTCTGGCCGTCGAGCCGGAATCACCTTACACGAAACTCTTTTTACAAAGACTATCGCTAAGTCGGTAGTCTTTTTTGTATATATTAAAATGTAATGGGTTTATATTGAGGTTGATTTTATGCCTAACGAAAAAGTTTATGAAGATGTCGAAGTTCATGACATGAACGATATGGGTGGTTCTAGTCGCGAGGGGACTGGAACAAAAGATGTACAGAATAATGGCGTCCCCGTAGTTTGGAAGGCTCTTTCTGTGATTATCGCCATGATGGCTCTTGCTTATGATATTTCTCCGCTTGATTTATCTCCTGATGCTGTTCCCGTATTGGGCTGGCTTGACGATGTCGGTATCACCGTGATGGCAGCCCTCAATGCGTACCAGCAATTTGCGAAAGACCAAAATGCGATATCGGTTCGCCTGGCGAAATACGTCAAGTGGATGATGGTCGCTGTGATTGTGATTGCCGCCGCCGTAATACTCGGTCTCATTGCCGCAATCGTAGCTCTCATTACGCACTAATTTTTGCATTGTCATTCCGCTTTGCATTTTTATTCCCGCCTTTGCATTGTCATTCCGGCCTCTGTGCCGGAATCACCTTACACGAAACTCTTTTTACAAAGACTATCGCTAAGTCGGTAGTCTTCTTTGTATATATTAAAAATGTAATTGGTTTATATAGAGGTAGATTCTATGCCTCAAGAAAAAGTTTATGAAGATGCTGAAGTTCACGACATGAACGACATGGGACATGCCTCTAGCCGCGAAGGTTCTAGTGCAAAAGAAGTCCAGAACGGAGCTCCTGTCGTTTGGAAGGCTTTGTCGGTGATTATCGCCATGATGGCTCTTGCTTATGATATATCGCCCCTTGATTTATCTCCTGATAGGATTCCTGTATTGGGCTGGCTTGACGATGCCGGTATCATTTTGGTGGCTGCTCTCAACGCTTACCATCAATTTGCAAAGGACCAGTCCGCGTTGTCGGTTCGCCTGGCGAAATACGTCAAGTGGATGATGGTCGCCGTGCTTGTGATTGCTGCCGCCGTAATAATAGGTCTCTATGTTACAATTCCTAGATTAGATTAGCTTTCACGATTTCCTCCATGAAATATTGGTGCACTCGTAAATCGCTGTTGAGTTCCGGGTGGAACGAAATAGCGAGTTGATTCTTGTATCGCACGGCGACAATTTGGTTTTGAACGGTCGCGAGAATTTGTACGTCTTTACTTGCGCGCTGGATAAGCGGAGCGCGGATGAACGTCATCGGAATTTTCCCGATTCCCTCGAAATTTTCTTCGGTGTAGAAACTCCCGAGCTGCCGGCCATAGGCGTTACGCTCCACGGTGACGGGCGTTGTCGCGAAATACGTGTGACTATCGTTGCTCAATTCTTCGGCAAGCAATATAAGACCTGCGCAAGTGCCAAAAGTCGGGAGCCCGCTTTCGATGCGTTCTCGTAAAGGCTCGAAAAGTCCGAGATCGTTCAGGAGTTTCCCTTGCACGGTGCTTTCGCCGCCGGGGAGAACGAGTCCGTCAAAATCTTGTTCTAAATCGCGGAGCTGACGAATTTCGAACGTCTCGACTCCGAGCTTTTCAAGAATCTGGCGGTGCTCCGCAAACGCTCCCTGTACGGCGAGTACGCCGATTTTAATTTGTTTGTTTGTTCTGTCTTCGCTCATTTACTTTCCCCTTTCTGCCATCAGCAGTGCAATTTCGTTTTCGT
>JAEEGF011407953.1_pt1 | contig 17614 bp, 17 predicted proteins | sample 9134171 | NCBI WGS metagenome assembly JAEEGF01 (sample SAMN16246542, study PRJNA631951) | gut metagenome | biome: gut microbiome; feature: rumen; material: AP-attached | host: Bos | place: Iran: Karaj | collected 2018-10 | reverse complement strand
ATCTAGATCTTCCTGAACAGCGTTTCCGTCTGCGCTATCTCCTTGGCTTTCCTCGAGAATTCGTCGTTGAGACTCGCCATTTCCACCCACGGCAGTTCGTGAAGTTTGATCTGATGTGTTTTGTTGTAATCCTTCTTCATCGAGTCCTCCAGATTCTGCCAGTTGTCCAGATACATCTGTTCTGTCAGCGCTAAATGCTGAGTTAGCGTGCCATTGTCTTTCATCTTCTGGTATTCCCAGGGCTGATTCTCCTTGAGGAATTCCAGTCTCATCTTCATAATCGGTGTAATTTTGATAGTTGCCATAGTACTCTCCTGTCATATTGTTATCGATCGCATATTCGATAACATCGTTTAATGTAATGATTTCATCATCAAAGCTGAGATACTCAGATCTAATATCATTGTAAGCATATTTCAGCGTGTTAAATACAGTTCTGTTTAAATTACTGAATTCATCCATACTGAACGCTTCATCATTCCATATAACCTGTGATGCATCGAAGTAGCCATTGTCGAAACGTTTACCGATAATTCCTTTGATAACATTCACATATTGATCTCCGGTGTTCAGATTCGGATCAACAAATGAACTGATAAACGCTGTGAGTGATTGATCATTGACATCCGAATTATCACCGCTGTAAGACAATCCCGGAAACTGCTCATCGTTTGTCGGTTGATAACTGGTCTGTGATACATCAAAAACAAGATGATAGTGAGGAAGCCTGATCGCTTTAGAGCCTCTGATTATTCTGGACCCTTTATCGTTCCATTCATCAAAACTTAATAGATATGTGGCATTGATATTGTTGTCCAGAATATATTTCTGCTGATCATAGTCCAAGTTGTAGATGTTGCCTTTGGAAAGCAGATTTACAAGTCTGTTTACCTGATCGCACTTTTCTATATATTTCTGATTATTCATTTATTCCTCCAAAAAAGTGGACAGTGTCCACGTTGGCATTGCGGTTGCAAGTTACAACCAGATTACAATTCCAAATCATCATCTGCATCCAGCGACATATTATCGTCTGCCAATTCGTCAGATGGATGAGCAACTGTGAATACTTGATATGTATTGTTTATTTCGATATCGCAGTCTCTGCAATCGAACAGCTCATAAATCCGATCCTCATCATCAGGATTCAGGTATAAAAGTGCATTTGTCATGGCGTTTTCAAGAGAAGCAACCATATCTATATTGTTGTTTGCCGATACGGTTACAACCTTTGAATCATCATCAAAATAGAATGATTTTTTAACCGGTTTGTCATAAACGATCGACAGTTCACCTGAAATATACTTTGCGATCTGCAACGGTTCAAAGTCTCTTGCCAACTTATAGCAGCATCTGACAATAGCTTTCAAAAACTCCTTGGATGGTGTTGCATCAAAGTATTTTCTTCCATTCTCATCCGTCTGAATTGATCTGTTTCTGTTTCTTTCATCTTCATCGATCTTTTCAAATGTATCTCTAACGCTCTGCTCATCGTAGTTTTTCATGCCATTGCTGATAAGTTCAGTAATAACTACATTTTCCATTCTTGGATCAATATTCTTTGAGATACATTCGGATATTTCATCATAATGATCATGGAGGTCTTCATAAGTCAGATAATTGGCTTTATACCAATCAATAAAGCGATTGTTCAGATCTGCATTGTACATAATGCCGGAATAAACATGGCCGACATTAAAATGCTCAAGTTCCCCATGATAATATCTCTGGGCATCTGCTTCCAGAACGTACAAGTCGGCAATCGACTTGTCGATTTTTGTATTGATGATCTCTTTACAGTATTCATCAATGATCTGAGCCATTTTTGGTTCGTTGTATCTTTCAGCAAGGCTGTTTCCACCCTGTTCAAGTTCTTGTAATAATGACATATTTGTTTCCTTTCATAAAAAAAGCGTGAACTAGCACGCATCAGTCTCGGCTGCAGCCGAGTAATCTTTTAAGATGTGGCAGATCCGCCACATAGTATTACTGAACACCGAATATCTTTAGGATCGCAGAAATCGAGAATACAATTACTGCAATGACAACAGCTTTTTTAATCGTTGGTCCGATCGGATGCTGTTGCTGTTCGCTTTCGTCCATGGCATAGAACTTCAAGGCAGCCACACCACAATACACGGCAGCTGCCGTAGGTGTAATTACCATGATAGCGTTAAGTGCTGGCTGCAGATAACTGTTTACCAGGGCGATTAATGCATTGCCATCCATATTTCCTTCTCCTTTCCTTTTTATGCTTCATCCTTCTTAAAGGGGCGTTTCATTCGGTCCTTTAACTCTGCCGGATTCAAAGTAATTTCATCAACCTTCTCCCATTTCTTGGTTTCAGCATTCTTTTCTTTTTTTATGCATCTGAATTCGTGATCAGGTTTTACCCTAATCCATCGCTTATCAGGATTAAAAGACGATGCGGCATCTTTTTTTGCATTCTCGTTGGAATTAATCCAGTCTAAAGGCCAATACCATACATATCCAGCATATTTAGACGTTTTAGGAAACTGGATTGTTGCAATCTGTTTTCCGTCAGTTTCTCTTTTAAAATCGCTTATAATGTCACCTTTGTAAAAGGCGATAAGAATCCTTTCGTTTTTATTTTCTTTTACATCCATAATTGTTCCTTTCTATTCGGTTGCAAGTTGCAACCGATCATTAACCTTTTAAACAATCGAAAAGGCTACAGCTGGGTAGCCTTCCGATTACTTTTCCATTCCTTCAGAGTCTTCAATTACCTCTGTCGGGGCATTTGTCTCTGAAAAGTCCGTTGTTTTCGCTAGACCTTGCTTATATTCGGCGTATTCACGATCTCTATCAGCCTGGAATACATCTGCAATATCCTGAGCCTTCATCTTTGTGTCTTCAAGAATTTCTGATTTATCTTTTTCCGGATCATAGTTCTTTCTTACAACACGATATTCGATTTCCTTGCCATCCTTATCTGTTTTGTTCAGATACACATACTTCATATGCGGATTTTTAGTATCAGTTCCGATCTGGGATTCTCTTACTACAAAAGATCTTCTGACACGGGTATCGTTTGGATCATCATTTGGCATCTTGATTCGCTTGCCGGCAATCGTTTTATCGCCGTTTTTAAATGTGATGATCTCGTTAGAAATAAAACCTTCATAGAACCTTACAGCAACTTCATTGTCTTTCATACGTTTTCCTCCTCTGTTTTCTCTTAGAGGTTCAAAAGCATCAGAAAGAGCTTTTAAACCTTTCGCTTCATCTTTTAAAGCATTGACGATCGGCATCATTGTTGTTTCTGGATACAGCATATCGATTTCTTGCTGAGTCAGATTCAGTTTGCCGTTCATGTATTCTTTTGCTTTTTGTCTTACAAGTTCATCATCAACTTTTCTGATCATGTAAAAATCTCGATCCGGGCTTAAGAATCTACTGTTGAAATACATTCTGAATCTTTCTTCATCTTCGGCACCGTTCTGCATTACACGCTGAACCGATTCAGCATCTTCACTTGTCAACCAGGTTGATAAAGTGTCTTTGCTTTGGGCATATCTTCCGCCACCGATATAAAGAACACCATACCCGTCAATGTCATATACTTCATAAACATCAGGTAATTTTGCCATGTTTTCACCTCCTTTCTCGATGTTTAATTTCATCCTTATTTCATCCATAAACTTTTCTGCATCAGCAATCTCCTTTGAAAGATCATCATCACCAAAGTCGTTGTGATTTATATACTTATTTAATGTTTTCTGATAAATTTCATTGTGTTGCTTCTCCAAAGATTCAAAATCAATATTCTGCTTTAAAAATGCAATACGGTCGATTGCGTTGCTGTTAACAAATTCATAGAAATTGTTATCTTTAAAACTCTGAAATAAAGAAAGGGTGCCAAACTGATCATTGATCGTTATATGCACCCTTATCTCCTTTTTTTTCCAGTCTATTTCAGCATCTTCGATATGCCATAATCGATCATCTAGAAAATAACTGAAATTGAGATCTAATTCATATTTATGATTTGCCATTTTCTCCTCTTTTATATTCGTTCACAGCGTTTCTCGACATCATTTTGTCATTGTAAGCACTTCGCTTTTTTAACGTACTCAAGCGGATCCTAGAAATGTTATTCATCGTTTGAATTTGCTTCATAAGATCTAATTAATTCATATAATTTGGATCTACTGATATTTAGTTTTTCCATTATATATCTTTGCTTGATTTTGCCTTCTTTCCATTCTTTATAGAGCCTTTCAAAAAGGTACATATCAATTTTTTTAGGAATTCTACCCTTATAAACGCCTTTCTGTTTTGCGATGGCTATTCCTTCAGCTTGTCTTTGAAGTATTTGAGATCTTTCCAGTTCTGATAAGGCTGCAAATACCGTCAGCATGAATTTGCCTTGAGGAGTAGTTGTATCAATTGCTTCCTTTTTTGAAACAAAAGCAACTCCTTTTGATGTTAATTCATCCATTATGTTCAAAAAATCTCTTGTACTCCTTGATATTCTGCTGATCGATTCCGTAATGACCACGTCACCGGATCTTGCAAATCTCAACAATTCATCCAGCCCCGGTCTGTTTCGATCTTTTCCGGAAAGCATATCGGAAAACACTCTTTCGCAACCTTCTTCTTCAGCCATTTTGATCTGCCTTTCGGGATTTTGTTCATCAGTTGAGCACCTATAATAAAAAATCTTCATTAAAATGACCTCCGATTGTGTTTTATAAATCAAAATTTTTATAAAAACAAAAATGTGTTTTTAGAATCACAAATTATGACTTTAAAAACACATTTCTTAATGTTCTCGATGGGTATACCCTAAATGCACGTTACCAGTTTTTTTCTTAAAACAAAGCAAGAGCAGGCTGTTCATTACACTCCTGCTCTTGTTACGTGTTGTTATACCAAATCAGACAACCGATAACACTTTCGATTAAGAATTGAAGAATGAATATCTATTTTTTGTAATCGTATGCATCAACGATTATTCTATAGTGGTCACCCTGCTGCCATCCAGCAGCTGTCTCATAATAGTTGTATGCGACACTAATCTTTTCATCAGAATAAATATCATTAGTTTTAGCTTCGTCGATTATTGAACTAATCGTATCTGAATCATAACCGGAAAGCGCATGAATGACGGCAGCTATCGTTTCGTCATATTCATCTACATGTTCCTTACCATGATCAAATTCGACTTGTGCTTCGAAGTCTTCTTCAACCTGACTGTTTCCTACCTGATCCCAAACCGTGTAGTAATGGCCGTTGTCAAATTTCAAGGTTGCTTTGGTGTGGTTATTTACAAATTCGACTTTTATTATTTTTGAATCACCGTATTCATTTACTTGGTTAACGAATCTGGTAATCAGTGCTTCCTGCTTTGCATACGCGTCTGCTGCGTTATTCTCTATTCCTTCAAGAGAGCCGGACTCTTCTGGAACATTTTCCGGTACAGAGCTAGAGCCGAAATCTATTAAGACTTCGTTCGGATTGTATTCTGCATATCCTTCGCCTTTCAAAAGAGCGTTGCAGATGGACTCTTCTAGTTTGGCTCGGTCGTTCTCATCTAACAAGGAAGATGTTCTGACTACTTCGGTACCGAGGCGAACGTGACCGCCACTTGATTTGAACTTGCCCAGAAACTTATCTCGCTCTGTAGCATCTTCCTCTGTCTTAAACGACTCGATACAGCCTCCACCGTCAGTTCCGTTATCTATAACAGTTTTTTTAGTGTCATAATCGACAAGATTTGAGGAGAAGAATATTGCAGAATAATACCCTCCATCCTTGTTTAATTTGCCATTACTGTCCGTCTTTTCTGTTACCGGTTCAATTTCATCCACATATTCATTTGCCTTAAGAATCGACAATATGTAGTTTTGCGAAGGCGTTGTAACATATTTTATATTCGTCTCGTTAATGGAGTATTTTGATGCATCTCCTTCTTTCCCTGATCCACAACCGGTAATTAGGAACAAGATAATTAAAATCAAATAAATTTTATTCATAGTTAACCTCCAAACATCTAACTAGGCAAACACTTATATTTATCTAATTTTTATTATACAGCCACTATGAGATATGATAAAAACTGCGCAATTTATTATGTTGCATTCGCCACAAGTTATTTATGAGACTGATATTTGCTGTTTTTGTAATTTTCTGCAAATTCTTTCAATTCTTTTTTAATATATTCATCAAAACGCTTTTCTATCTCATGTTTCTGGTCATCAGATAAATCATTAGAATCAATTTCATTCTCGGATATTGCACTATCCCATTTCTTTTCAAAATCGGCAATTAAAAAATCATCGTTTTGATTTATCTCATCATTAATTTCATCTCCATGCATGATACAGTAGTAATCTTTATGGCACAAAACATTTACGAACGAATTGACTACTTCGTCTGTATCTTTCTTCGGACATACTATTCTTCCCCGATAAAGAATTCTTCCGTTTGCTGCAGCTGCATCCTTATACAGTATTTCGACGCAATCTTTTCTATCTTCAGTTGGGCCATAAACATCGGAAACTATGATTGTTCTCAAAATAGCATTATGCAGGATTAAAACAGCTTTTTTATCTCTAACAATTCTTTTTATCATTCTTATAAATCTCCTTATGCTTCAATTATATTGATATAGTTGGACTAAAAATATGCCAAAAAGAATTGCTAATATAGGATCTTTAGTAATCAATAATTCAGTTTTATCTATTCATATGGCTGCGACTGTTCAGTTTTTCGTAAGTTGCAAGTTGCAACCGGGATTTTAAATGCTTAATGGAAGCCATTAAATGGATGATTCAGAAACATCTAATGGCTTCAATTAAACACCAAAAATAAAAAATTTGTAGGAATTTAAGTGTTTTTTGGAAATAATGATATAGAGGGATATCCTAATAGTTAAACATCTGATACTGATGTGGAGTTAGTTAGACCGTTTGCAAGAGCTCCTAAAAATGGTTGAAACGGTAGCCGTCACTTATAGCGGCTTAACTTCATAAGGCAGACCATTAAAGGATCTGCCTTATTTAGTTAATTTAAATATATAGGAATATATTAAACGTTAATCAATCTTATCGCTTCTTTAAATACCTTCTTTGACATAAGATTTATTATTTTTTCTACTTGTCCTATATTGCTGTATTGATCCAACAGATCTACAACTGTATTTACGGCAGCAATATATTCTGGGCACTTTGTCAGATCGTTGCAGTATTCCAGGCGCATATCTACAAGTTCATCCGATTCGTCTGCAGAATAATCGTCTATCATATCAGGCGATGTAAGTACATCAATTAAATGTTGTCTTTGTTCTTTTGTCATATTCTTTAGTCTCTCCTTATAGCATCAAGTTTGGGCTATTCTTAATCTTTTAAAATATTCGGTTGCAACTTGCAACCCAGTAAAGCACATTATTAATGCTTGGTGTTCAAAAACTGCTTAATCTCTCTGTTTGTTCTGTTCTGTTGTTTCTGCAAGCTCTGAGAATACAGATACTGCTGACTGGTTTTTTTATAGTCGAAACTATTTCCACCGCATGAGCCTAAACCGCCGATAAGCACAAAAAGTAAAATGCCAAACAGAAATAAAGCGATTCCAAAAGTGATCGGAAAAACTGATACCAGCACAATAAACGCAACAATCTTTCTGATCGTTTCAGAATTGCTGATGAAATCAGGAATCATTAATAAGTATCTATTATACTCATATAACACAGTGCTTTTTGTCGGTGGCAGAAAATAGCAAATTGCAGTGACAAAAATGCCTATTACATAATATGCTAGTAGAAATGACAATAATGATTTAAAAACATTTTTCATATAGCCTCCTTGTCTTTCTCATTTAATTCGACATCTGGTCTATTTTTTTATAATTACTTATAAATGGTTCTGTTTGTTTCCCTGCACATTACAATCTGTCTGTATTGCGGCTGATGCTGTATACATGTAACGAGCGTAAGAATATTGTCTGTTTCACTCAATTTCTCAGGGATTGCATATTTGTTTGCTTCATTGATGTATTCAATGAACCCTTCAAAGAATCCCGGATCAGCGTTACCTGAATAATCCTCATCCATATTCCGGCGCATGATATTGCCTTCATATTCGTTGTCGACGTCTATTGTAAATACGTTGGTGACAACATATTCCCTGATCTCGTTGTCCAGGATCAGCTTCAATGTTTTGTTTGCTTCATAGTTTTCTTCTTCAAGCAGCAGGTCCAAAGGTGTGAACTGCTTGCTTCCAGAAGGATCCCAGTCTCTGGCAAAATGATGGCCGAAGATAATGAGGTTCTGATCATTAAGATTGTTCCTGAAATCCATGAACACGGATCCACCCTCATCGTTGCCGTTGTCGTACTTTCCCGTCTTCCAGTTGGTCCAGATATAGACGTCATTGCCGTTGTAGTATTCGGCTTCGTCTTCCTGTACCAGCTGGCCTTCTTCCGTATAGAACGTATAGAATTTTCCGTTTCGATCAAACAAACTCTTTGCCTGAACGAACGGTACATTGATCAGACCTGAATCGAATATCAGTTCACCGACATAGTCTGAATTGATTGCCTTGTTCGCCAGCCACATTTCTCTCAATATAGGATCCATCTGATGTTTTTCCGGCTGCATTTCTTCTGCTTTTGGCTCTCCGGATATCACAATGGAATTATCGGTTTCCCTTCCATTAATGAAGGTCATGCCAAAATAGATAGATATCAGGAGTAGGAATGCTCCGATAACGTAGAAGATCTCCCATCGTTGAATTGGTGCGTGATTTTTTCTGCTCAAGTCGATATCCGGCATTCCCGGAGTGATTTTGGTTTCTTCCTGAAGAGTTACGGTCTGGTCTGTTACTGCAGTATTTTCTTCAGGCTCGGAGCCTTCTTCTATCATCTCTACGGGCTCATTTGCGGTCATTTCCGAAGCTTTTGGTTCAGGGTCGAATTCTTCCTTTGCTGGTTCCTTTTCTTCGACAGAATGAATCTGGGAAAGTAGATCATCGTTACTTTTCTCTTCCTTAGATGCCTGTGTTTTCTCTTCTTTGATCAAAGAAATCTCCTCGATCGTATTGTTGATTGTCTCAGCAATTTCAGATGCCAACGATCCCTGACCTTCTTTTACCGAAACATCTACAGATAACTGTTCAGAGGTTTCTGCAGGAGTTGTTTTTTCCTTAGTTTGTACAGCTTCCTCATCCGTTTTAATTTGAGCTGCTTGGATCTCTTCCCTGGCTTTAACACTTTGCTCGGCAATATATGCAAATTTATTTTTTCGTCTGATATTCTTGATTCTTCTTTTGAGTTTTTTCTTTTTTAAAAAATCGTCAGGAACATCAACGAAAGATTTAATCTTTTCATTATCATCTTGAGTTTTGTCATTTTCTGTAAGATCAGCAAACATGTCATCAATCTCAGCCATAAGGATCTCCGGATCATAGTATTTCTTATCCTGAGACTTCTTATCCAGCTGTTCTATCATATCTACTGCATTTTCAAGCTCGTTGTTATTAGTGTCTTTCATCTGGTTCTCCTTTCCTACAATAAATAATCTGCTTTACAGAAGGCATCAGTTTCCGTTCAAGAAGGAAATGAAAAAGCTTATCAAACTTGTGTTCTCTGTAAAACAGGGGATCCCGCCGTGAAGATCCCCTGGTTTTCGACAGTTCAATAATTATAAGGCAAATGCTTTGAGCTGTCTGATTGTATTCTGTTCAGCATTTGCTGTATCAGTTGTTGTTGCCGTCATATCCCGTCTTAGGGATATTTCCGCCTCTGTGAATTATCCTTGTATTAGGTCTTTCGTTCTCAATGCGGGTTACAGTATCGTCGTGTCCGACATTAGCCACAAAGTCGTCACCCGGCAGGTAGTATCCTTCCGGTGCGATTTCTTCGTGATAGACGATATCGCTGTCTGCCGGCATATCTGGCAGATAGATCATACCCTTGGCCACATGATGTACTCTGACCTCATCGCTTCCTTCAACCTGACCGTAATAGATGCCCGGTTCAAGATCAGTGGTCTGAATATACTGCGTACCAAACTTGCTGTGCTTAGATGAGGTGAGTGTTGAAACTACTTCGCTCATTGCTTCATCCTTGGCGATCTTGTAGGTAAAGGCTTCTTCCTGCTCGTAATAGATGCCGCCGGTCACAAATCTACCGATCGTTCTGGATCCTGTTGTTCCGTCTTTTCTTGTGCGTCTGGCAGTTACTGTAAAGACACCGCCATTGAGTCTGATCGTCTTTGTCTCGTTGGTCTTGTACATGACCATCAGGCAGCGGTAGTTGCTGTCGACATAGACCGTCTGGTCTGCATCATCAAGTTCCTTGTGCTCGGCAACCTTGGCCCAGTCTGAACCGTCTTTGACATAAAGCTCTTCAAAGACAACAAACGAATGTGATGGATAGAGTCCCGGATCGATCGCGATCTTGACCTCCTCGCTGCCGTTGGTGTTCTCAGGCTTGAATTCGTGTTCGACTGTAGTGATCTGCGTTTCGCTCGGGCTCTCGGCTGTTCCTTTATCGATCAGGGTCGCTACAAGCTTGTAGTCCTTGTTCTTGTACAGCCACTCGTAGTCGACTCTATCGACAATGTTGGTCTCGCCTTCTGCCTCGTGGTCCTTATCGCCCGTATCCTCATAGATCGCATAGGTTCCGATCTTGATCTTGTGATCGACGATCTTGGCATTCAGGGCTTCAACTATCGTTGCATCATGGCCGATATCGTAATAGAACGGCTCTTCCCAGACATACCAGGTCGGATCGGCCGCTGCTGTTTCGGTAACGGTGATCTTGCAGTCTTCCTTGATCTTTTCAATGTTGATCTTGCCATCGGCATCGGTAGTGAATTCACCCAGGTCGACGTCTTCAACTACACCATCTCTCTTGACTCTGTAGGTCTTAATATTGAACTTGAATCCTTCAAGGACTTCTGTTTCATCATCAGCATTGACCTTGAGAAGTTCGAAATCCCTCCTGTAGAGTTCGTCGACATAGACCATCTGCTTGGTATCGCCGTTATCCTTATGTTCGGTAACAAGCTTTTCGGTTCCATCGGTGATGTCGTACAAAGTTTCATAGACAACGATCGTATGGTTATCGAGATCATCCAGCTGCTGATCGAAGTTCAGATACTGATAGATCATCACATCGTATTCCGGTGTGAATGTTGCTTCAGCAGTGTTGTTTAAAGAAACCGGATTGTCAGGATCCGTGATATCCCATAATTCACCGACCAGCTTGTAGGTGTTGCCTTCGTAGCAGTTTTTGATCGCTACTTCATCAATGATCTGATGAACACCATCGGCTACATAATGCTTTTCGTCCTGATTATCCCATTCCTTCTTGCCTTCCTGGTTGAAGTGAGCCTGTGTCGCCACAGTGATCTCGTGGTCGACCATCGTGTAGTAGTTCTGATACTGATGTGTATTGCCGCCGGCTGTTGATTTGGTGTGCAGCTCATGGTCGTCCACATCAATCGGATTGACAGTTCTTTCCGTTGCCAACCTGTAATGAGGATCAACTGAAAGTTCTCTTAACAGATAACTGATCTGTGCTGTCAGACCTCTGATGATATGGAACGGATGGTTCTCGCCGTCATATGTCCATCTATAAACGATGTTGCCTGTGCTTTCTTCGACTAGACCCAACACCGCCTGAGCTGATAACGGGATGTAGTTTCCGTCCTGATCGACTTTCGTAACTTGAATGCGTGTCAATTTGTTTGACATGTTCAGGGTGTAGGCGAAATCGGCAGTGTTGAATTCAGGGTTGGTTGCAGCAAGAGGTGCATAGCAGACCGTTCTGTACTCATTACCTGTGCCGTCCTTGTCGGCAGAGGAAGAGTCATAGTCTACTACTGAATATGTGGTAGCTTCGCCGTTTTGCCACAGGGCATAGCCGTTAGGGGCTGTTTCTTCTACGATCTTGAACTTGCCCGGCAGCAGTCCGTTTTCGGTATCATCGATAAGATTTCCTGATCCGTCGTCTTTTCTTTCATACTTAAGAGTTGCCAGACCTGTCGCATCGGTTGTGATCGTGCCGTAGTCGATGTAGTTAGCTTCATCCAGTTCGACCCATTGAGGTCTTGCCGGGAAACGGTCTGTTGCGCTTGCAGCTCCACCATCATCGTTGCTGTAGTAGGCTGTTCTGTAGACATGGAATACTGCGCCTTCAAGTGTTGCTGTGTCGGTAACGCCCATATCTTCATCGCCTTCAGGAACTTCATTTGTTCCGGATTCAGCGTCATGCTTCTGGACGTTTAAGGTTATGGTCTGAAGCTCTTCGTTCTGGCCAAGCCAGAGATTGTCTACATCCAGCCACACCATCCAGCTTCCATTTTCGTCGGTAAGTTCATTAACAGTTCCTTCTTTATCAATGTAGTGGTCAACTGTTTCGTTCGCTATACCACCGATAGGAGCTTTGATATGGCCTACATAGGTGTTAGGGTCTGCTGCATAAAGCGTCGGAGAAGTAGATTCTTCAATAGTAAATGTACCTAAAGGAAGATAAAAGTCTCCGTTTTTTATTAGACCTAATGTTTCAGGGTTCGGGCCACTAATTAAATCATCAAGATCGAAGTTACATACAACTTTTCCGGAAGCATTGTAGTGTGAGCCAAATACCCATGTATATTTCGGTGTCAAAGATGAAGTATCATTCGTCTGCGCATCGAAATACTTCAAAGTAAACTGTGCTTCATCAAGATAGTCTGCATAATTAATGTCATACCTGGTATTGCCTCGTCTATCTTGTTTATATAAATTAACATAAACCGGGTCATTCAGTGGTACCTCTGTAGACGTTATTGATGAAGTGTTGCCGGCTGTGACTGAAACAGGATAAACATTTGTATCTATTTCAAAACCAAGCGAAGGAGTTTTCTCCTTGACGTAATATGTGCCTGGGTCCAGAACACTTGATTTAGGCGATTCGCCACCGTTGCCGGTCGTTACAGTTGCTACCTGATTTGTGCAGTTGGCATCGGAATAGATTCCATATACTGCACCGGACAAAGAATAGTTGTTCGGACAGTTGGCAACATAATTGAATGTAGTTTCAGCTGCTTTCTTGTAGACTTTGACAAAGCCACCAAGAGGCCACCATGAGACACCGGATGCCTGAGTCTGCAGACCGGATCCGCCATAAAGATCTGCGGAATAGCCGTATGCGCCATGTGACTGGAAATCATCATCATTAGGATCAATATAGACACCGTTTACGGTAGCGGTTATACCCTGTGCATTCCAGACAGCAGCCTGGCATTCTGCCTGGGACCTACCGTTCATAAGACCCATTGCGATAATTCCGATCAATCCGCTGTCATCCGATCCAAGATCATCATATGCGGTTCCGATCTCGCTTAACGGAGTATGTCCGTCCAAACAGAACGAAGGATTTCCGTCGATGGAGAAACCGTTGTGGCCGTTATATCCGTTGTTTGCAGCAAGGCCCCAGTTCTGCTGGCCTAAGTAACCAAACGAATGGCTGCCTGCTCTTAAAGGTCCGGCTTTAAGCAGTCCGCCCCTGTTTCCGGTCTGATACCAGATACCCTGATAGACAACATCACCGTTTTCCTTTGTTATAGGTTCATAGCCATGGAACTCGTAGCCAAGGACTTCCGTGTGCGCAGGTTCTTTTGGCACATATACAACACCTTCCATGACCTCTTCATCTTCCGGCAGCAGAGCCATGATCTCATCAGGAAGGTTGTTTATTCCTCTTCGCCCTGATGCCTCAGCGAACACATATCTTGCCGTGTAGGCTACTTCACCAGTCGTTTCTTCTTCCTTTTCATCTTCCTTAGGATCAGTATCGGGCTTTGTCTCTGAAGGCTTGTCTGTTTCGTCCTTCTTATCAGTCTCAATCTGCTGAGGAAGTTCAGGTTCCAATTCATCTTTCTGCGTCTCACTCTTCTGTGTCTTTGACCAGGTTCCGACAAAGTGCATGTCTCCACCATCAACGATCACAGATTCTTCCGACCAGCCAATGAACACATAAACATAATCACCGATCTCGATATCTTCGATCGGATCGTTTGTGATTACGTCTCCGTCTTTAAGGTTCATCCTGGCTTTCGGCAGTCTGGCTTTCACCTCATCAGGTAAAGAGCTGCCGTCATCCATGACAAACTGATAGGTTGCGGTATAGGTTTCATCTTCCGCAGCTATCGTAACGGTGCTGGTGAAGATCATCAGAAACGTCATGAGTACTACTGCAATTTTCTTGAATGATCTCATAAGTAATATCTATCTCCTTTCACTAGAGTTATGTATATAAAAACACGCTCGAAGCGTGGTGTTGCCCAATAAAAAAGCCGTCATTTCTGACGACTTATATTGTTATGTTTTTCTGTTATGTCTAATCTTCCACCCAGACCATCTGAGTTTCGTAAACCGCATCATGATGAACCGTTTTATATTCATCCGGTTCACACCTGGTCTCATATACAGCGTCGTGATGGACGGTTCTGTAATCTACGTTGTGCCAGTATGGTTCAGATATATCTCTAAATTCATTATGATAACCACCACACCCCTCAGAATTTGCGATATGGTCTGCTGCTCCACCGTTCCAGAATTCTGCTCCACATTGATTGCAAACCATTATTTCCTGTCTATCAGCACCGTAATAAGCGCCTTCCAGGTACACCATTTCCTGTGAATCATAGGCTTCTTTCACAAGGACGTTTGTACATTCACCTTTCTTTACCAGCACCTGTTCATCATAAGCCTCTTGAACACAGACCTGTCTTTCTTCATAATGGCCTTTCGGATTGTTGCTGTTTCCAGAACTGTTTCCGGATGGCTTGTTGTTGCCGGTGTTTGCTGAAGGCTTGTTGTTTCCTGAATTGGATGTTCCTGTTTCCGGTTTCTGTTCCGCCGGTTTATCGATCACGTTTTCGGGAACGGAATCTGGATCCCTATTTGCTGAAAGAGTCTTTTCGTCCTTTTCACTGTTCTCGTAATAGTAGATTGTGCAATTGTTATTGTTGATATCTCCGAGATAGACAACTGAATCTCCGGTTTCGTGCTTTATGGTTACGATATATCTTTTTGATTCAGGATCATACCTGACCGTGCCCTTGGCTCCATCGAAGTTTGTTACTTCAGGATAATCGATAGTAAATTCAAGGAATCTGCCTTCCTCGGTTGTTTCGCTTTTCCAGTAGCCGTTGATCAGGGTGTGATCTGGTTCTTTTGATTCAACCACTTCTTCTTTTTTGTTCTCTACGTGGTCAACAGAAACAACATTGTTCTGGGCATCTATATCACCAAATATATTATTTCGATTATAAATTACATATCCGAAGCAGCCGGTCATGATCAGCAAAGACAATACCAGCATAGGGATATTATAATTTTTAAGCTTTTCTCTCATTTTGGCCTCCTTACTGTTTCTTAATCTTTTCTAACAAGTTATTTTCTTGATAAGATGGTGCGAGAATCGTAAAAGGATATATATTCATATTCCTTTCTTTATTTTCTGTATCTAGGCTGTATAGATAATTATTATCTTTACACCATTCAATCACCAACCTGCAGATTTTATCATTCGATGTATTGTAATATATCATCTGCTTCTCCTTAATTTTACTTTAATCATTGCGATCCGATAACAGATCTCTTATCTTTAGATAATTCAACCATGTCGTTCTTGATTTCATCACTAATATCTGAGATATTATTAGTAGATGCAGGAGGTATAGCGGATATCCGACTATTCAAGCTCCTGCTTTTTTCTTTAATTTGAGTTAAATCATAAAATCTAACCCTATTGTCCGGATATACTTTTGCATTTACCACTGCATCATAATAAACAATCTCGTTTCCGTTTTTGATTCCAAAAACAGTTGAGAAATGATCAAAAGGTTTCCCTATGTTTTTCTTATCCACACCAAAATCAAGTTGAAGTTAAAATCAATGTTCTGAATCATCAATACATAAATAAAAAAGCTCCTCGAATTTACAATCAAGAGCTTTACATAACAGTGCCGCAGTCAAAGCCGAAGGACAATACTGACCTGTTTCAATTGAACTTATTGTGTTCTGTGAAACTTTGATCTCATCTGCGAGCCTGGTCTGGGACCATCCTTTGCTTTTTCTTGCATACCTGATGTTATTCTTTAAAACAATCATGATTAATCCAGCTAAATATGTTTCTAGTGTTCATGACAATCAGCTTGTCATATGATTGGCAATTCTTTTTTTGATTTCCGAAGACATAAACCTCTTCGGATTATCAATGTCATTGAAACGTGATTGACCGTTGGCCAGATCATAAGCGATATTGAATAGCTCACCATATTCCGAGTCTGTAAAGGTGTTAATTACCTTGATGCTTTCAAGGCCAAAGCAATTGCAACTATCAGCAAGGTATTTAACAGCTTTTGAAATGCTTTCCTTTGCTTCTTCACCAAAATACAACGCCTCGGAAATCCTTAAAACCTGAATCGTAACATCTTTGCTGTTTAGAAAACGATTCTCATCAAAACCTTTTGCAATTGGCTTATCAGATTGATTGCCATGTCCTTCAACAACCGCATCTGATCCCTTGTTTATCTTTTCAACAACAAGCTTATTTATATCGTTATTATTTGAGTCATTATTATTACTTAATTCTTTATAACTATGTTGATTTCCCACACGTGGGTTTTCCACATGTGGGCTATCCACACCTGGTCCAGCCACTTGTGGGTCTCCCGTATGTGGGTCAGCCACACGTGATTCATCCACTCGTGGTTGATCAACTTCCGGCAATGAACATACAGGTTTTGATATAAGCTTGTACTTATATATGAAACCTCTTGATGTATTGCTTCTAATTTGAATTAAATATCCTTTATCTTTTAAATCTTTCCAGGCGTTTCTAAACTTAGTGTCACCACCCTTAAATGACTTAAGAAGAGTAGATTTATAAAGAATAAAATCAGGAATACCTATATAAGATTTAATGATGGCATACAAAGCCTTTGCATCATTCGATATTTGAGGATTCCTAATAAAATCGTTTGGAATCATTGAAAACGGATCGGATTCAATTACTATTTGAGTATCTTTTTCTTCATTCACAGCAATATCCTCCTTTCATCAGTTTTTTTTCAATGTTGGTTGATTCCCTTTATTCGCCGGAATACATACGGAAGTTCTTGTTTTTGTTCCACGATTCTCTCTCTTTATTAGACCCGATACTTTGAGTTCCCATAATACTTTTCTTCTTTTAAATTGGGTCATATGCAGTTTTTTCTCAATTTCAGAAGAAGTTAAATATATACTCTCCTCATCGGAATCCTTTATCAAGTTATATATGTATATGAACAGGATCTTTGCATCAGAGGAGATTTCACAATCCAAAAGCCATGTTGGAAATTCGTAACAATCCACCTTGCTTCCTCCTTTCAAAAAGGCGGTATATTAACCACCTTGTGTCGGTTGCAACTTGCAACCGCATAAAAACAATTGCTTTTTTGATTATCAAAAAAGATTGTTAAATTATAGATCGTTTAGATACAGTATGGTTGCATCCGGATGGCCCAGCCATCTATGATTCGGATCTCCATAACAAACATATTCAGTATTGATATCATCAAACTCAAAATAGTCTTTTTTCCATTTCTGGTAATCTG
>JAEEGF011413080.1_pt1 | contig 17615 bp, 14 predicted proteins | sample 9134171 | NCBI WGS metagenome assembly JAEEGF01 (sample SAMN16246542, study PRJNA631951) | gut metagenome | biome: gut microbiome; feature: rumen; material: AP-attached | host: Bos | place: Iran: Karaj | collected 2018-10 | reverse complement strand
CTCGCTTGAGCAGGTCGGCTTCGTGCACTTCCCGGAGGACGGCGCGCTGCGTGCGGAGCTGGACATGGCGGGCGGCGAATTCTGCGGCAACGCGCCTCTCTCCGCCGCGGCTGTTTATTGCCTCAAAAACGGCCTTGAAAAAGCGGAAACCGAAATGACCGTCAGCGGAGCGAAAAATCCCGTAAAAGTCAGAATCGAAAAGACGGGCGAAAACACATATTCCGGCGAGGTTGATATGCCCGGAGCGCAGAGCATCGGGGAAATCGAGCTCACGCTCGGCGGTAAAAAAATAAACGCCCCGCTCGTTGATTTCGGGAGCATTTCGCATATTATCCTGACGGATAAAGCGGACAGGGCCGAATGCGAAAGGGAAATCGTGCGCGCTTGCAGAGAACTCGGCGCGGGCGCTCTCGGCATTATGCTCGTTGACGGCGAAAAACTGACCCCGCTCGTCTATGTTCCGAAGCCCGAAACGCTGGTCTGGGAAAGCAGCTGCGCGAGCGGCACAACGGCGGCAGGCATCTATTTCGCCTCAAAAAACGGCGGAGCTTTCTCGGGCGTATTCACAGAGCCCGGCGGCGCACTCGGAATTTCCGTCTCCCCCGGCAAGCCGCCCGTTCTCAGCGGCAGAGCCGGAATAAAAGCGATAAAACAATTCTGAATTCTCCCTCCTTCGCGGAGGGATTTTTCATTGAAAAATATTTTTTCCCGCCCTCATTTTTTTATTGAAATGCAAAAATAATTGCAGTATAATTATTATGTTAATTTAATACTGCAATCTATGGAGGGAAAGCGTATGACAGACATCAGAAGACCCGAAAACATGGAAAGAATCACTACTCCCGAGCTTGCTCAGGCGTTCATTGACGAGCAGGTTAAGCTGCTCCGCGAGCAGATCGGCTCCGATAAGGTTCTCCTCGCTCTCTCGGGCGGCGTGGACTCATCGGTAGTCGCGGCCCTGCTTATCAAGGCGGTCGGCGATCAGCTCGTTGCCGTTCACGTAAACCACGGCCTTCTCAGAAAAGGTGAGCCCGAACAGGTTCAGCGCGTATTCCGCGATGAAATGAAGGCAAATCTCGTTTATGTTGATGCAGTTGACAGGTTCCTTGACAAACTTGCGGGTGTTTCGGATCCCGAACAGAAGAGAATGATTATCGGCGGCGAATTCATCGAAGTTTTCGCCGAGGAAGCCCGCAAACTCGACGGCATAAAGTTCCTTGCCCAGGGTACTATCTGGCCCGACATTCTTGAGAGCGAAAAGGGTATCAAGGCGCATCATAATGCAGGCGGCCTTCCCGATGATCTTAGATTTGAGCTTGTTGAGCCCGTGCGCATTCTCTTCAAGGATGAAGTCAGAGCAGTCGGCTCGGCTCTCGGCCTGCCCGACAGCATGGTTTACCGTCAGCCGTTCCCGGGTCCCGGCCTCGGAGTACGCTGCCCCGGCGCTATCACAAGAGACAGACTTGAAGCGGTCAGAGAGGCCGACGCGATTCTGCGCGAGGAATTCGCGAAGAACGGTCTTGAAGGCAAGGTATGGCAGTATTTCACCGTTGTTCCCGATTTCAAATCGACCGGCATAAAAGACGGCGAGAGATGCTTCGAATGGCCCGTAATCATCAGAGCGGTCAACACCCGCGACGCTATGACCGCGACGGTAGAAAACGTTCCGTTCGACCTTATGAAGCATATCACTCAGCGCATAATCACCGAGGTTAAGGGCGTAAACAGAGTTCTCTACGATTTCACACCGAAGCCCACCGCAACCATAGAATACGAATAATGAATAAAGAAACTCCCGAAGCAAACCGCTTCGGGAGTTTTTAATATCTTTTACAGCATCAGCACAATATGCAGAACTATGAATACAATCGCAAGCAGGAAATTGATGCAATTCTTTTCGCAGAAGGCGCCGATTCTTGTGACGAGCGCGAGGGGGAAGGCAAGAATTCTGAGAATCAGCGGCGCTTTCTTTTCGGTATATGCCAGATGCCAGTAAGTCAGTATATCTTCTGTCAGAGGGAAGAGACTTCAGAGGAACGACACGCCGATATAAATCAGAATAACATAGAAGATAAACATTCCAATTGAATCATAGGGAGTGATGCCCATATAGAAGATATTGAGCACTCCGGCGTAGAGGAACGCCATTCCGGCATTGAACATCATAAAGCCGGGGCCGGTCGCCATAAGCCAGGCGGACCAGGGGGTGGTGGCGAGCGCGTGCTCAACATGGCCGCAGGCCTCGTCGGCTCTCAGATATCCTTCGCTCTCGACGGGCAGGTGAAGGATTTTGCAGGTCAGGTGCTCCCAGAAGCCGCGGATGTATGTGCCCGGAAACAGTATGAATTTGAAAATGACATATATCAGTCTCATATAAGGTCACACACTCCTTTCGTCACGGCATCCCTGACATCGAGCTTGCCTTCGATAATCTGACGGACCGTATCGCTCGTAAAATTGCGGTCCTTGAAGGAATCGATGATATCCTTGATATGCTCAGCGTTTTCAGTATCTTTCTTTCCGCATTTATCGGCAAGGAAAGCGCTGACATAGAGGGTTGCATAAATCTCCTCCGACATAGCGCTCGGGTCATTGTAGTAAGACACGCGGTAGTATGCCTTCTCGTCGGCGAGATATGCCTGCTCATAAGCTTCGTCAAATTTATTCTGAGCGAGATAGGCGAGAGCGAGCTGGCGGTTGAATTCGGGAATAAGTTCGTAGAGCTGCTGCGCGGTCTCGACGGTTTCTTCGACCTCGTCATAATCGCCTTTTACTCTCGCGAGCCAGATGAGAAGCTGATACCCCGTATCCGAAAAGGTGTTTTCGATAGTGAGGTTATTCGCGCAGTAATTGTTGATTTCCGCTTCCGCTTTACCAAGTTCATTTTTCTTGAGACAGATTCTCGCGAACTGTTTTACGGGTTTTTCGTTGGAGAGGTCCTGCTTCATGAGCTCTTCAATGATTTCTGCTGCCTCATCGTCTCTGTCACGCTTTATCAGCGAATCAATATATGCGTCAATATAGAGGAATTCCCAGTCGGTATCGTTCTTGTCTCTTGTTTCGTAGGTCTTGTCGAGATAGCCGTAAATAAGATCGTCGCCCATCTCGCACATTCCCGCGATATCGTAGCCGTAGAGGTTGAGAAGCTGTTCATCGATGCCGTCCTGACCGCGGAGTTTTTCAAGTTCTTCCAGCGCGGGCTTGCCGTCTTCGGGCGTGGTCTTTTCTTTGTTTACGATTTTTTCGTAAATCGACTCGACCTTGTGATACATATCCTCGTATTTTTTGTAAACGGCCGAATTGTTTTTGACGGCGCGGCTGTGTTTCTGATACTCCGCCGCTCCGGGGCTGTCAAAAATATACTGTTTATACTGCTCGGCGACAAGCGGATTGTAGAATTTTATGCTCGCCTTGAAAATCTTATTGTCGAGCGAGGAGCCGGTCTGCAAAAATCTGTCGGCGAATGAAACGCCCTGAAGAGCGCCGCTGACATTTGAGGCGACCTCATCCGCCTTCCTGAAGGATTCAATGGAGGAATATACAATTCTGCCGGCCTGATAGATATGGCCCTCAAAGACCTGCAGCGAGGGGAGCGCCGAGATGCAGATGATTATGAACGCGAAAAGAGAGCCGAGAAGGGCGATTGCGCCGGCGACATAGCGGAAAAATCCGATGTGTGTTTTGACATATTTGCGCTCACACTTGCGGCAGTATTCGTGACCGCGGGCAACTGTGTTTTCCTTACAGCCCGGGCAGATTTTTTCCTCGTCTTCCTCTTCCTCTTCCTCATCGGAATCGGAGCTTTCTTCAGGCGATTCCGGTGTTTCGGCGGAATCCTCTTCATCTGCTTCTTCCTGCGAAACAGCTTCTTCAGCCGTATCCTCTGCCTCTTCGATGGCTTCTTCTGTTTCTTCCTTGATTTCTTCTTCGGGGATATTGTTCAAGTTTTCGTTATCCAAACATATCGCCCCTTTCATCTGAATTTAAATATCGGATATATTGTAAAGCCAAAAACTTAAAATAAACTGAAATTTTCCGGCGATTGATTACTTACGGATTGCAGTTTTTACACGGGACATATCCCATTTCAATTACCGTGCTCCTTGAACCGTTAAAGTATTCTTTATTCTTTTCCTTCATCTGCTTGACCGAATTGCAGGTAGGATAATGAAATTTACCGGTATTTGTATTGAGAATATAGTCGCAGTCTGATATAGGCGCCTCGGCGTCAAATTCCGTTGTGCGGGGCTTCGTTACCGATGCAGTGTGCGAAGTCTTTGCAGGAGTATAAGGCGTGACAGTATCCGCGAACGACTCGGTTTCGTAATAATCGGAATCAGTATGTCCGGCCGTTTCGGAATAAGTTTCTGCTTCCTGTGTCATTGTCTCATAATGAGATGTGCGTTCGGAATAAGCCGTTTCATAAGAAGCGGGTTCCGCCGTGTCTTCGATTGTATATGTTTCCGGGCTTGTAATATTCGCCCTGGTTTTTGCTTTGTCATGTATTCCCGTCGCCACGCCGAAGATCGTCGCAACAGCGGCAACGGCGGCTATCGCGCCAACCAGTTTTTTCATATTCTCACCTCTGAAAGTTTTTGCTGATCTATTCTCTCCAGAATTTTCTGTCGAGCGAGCGGAACTGCACCGCCTGAGCAATGTGCGACGCCTCGATATTTTCGCTTCCCTCGAGGTCGGCTATTGTGCGTGAAACGCGCAGCACCTTGTCATAAGCTCTCGCAGAGAGATCGAGCTTTTCAAAGACTCTCTCGAGCATTTTCATTGCCTCGGGAGTCGGATTGCAGTATTTCTTTGTCATCGCCGAATCCATCTTTGCGTTGCAGGAAATGCCCGTGCCTTCGAGACGTGCCTGCTGGATTTTCCGCGCGGCATTCACTCGTTTCTTGATATCCGCCGAGCACTCTCCGGGAGTTTTCGCCGAGAGTTTTTCAAAATCAACCGGCGGCACTTCAATATGAATATCTATTCTGTCGAGCATCGGTCCCGATATTTTGGCAAGGTATCTTTTTGCAGCGCCCTCGGGGCAGGTGCATTTTCTTTTCGGATGCCCGTAATATCCGCAGGGGCAGGGATTCATCGCGCACACGACCATCGCCGAGCAGGGATAGGTTACAGATGCGTTCACGCGCGAAATCGTGATTCTGTTATCCTCAATCGGCTGGCGGAGAACCTCCATTGACTGCCTTGAGAACTCGGGCAGTTCGTCGAGGAACAGAACGCCGTTATGCGCAAGCGATATCTCGCCCGGTCTCGGTATCACTCCGCCTCCCGAAAGGCCTGCGGGGGAAACGGTATGATGCGGCGAGCGGAAAGGCCGCTCTCTGATAAGTGAAATACCTTCGGGCAGTGCGCCCGCAATGGAATATATTTCGGTGGTTTTGATGCTCTCGTCAAAGGTCATGTCCGGCAGAATTGACGGCAGGCGCTTTGCGAGCATACTCTTGCCCGAGCCGGGAGGACCGACCATCAGTATATTATGCCCTCCCGCGGCGGCAATTTCAAGAGCGTATCTTGCCTCCTGCTGACCCATAACATCCCTGAAATCGGGCATCGGCGGGCGGTTCAGAAGCTCGGTATTCTCATCGTAAACCGCTCTTTCAAGGTCGATTTCGCCTTTGAGATGCTGAATGACTTCCTTTACGGTCTCCACGCCGTAAACCTCGATTCCTTCAACCACCGAGCTTTCACGCTCATTGGCTTTGGGAACGTATACTCTCTCGAGCCCCTCCTTCCGGGCTTTGATAACCATCGGCAGGGCGCCGTTTACATGGCGCACGAGGCCGTCGAGTGAAAGTTCGCCGATGAAGGCGAATTTGTCTGTATTCACATTGAGCGAATGCCCCGCCTTGAGAAGCGCGATAAGAATCGGCAGGTCATAGAGAGGACCTTCCTTCCTGACATCCGCGGGTGAAAGATTTATTGTTACTCTGCTCTGAGGGAATTCATATCCGCTGTTTTTCATTGCCGAGCGGACTCTGTTTCTCGATTCGCTGACCGCCGTATCGGGCAGGCCGACCAGATCAACGCGCGGAAGCCCCTGGCCGAAGTCAACCTCGACACCGACCATATAACTGTCTATTCCGAAAAGCCCCATACTGTTGATTCTGGCAAACATTGTCTACTCCGTATCAGAGAATATCGCTGTCTTTGAGCAGCGGCGCGTTTCTGTCCTTATCGCTAAGGACCGGGTCAATCTCTCCCCAGTCTATACCGATATCGGGATCGTCGTATTTTATGCTTCTGTCATTTTCCGGCGAATAGAGATCGTCCACCTTGTAGGATAATTCAACATTATCCGTCAAGGTTATGAAGCCGTGAAGACAGCCCTTAGGTATATAAAGCATAAGCTTATTTTCTGCCGAGAGCAGAACCTTGACATGCTTCATATAAGTCGGAGAATCCCTGCGGATATCGACCGCGACATCGATGATTTCTCCGCGTGTGCAGGAGACGAGCTTCGTCTGTGCAGCGGGCGCCTTCTGGCAGTGAAGGCCTCTGAGAGTGCCTTTTTTTGCCGAGAACGAGCGGTTATCCTGCACGAATACGGTGTCTATGCCGAGCAGCGAAAACGCTTCGGTCGAATAGCTCTCGTAAAACCAGCCTCTGCTGTCGCCGAAAACCTTCGGCTCAATTATATAAACTCCGTCAATCGCGGTTTCTTTTTTATTCATAGATTACTCCGTTTTCGGTACCCCAGCGCGGTCTCTCGCCGGGTTTGTCGGATGAATAGAGGATTTTGCTCTCGGCGACCGCCATCAGATGCTGACCGTAGCTCGAATTGCCGTATTTTTTCGCTGCGGCAATGAGCTTCTTCTTGGTTATCCATCTCATATTATAGGCGATTTCCTCGGGGGCGGAAATTTGGATGCCCTGAAGCTTCTCAATCTGTCTTATGAAATTCGATGCGTCGTTGAGCGAATCGACTGTTCCCGTATCAAGCCAGGCATAGCCTCTGCCGAGGAGCTTGACATCAAGGTCGCCGTTGTCGAGATAAATCTGGTTTATATCGGATATTTCAAGCTCGCCTCTCGCCGAGGGTGTCAGATTCTTTGCGTATTCAACAACCCGGTTGTCATAGAAATAAAGGCCTGTTACAGCGTAATTGGATTTGGGCTCGGCAGGTTTTTCGACTATTGAAACAGGAGTCCCGTTTTCATCGAATTCAACCACGCCGAACTGCTGCGGATTATCCACATAGTAGCCGAAGATGGTAGCTCTGCCCTCGTTTTTTGCCGCCATGCGCAGCAGATGGCCGAGGCCGCTTCCGTAGAAGATGTTGTCGCCGAGCACCATCGCGACGCTGTCATCGCCGATAAAGCTCTCGCCGATAATGAACGCCTGGGCGAGGCCGTCGGGGCTGTCCTGAACCGCGTAGTTCAGATTAAGTCCGAACTGCGAGCCGTTGCCGAGAAGTTCAAGGAACTTCGGCGTATCGGTCGGAGTGGATATAATGAGTATATCCCTTATGCCCGCGAGCATAAGAGTTGAGAGCGGATAATAAATCATCGGTTTATCGTAAACGGGCAGAAGCTGTTTACTTGTGACAAGAGTAAGGGGATAAAGTCTTGTGCCGGAGCCGCCTGCAAGAATTATGCCTTTCACGTTATCGCTTCCTTTTTTGGGAAATCAGGTTGTGCCGATTATTTCCCATTATAAAATATTTAATAAATAATATCATTTTTTAATATAAAAGTCAATTACAGTGTTGTAACCGCCGATTTACTTGACAATTACGCTTCATAATTATATAATTTGTGATACGTAGATTTGAGGAGTATATAAAATGCAGGAAGTTATATATAAAGAGATTAAGAAGGTTACCGGATTCAATAATCCGGGCAGCAGTTACAGTCCGATGTTTTCGACAATCGGCCTGTGCGTTTCGCCCAACAGAAACGGCGTGAGCAACCTCTGGCTGAGCTACAATTCCGCCACGAGAAGCATATTCAATGAGCTGATAGCTCTTCCCTATCCGCTGAATACCAGGGAATCCAGCATTTACAGACTGGTTTTCGGATTCAATAAAGGCCGCCTCTCATTCTGGAAAAATGACGGATTCGTCTTTGAATGCGAGGGAGTCGACGAGCTCAGAATGCTGACCTCCGTCTCATCCGGTACCGCTGATTTATGGAAGGAATCAGACTCCGACAGCGAGTATCTTATCCTTCACGGCTATTCGCTCAATCAGGCGCCCGAGGATCCCGATTCGGTAGTTCCGTTTATATTCGGAGTGCGCGCAATAAGCGGAAGCATAGACACTTCAGACGGCTATAAAATCAAGGCGGGAGCAGACGGCAAAATTGCCATTGCCTGCGATTTTGAGGCACTCAAGGCCACATCGAAGTATGTAAGGAATATTCTTATGACCTCTCCGGCAACGGTCGATGAAGCAGCGCTTCTCTGCCGCAGATGGCTCAGGAACAATTCCCGTTCATTCGAGTATGAGGCTAAGAACGAAACCGAAATCAAAGCAATTGCCCGCGCGGTCAAGGGTATGCTTTTCAACTATTCCAAGGCGCAGGGCTCCCTTGAAAACTGTGTGACGCCGTTCCCCTCAAGAGGAACGAAGGCATATACGTCCGTCTGGGATGTCTTTTTCGGCAATTTCGGATACGGTCTGCTCGGCACTAACAACAGCAAGGATTTCATCAAGCAGATTGCCCGCAGGTCGAGAGCGGACGGCAAGATTTCCGGAAAGCTCTGCTCTACCTATGAAAGCAATGATTACCGCCTCTATCCGCTTTTCGGCAGGGCGATAATCAGAGAGATGAATTTTGATTTCGGCTTCGGCTGGGATGTGCTTCCCGCGCTCGAGGAGAATAACAAATGGTGGCTGACAGCAAGAATCTCCGATTGCGGGCTGATATTTGAAGAGATTGAAAAGCGACCGGTTATCACTATCGCAGTCAACGCGTTTTTCCTTGACCAGCTCAGAGCGACCGCGGAGCTCGCTACGATGCTCGGACTCGAGGAAAAGGTTGAAAAATGGACTGAGGATGCGGCCCGCCTCGAAGAGAATATCATAAAGAATTTTTATGACAAAGAGAATAACATTTTCAACACCGTTTACTTCAATATTGAAAACGCGACCAGACTCGATGTTGACAATTCCGATGAATTTGCGTCATTTGTCCCTCTCTGGGCGGGAATAAATATCGGCGAAGAGAATGCAAAGAATATGGTTGAGAAAATAGTTATTCCTTGCGAAACCGTAAAACCCGAGCAGACGGCAATCAAGCTGGAAATTCTCAGAAAATACGGTTTTTCGGAGGAATATGACAGGGTTAAAGGTGACTTCCTTAATTCCTGCGCCGCTCCCGGCACCTTCGATAACAGCCTCGCCTGCGCTCTCTATCTGCATCTGATAAGCGAGGATGAAGAAGTATAAAAGCAATTGAATACAGACTTAAAAGGACTTGAGCATCCGCTCAAGTCCTTTATTGTTTGTGCTATTTAATCATATCATGCTTCAGAATATAATCAACCGTTTCATCAATTGTTGTGAAAGCGAGAGCTACCGATGTGTCAGCCGCGCCGTAGTAAATCGCGATTCTGCCTGTTTCAGCGTCCGCGAGAGCGGCACAGGGGAAGACGACATTCGGCACATCGCCGACTGTCTCGTAGATTTCGTGGGGAGCCAGCAGGAATGAATCCGCTCTGTGAAGCACCTTTGACGGATCGTTGATATCGAGAATTGCGGCGCCCATGCTGTAGGTGAAGCCGTTGCAGCTCGTAATAACTCCGTGATAGAAGGCGAGCCAGCCGATATCCGTTTCAATAGGAGTCGGGCCTGCGCCGACCTTCGTCATTTCCCAGTTTCTTACCGGGCCCATGACGAATCTGTATTTGCCCCAGTATTTAAGGTCCGGGCTGTGCTGGATGAAAATATCGCCGTAGGGGGTGTGGCCTCTGTCACAGGGGCGGACAAGCAGCACATATTCGCCGTTTATTTTACGCGGGAAGAGCACTCCGTTTCGCGCGACGGGATAGGTCGCGTCCTCAAGCTGCTCCCAGGTTTCAAAATCATCCGTAACCGCGATGCCGATGGTCGTACCGTGAGGGGTGAGGTTTACCCAGCTCAGATAGTATCTGCCGTCGATTTCGCAGATTCTCGGATCATAACCGTTGAATATTTTCTTTTCGCTGAGCTCCCAGTGAACCGCGTCCTTGCTGCGGCCGGTGACGATAATCTGGTCTCTTGTTCTGTCATCTACCCTGAAAACGCCCGCGAAGCCGTCGCCGTACGGCACAACAGCCGAATTGAAAATGCTGTTTGCAAAGAAAAGATTGTCGCGAGTGATTATCGGATTGCCCGAATAGCGCCATACGGGATATTCAAAGCCCTCCGGTTTATCCTCCCAGGGTAAATTCGGAATCGCATTGCCGATGATTTTTGCCATAATTTACACCGCCTTATAGTTTTAATTACGATGATATTTTATTTTATTTGTTACCTCTTGTCAATACTGCTGCAGTTTTATTGTTGTATTTCCTGTTTTTGTGCTATAATAATAACGAGATATATTAACGGAAGTGATTGTATGCTTAAAGAAATGCTCGCCTCCCGGAATCTTCCGGCGCTCAAACCGCGGGATGAAATGCTCGGAATCCTTCAGCGTGAAGTTTACGGCTTCCTGCCGCCGAAGCCGGATGATATATCCTTTACGCAGGAAAAAGACATCATCCGCAGATTCTGCGCCGGAAAAGCAAATTGCGACAGAATAACCGTAAACTGCCGTGTCGATGGCAGAGAATTCTCATTCCCGATTCTCGCGACGATTCCCAACGACAGAACAAAAGGGAAATATCCGCTATTTATCCATATTAATTTCCGCCCGGACAATCCCGACAGATATATGCCGACAGAGGAAATAATCGATAACGGCTTCGCGCTGATTTCCTTATGCTATGAGGATGTTACAAGCGATGACGGAGATTTTACAAACGGCCTTGCCGGTGTTCTTTTCCCGGACGGAAAGCGCCCCGCAGACGGTGCGGGGAAAATCGCGATGTGGGCTTGGGCGGCTCAGCGCGCGCTTGATTACGCCGAAACTCTCGGCGATATCATCGACATTGACCGCGTTTGTGTCTGCGGCCATTCGCGACTTGGCAAAACCGCTCTCTTTACTGCGGCGACCGATCCGAGATTTGCCTTTGCCTATTCAAACGGTGCGGGCTGCAGCGGAGCGGCGATTCAGAGAGGCAAGACAGGAGAAACAGTTGCCGATATAGTCGATCGTTTTCCGTTCTGGTTCTGTGAAAACTATTATAAATATGCGAATAACGAGGATAAGATGCCATTTGACCAGCATTATCTGATTGCTTCCATCGCACCGCGCAGGGTATTTGTCGGCTCTGCCGAAGAGGATGCCTGGGCAGATCCTCTTTCCGAATTTCTCTCCTGCGTCGCGGCTTCGCCCGCATTTGAAAAAGGGATTGTCTGTCCCGACCGTGTGCCCGAAACGGGCGACAGATTTCCCGAAGGCGATGTCGGCTGGCAGATACGCCCCGGCGTACATTATTTCAGCCGCCTCGACTGGCAGAGGCTGATTGAATTCATAAAGCTGCACAGTTAAATGAAATCTCCCGCCCTGAAGGACGGGAGATTATTCTTCTACTTTTCTGCCCGATTTATTGTTATCCGCGAGATATTCGGGCTTGTGGTTGTTATGCCGTTGAAGGAGTTGAAATGGTCGTTGGAAAGAACAATTTCGTTCATTCCTTCATTCAGCCGGATATATGCTGTTGCGGTTGAGAAATTATAATCGCTGAGCGTATTCACGCACCAGAGTTCGTGTTTTTCATCGCCTGCGGTTATCGTAACATATTCCTCAATCAGGTCAACATTATAGGCGTGAAGTCCGTTTTCCTCGTTGTTTGAATATTCCAGAGTAATCGCATAGATTCCTTCACGCGGGGCGTTGAATTCAATTGCCGCGCTGCCGCCGTCCGAATTGATTCCCGTGAGGCAATCCCTGCCTCCGACCGTTTTGATTTCAGCCGTTCCCGAGAGGGCGAGTTTGTTTAAGTCTGCGGTAAATTCATCTTCGTAACCGCAGGGTGCTGCTTCAATATTCCCGCCGTTTTCGTCTTTCACGTAATTGAATCCTTTTTTCAGGTATTTATCTGCGTTGCCGATTTTATAAAAACCGTCTGCCGGAGCGATAATCAGATACTCGCCGCAATCCTTATCATATTTGCAATATACCGATTCATTTTCGGTATGCGGAAGGATAAGCAGGGAATCGACTACGAATGTGCCGTCGGAATGCATAAGCCTGATATTGTGCTTTCCCGCTGACAAATCTGCGGTGAAAGTATATTTATCGGTATATTCGCTCTTGACGGTGTTCGGCAGAGAGATTTCACTTTCTTCGCCGTCAAATACCATCTTTGCCCTGCCGTCGCATCTTGAAGCGGTGGATGTTCCGTCATTCGCCTTGCCGTAAACAATTGAAATATCATACTTTCCGGCTTTACCGGTATTGAAATCAAGTGAAATGCCGTCACCGTCATTTTCAAAGCCGCCGCACATTCCCTGAATTCCGCCCGTCGTACCGTAGGCGCTGTCGTAGGTATATGCTTTGCCGAGCAGAGTTCCGCTTTCAAATTCAAATCTTTCGGGCAGAGGGGCTGCTTCAAGAAGCTTTTCTCCGCCGTAGGGTTCGATTATTACATGGTAAACCGCGTTTATATCGGGGGTGTCAATTCTGATTTTCATATTCGCCGATGCAGTTTCAACCTTATCCGAGATGACTGACGGCTTGAAAACTTCGCCGCTGAGGCCTTCAAAGGCGACCGCTTCAACGGTTACGCGGACCCTGCTCTTCCCGAAAATCCTGTCAGCACCCCTGAGTGCCGCCTGATATGAGTAATCTGCTCCGCCGATAATCAGGTCAATTCGTTTATTATCAATATCGCAGGCGCCGATGCCGTCGAGCTTCGATTTGTGAAAACCGTCCCTGAAATACTTGACCGTATTCTCAAAATCGGAATGCTTCAGATCAAGCACCTCGCAGGGAATGTGCTTTCCGCGCATATCGCAATACCATTTATATAGCCACCAGCAGGAATTCGGGCAGTTACCCTTTGTAATCGTATCGCAGAGATTATCGGAGAGGCGCCAGTAGGCGATGTTGCCGTAAACTCCGCTGTCTTCCATAGCGGAAATATAATGAAGCATCGGCGAGGGAACGCCGCATTCCTCCATTGTTCCGTATTCGGTGATAATAATCGGGATTTCCTTTATTCCGAGTTCTTTTTCAAATTTCCTGTATTCCTTCACATGGTCTCTGAGCCACATTGAGGATTCGCCGCCGAGTTCATGATATATCATAATATCTGGAAGACAATCATTCTCTTTGCAGAATTTCAGAAAATCTCCGATTTTGTCAGTATTGTAATCGCAGTAACCCGGTCCGCCGATTTTGCTTCCGGGATGAATTGCCCTTATCTCTTCGTAAGCGAGCTTCCACGCGCGGTAAAACTCCGCCTTTGCCTTATCATCAAAGGCAAGCCAGCCGCCTTCCTGCGGCGTGCCGAACCAGACAGTGTTATCGCATTCATTATACGGGCAGTAAACGAGGCGGTCGGCATAATCCTTCTGAGAGAGAATTCGGACCTTCTCCCTTGCCTGCGGGAGGAAATCATTTTCTACGAATTCCCTGCAGTCGTAGGTCCCCGCCTTTCGCATTTCCTCGATAACATCCCAGTTGTAATACCAGGTCGGGTAGCAGTCCTGCAGATAAACAGTTATATAGTCGCAGTTGCCGAGATTGGGGCTCACATCGTCCACGTCGCCTATCGGATGCTGAAGGCCGCCGATGACCTTCTGCGAAACGCTCGAAATATTGATTGTTTTCACCGCCTCGGGCGAAGGGACGCCCTCCTGCGCGAGACCGTAGAGGAATCCGCAGGCGCGCGAAGAAATATCCGGTTCGGTGCCTATATCGCTAAGGTCATATTCCACAGTGGGATAAAACAGATACGGCAGGCCGCGGAACGCGAGACCGAGTACGAAAAAGAATGAAAGTATAAGTTTTATTATTTGCATATAATCACCGCTTAAATTATACATTTTGCGAATTGCCCGTGTCAATATAATTATTGACTCACTGTTTGTACGGGTTTATAATAGTTCCGGGAGGCGAATAAAAATGAACGAATCAATAAGAAACCTTTTTACAAGAATCATATCTTTCCTAACCGCAGCTGCGGTGCTCGCCGGAAACGTGATGCTTTTTTATTATCCTAAATATCAGGAAAATAAAGCGGAATATAAAATCACCGTGCCTGTGCAGGGGAATACACTCAGAGTGATGAGCTGCAATGTGAGATGCATAAACCCAATGGATTTAGGTAAAAAGACCTGGTTTTACAGAGCGGATCTCGTCATAAAAAATATTGTTAACAATGCGCCCGGAATCATCGGATTTCAGGAGGTCACAAAATGGCAGTATCAGTATCTCTGCGACAGCCTGCCGCAGTATGATTCGACAATCACCTACCGCGACACAGCTTTCAATTCCGAAGGCTGCCCCGTATTCTACAATACAGAACTCTACGCGCTCATAGATCAGGGCACATTCTGGCTCTCGGAGACTCCCGATGTGATGAGCAAGGGCTGGGGCGCCGCCAACTACAGAGTCTGCGGCTATTCCGTTCTTGAAATCAGGGAAACGGGCATGAAATTTGTTATCTTCAACACCCATCTCGATCATATAAGTGAGGCGGCCAGAATAAACGGAATCAAGCTTGTTCTTGAAAAGACGAAGGAATTCGGATCTTATCCCTCTGTGCTGATGGGCGACTTCAACGCCCATGTCGGCAGCACGACATATAATGCCGCTGTTGAAATATTTGACGACGCCGCGCTTATGACCGATAACTCAATGCCAGACTCCTGCACCTATCAGAATTACGGTCTGCAGCTCAATGACGGCAGAATTGACTACTTCATGATTTCAAAAGACACATTCAACGTCAACGAATACAAGGTTATCACCGATACCTATGACGGAGTATATCCGAGTGACCATTTTCCGATTCTTACGGAACTTGAGATAAAATAGACCTGAGAATATAAAAAGGCACGTTTACCGTGCCTTTTTTGTTTTATCCCCACTTTTCGAGGTGCTGGTCTTTCGCGCTCTTCATGAAAGCGGGGTAATCCGGATTCGCGGTGACCTTGAGATTGTCGGTCGATAAGAGCCAGATGATGAAATCAGCGTAATCGGTGCCGTATGAGCCGGAAACATGGGGTGCTCCTCTTGTGAGCCAGGTGGAATCGGGATAGAGGGCGGTCGAGGTGTCGCAGACCTTGTCGGGCGAGACATAGCGTGATAAAGTGTCCGCATTTTCAAGTGTTTCACCGAATGGTGCAACGGTCGCCTTACCGCTCATCAGCGGAGTTTCAAGCGCGGCATCGCCGTTTACGTATGAGCGCTCATAGACGGGGGCAACCGGAGAATCATAGGTCGCGGCAACAGCGATTTCCATGCCGTTTTCTACTGCCTGCGCTATCATCGCATCCCTGTTTTTCATCATTTCCTGAAGCTCGACCGTTTTCGCTATGAAATCGGCTCTCGCTTCTTTTGTGCCGGGACGCTCATACATATATTTAATGCACGCGTCATAATCCTCGGGGAGCACAAGTGCCCATATCGGCAGCATATTGCCGAAAATCGGGCCGAGAAATTCGTCAAAGACCTGGTCTTTGTTGTTAGTTACGAATTTCATTGCCAGCTTTGTTACAAGCTTTGTGATTCCGGTGAATTTCAGGGTTTTAATCAATGCCTGCAGGGCAAAATTGTCACTGAGATTGAGAAGGAAATTGCAGAGCCTGTTTTCGTCGATAACCACATCGCCTTTGAGAAGGTCGGAGGTGACATAGGTTCCGCACCAGGTTGAGGAGAGGTATATGAGGCGGTTGATTTTATCCGTGCCGTATTTTGTCATATAGGCGACGCTCATAAGCCCGCCCATACTGCAGTTTACAAGATTCACTTTGTCACAGTTATGGTCACGCATTGCCCTCTCAACGGTTTCGTTGATTTCATCGGCAGTCTGCATCGGGTCAAGTCGCCAGTCATAATTGAAATAATAGACCATATCCCCGCCGAATTTTTCCGCCGCTGTACGGGTAATGCCGAATTCGTAATCGACTCTGTCAAAAAATTCGGGATAATTACCTATTGCGCCGGGGAGCTTCTCTGTCCCGACATTATACTTTGAGGAGCCGTCCTCGTTGCAGGCGTAGCCGCCGAATATCTTCTCGAGCTCTTCAATAAGGATATGCGTAGCCGCCTTGCGGTCGTTTTTGAAAAGCTTTGTCAGCAGGGCGGAGCCGACCGCCTTGAGGATGCCGCCGATATCTATATCGCCCATGCAGTTATGCTGCTTTTCGGTGCCGTAATCAATATATAGGCCGGTGAAATCCATACCTCTGACAACTATTACCGGATATCCTCCCGCCGGCTGAAGAGCGGCTTCTGTTTTGCTTCCTTCCTGTGCAAAGGCCGGAATGCAGGCGCCGAATATCATTACCGCCGCGAGCATCAATGATAAAAATTTCTTCATTTAATAATCTCCTCTTTATGCGTTCTTTTCATCGGTTTCAAGCTTTTCAATAAGCGCGCGTTTTGCTCTCGCTCTTTCAAGATCGAGATACATGCGTTCTCTTGTATCGCTGTCAATATTATAGAAAAGCATCGGCAGAAGCGCGAGAAAATCAAAAATCAGATGCGGTCCGAAGGCAATCAGGAAGAGCCGCCATTTTGTTTCGGTTGACTGAATCGCCGTTTCGCCTATTTCATACTTTGCCCAGTCCTGAAGCAGATGGGCGTTGACCATCCTGAGTATTGCGTCCTTCGCCTTGGTGAAATAGCCGTTGATAAGATTTATCGTTGCCTCGACTCTGAAGCCGTTTTTCCATTCACAATAGTCGAGAACCTCATAGTTGATTTCCTTGCCGACAATGCCCTTTGTGGCGTAGAATACCATTTCGATAAGATTGCCGACGCCGAAGGCGATTGACATCGGCAGCTTCTTCTGATAGAAGCCGTGTTTCTCGCCGCCGATGAGACCCGTCAGGAAGAACAGAGCTTCGCTGATAAAAATCGAGCCGCTTGAAAAATACCAGAGCATCTTGGTCGAGAACCGCTGCCTGAATTTCGGAGCGAGGGCGTAGGAAGCATAGGAAACGGGCATTCCCGGTATGCCTGCGACAGTCGGCAGCATATTGAATTTCAGAACATCGTTATAGTACAAATCCTCGCCCGAGCCGATATCGATTCCGCCGATAAGGCCGGTCAGAGTATAAATCAGAAGCGGTCTGTTGCGGAAAACGGAAAGTATTCCCTTGACCGGATGGGGCGGCTTCTCGCTCTGGGGCACTCTCTCCTTGCTGACGATGAACCAGAACACGGTCGGTATAATTGTGATGATCCATATTGTCGTCTTGAAGGCAATGAATGTCTTTGTCAGCGAGGCCTTGAGCTTACCGTTTGCGATAAGATCATAGAGCAGGCCGATAATCTGCGAGGGGAGTTTCGCGACGAGATCGCCGACAAAATTAGCGCCGACGAGCAGACTCGTTC
>JAEEGF011143351.1_pt1 | contig 17618 bp, 12 predicted proteins | sample 9134171 | NCBI WGS metagenome assembly JAEEGF01 (sample SAMN16246542, study PRJNA631951) | gut metagenome | biome: gut microbiome; feature: rumen; material: AP-attached | host: Bos | place: Iran: Karaj | collected 2018-10 | reverse complement strand
GGTTGTGGCGTCTCTGCAGGATAGCCGATGATAATGGCGCAGAGAGGAATGATGGTCTCGGGAAGTTTGAGTAGTTCGCTCATGGCTTTCACACGGTCTTCACCAGGATAAAGTCCTGTCCACACAGCTCCAAGACCAAGTCCATGTGCGGCTAGCAGAATATTCTCTGTGGCTGCTGAACAATCCTGAATCCAATAAGCTCTCGCTTCTCCTTCGAGTGCTTTCTCCATGTTTCCGCAAACCACGATGGCCAATGGAGCCTTCTTTACCATTCCTGCATAAGGATTGACTATGGCAATGCTGTCAAGCTTCTGTCTGTCGGTAATGGCTACAAAATGCCAGGGTTGCTTGTTGACGGCTGTGGGTGCAGCCATTCCTGCCCGTAGCAGTGTCTCGATGGTTTCAGCGCTGACAGTCTGTTCGGTGTAGTCACGGACGCTGGTACGTGTCATGATGTTTTCTACGATGGCATTGCGGTCCTTGTTGGCATCTGCCTTGGGGGTGTTACTGTTACAGGCTGCCAATGTCAGCAGACCTGCTAATACGGACATGATTTTTTTCATAAATAAAATTTTAAACATGAGTAATAACTACAAAACCTGGTATCGTCTGTTTTTCTTGATGCGACGAGCTTGCAGGTGAGCAAGCTGGCGAATCCCGATTGCAAATGTATAAAGATTTGATGACTTTTCTTTAGATTTGCACGCAATATTCAGATTCTTTATGATTTAGATGAAGGAAATGAGGAAATCATTATGTTTGTTTATTTGTATTGGACGCTATCGGAGCAGCAGCAGTATTTTCTACCGACTGGCTATAAGATAATTCCGAAAAATAGTTTACTTTTGCACTGAAATTACGGGTGTGCGTCGTTTGTGTCTGATTCAGACTGCTCGGATAATTCAGATTATTCGGTTTTTTCAGACTACTCGGACTCATTATTCGACTTTCCCAAGCTAGTCTATGACTATAGATTTGGAATAACAAACTGATAAACGATAGATAAGACATGTCATTACAATGTGGAATTGTGGGTTTGCCCAATGTGGGTAAATCTACCTTGTTCAACTGCCTTTCGAATGCAAAGGCACAAGCTGCCAATTTTCCTTTTTGCACCATAGAACCCAACGTGGGTGTCATCACCGTTCCTGATGAACGTCTCACCAAACTCGCCGAACTGGTTCATCCAGGCCGTATCGTACCCACCACTGTGGAAATTGTGGATATCGCTGGACTGGTGAAAGGCGCCAGCAAAGGTGAGGGCTTGGGCAATAAGTTCTTGGGCAACATCCGCCAGACCGATGCCATCATCCATGTGCTTCGTTGCTTTGATGACGAGAATGTGACCCATGTGGATGGCACCATAGACCCAGTGCGCGACAAGGAGATTATCGACACCGAGTTGCAGTTGAAGGACCTGGAGTCTGTGGAGCAGCGTATCGTGAAAGTGAAGAAAATAGCCGAGGTGGGTGGCAATAAAGACGCAAAACTCGAATACGGTGTATTGATGGCTTACAAGGAAGCATTGGAGCAAGGCAAGTCCGCACGCACAGTGGAGTTCGACAGCAAAGAGGAGCAGGCTTTCGCCAAGAACCTTTTCTTGCTGACCACCAAACCTGTGCTTTATGTCTGCAATGTCGATGATGCCAGTGCAAAAGACGGCAACAAGTATGTGGAGGCCGTTCGTGAGGCCACCAAGGACGAGCATGCCGAGATTCTTGTGGTGGCTGCCAAGACTGAGTCGGAGATTGCCGAACTCGACACCTATGAGGACCGACAGATGTTCCTGGAGGAACTGGGACTCGAGGAATCGGGTGTGAACCGTCTGATTAAGGCCGCATATCGTATGCTCAACCTGGAAACCTTCATCACCGCTGGCCCGATGGAGGTAAAGGCTTGGACTTATCGCAAGGGCTGGAAGGCTCCGCAGTGTGCCGGTGTCATCCATACTGACTTTGAGAAGGGTTTCATACGCGCCGAGGTCATCAAGTACGACGACTACATCAAGTACGGCAGTGAGGCTGCTGTCCGCGAAGCTGGCAAACTTGGTGTTGAGGGCAAGGACTACGTGGTGCAGGACGGTGACATCATGCACTTCCGATTCAATGTGTAATATAAGAGGTTTTATTTGAGTGCTATCTATGCTACATCTTTTGTCAATATTCAGCCCATTATTCATCGACTGGCAGCCTGAGAAGGAGATTTTCCATATTGGACCCATTTCTGTATTGTGGTATTCCACTTTCTGGATTATAGGTCTTGCCCTTGCCATCGTGATAGTGGCGCGACTGTATAAGGAGCAGAAGATTGCCGACGAGAAGTTCGAACCGCTCTTCTTCTACTGCTTCTTCGGCATCATCATCGGTGCCCGACTGGGTCATTGCCTGTTCTATGAACCTGAGTATTTCCTTAGCAGTGGCACCCATTTTGTGGAGATGCTGATACCATTCAAGAAAGAGTACAGTCCTGCCCTTGGTGCTGAGAAATGGGTGTATCATGGTTATCAGGGTCTGGCCAGCCATGGAGGTACTATAGGACTGTTCCTGGCCTTGTTGCTCTACGTGAAGAAATACAAGGTGAATGTGCTGCGTGTGCTCGATAATATTGGCATCGCCACTCCTATCACCGCTTGCTGTATCCGTTTGGGCAACTTGATGAACTCCGAGATTATCGGCAGTCCGACCGACAAACCCTGGGGATTCATCTTCCATACCAACGACGGACTGGTCAACGGACAACTGGGACCGCGTCATCCAGCGCAACTTTATGAGGCTATCGCCTATCTCATTATCTTCATCATTGGCTTCATCCTCTACAGGAAGATGCGCAATAGGGTAGGGACTGGCTTCTTTTTCGGGTTCTGTTTAGCTTCTATCTTCACTTTCCGCTTCTTCATCGAGTTCTTGAAAGAGGTTCAGGTGGATTTCGAGCAGGGCATGGCACTGGATATGGGTCAGTTGCTCAGTATTCCGTTCATCATCGTGGGCATTTACTGCATGGTAGGCAGCAAATGGCTCAGGAAGATAGGAGAAAAGAAAAATCCCGCTCAAAGTTGAGCGGGATTTTTTCTTGGTGTAATAAGATTAAACTCTGAATTCGTTGTCGGGGAACTCAATGATGTCGGGAGTTCCATCGTGGGTGAGATCGACGTTGAGGAATTCCAGCATGTTGCCTTCAGTCTCAATGATGTCGATGTTGGTAACGGTGGGTTTGAACTTGGCGAAGACCCATGTCACATATCTGTAACCATCGGTGTAGTTTTCCTGTCCAGGCTTGAATCCCACATGGAACTTGCACTTGTACTTCTTGCCTGTAGCTCTGTCAATGCAGACAATTTTCTTAGTGGCCATGACATTAATCTTGCTGGCGTCGAATGCAATCTTCACCACTGTTCCATACTTCTCGTACGATACGGAGATAATCTTGCAACCACTGGCATTGATACTCTCTGTCTCAGGATACATCACTTTGTCGCCGATATTTCCTTGTGGTTCATAGTCTTCAGCGAAAGCGGGCATGGCGAATATAGTCGCCATAGCCATGATGAGTGCTAAAAGTTTTTTCATAATTGTTGAAGTTTTATAATTTGATTATTAATATAGTTTTCTTAACTCTTAATTCTTAACTCTTAATTCTTAACTCTTAATTCTTAATTCTTAACTCTTAATTCATAATTCTTAACTCTTAACTCTTAATTATTTCCTCTTCTTCTTTCCTTTGCCTTTCTTACCTTTAGCTGGCGCCTGCCCACCGCTTTTCAGTCCTTTGTAGAAAGGAATGTCTGCAGCAGGACGGTGTGTGTTCTCTGGGTCAACCAATTCGAAGTCGAGTTGTTTTCTGAAGAGGTTGGCTGCTGCCACCTTGATTCTCACGCTGTCGCCGATGGTGAATTTGTTGCCTGTCTTCCGTCCAACCAGACAATAACTGCGGTCATCGTAGTCGAAGGTCTCGTTGCCGAGGAAACGGAGTGATACAAGTCCCTCGCAATGGTTCTCGTTGATTTCTGCATAAACACCGAATTCCGTCACTCCAGTGATAGTGGCGTCAAACTCTTGGCCAATCTTGTCGGAAAGGAACTCCACCTGCTTGTACTTGATGCTGGCTCGCTCGGCATTCGCGGCCAGTTGCTCCATCTCGCTGCTGTGGTCGCAGTATTCCTCGTATTTCTGTTTGTTGGCGCTCTTGGCCCCATGTTCGTAAGCCGTTAGCAGTCGGTGTACCATGAGGTCAGGGTAGCGACGGATGGGTGAGGTAAAGTGAGTGTAGAAGTCGAACGCCAGTCCGTAGTGACCGATGTTGAAAGTACTGTATCTGGCCTTTGCCATGGCTCTCAGTGCCACGTTCTCCACCAGTTTCTCCATCGATTTGCCATTCACATCGATGAAGAGTTTGTTGAGGCTCTGTGCGATGTCCTTGCCACTGCCTTTGGTGTCGAGTTTCATGCCGAAGCGCGACACGAAATTACCCAAGGTCTCTAGTTTGCCTGGGTCGGGAACATCGTGGATGCGGTAGGGCAGTGTCTTGGGTTCCTGACTCTTGCCCACGCTTTCTGCTACGGTGCGGTTAGCGAGCAACATGAACTCCTCGATGAGTTTGTTGGCGTCTTTCGACTTCTTGAACCATACCCTCAGGGGTTTTCCGTTCTCGTCGATGTCGAACTTTGCCTCCTCGCTGTTGAAGTCAATGGCACCTGTCTTGAAACGTCCAGCCCTGAGTCGGTGTGCCATGCGGTTGAGGGTAATGAGCTCGTCAGCCAGCTCACCTTTTCGTTTGTCCTTGGCAACAGGCACCGCATCGGGGATGTCGGAAGCCTCACCATTCTGCTCCAGAATCTCCTGGACCTCCTCGTAGGCGAATCGGCGGCAACTCTTGATGACGGTGTGGACAATGCGAGAACTCTTGATGTTGGCCTCTTCGTCCATATCGAAGACGACGGAATAGGTGAGTTTCTCTTCATCAGGACGGAGCGAGCAGATGAAGTTGCATAGTCTTTCAGGCAGCATGGGAATGGTTCTATCCACCAAATAGACCGATGTGGCGCGGTTGTACGCCTCTTGGTCGATGATGGAGCCTGGAGTGACATAATGCGACACATCGGCGATATGCACTCCTACCTCCCACAGTCCGTCACCGAGTTTGCGGACGGACAGTGCGTCGTCGAAGTCCTTGGCGTCCTTGGGGTCGATGGTGAAGGTGGTGACGGAGCGGAAGTCCTCTCTCTTGGCGATTTCCTCGGGGGTAATCCCTGGGTCGAGTTTGTCGGCTGCTTTCTCCACCTCCTCGGGATAGGAGTAAGGCAGTCCGAACTCTGCCAGTATGGCGTGCATCTCCGTATTGTTGTCGCCGCTCTTTCCCAGCACGTCAATGACCTCACCGACAGGGTTCTTTGTATCGTCGGGCCAACTGGTGATTTTAGCCGTTACCTTGTCACCGTCCTTGCATCCCTTTTGTTTGTCTTTTGGAATAAGTATGTCGTAGGGGAAGAGTCCATTGTATGTGACGAGGAATGCCACGTCACCGTGCATCTGTATGATACCAACCACAGGTTTGTTGTTGTGTTCAATGATTTCCGTCACCTCGCCCAGCACTTTGCTGCCTCCACGACGTTTCGCGAAAATGCAGACCTTTACCTTGTCGCCGTGGATGGCGTGGTGGGCGTCCTCGTCATAGACCCTGACTACCGTTCCGTCGGCAATCTCCACGTATCCCTTTCCGTGGTTGCGGCGTACGTAGGTGCCTTCCTCAATTTGACTGACGGGATTGTATGAGATGTCACCATCGGAATTCTGACTCAGTTTCTTTTCGTCAACGAGTTTTTCAAGGATATCCACAGTCATCATCTTTCCTGGGTGGTTGGTGATTTTCAGCAACCGCATGAGTTTCTTTTTGGGAAAACTCTCTCCTCGGTGTTCCATGAGGAAGTTTAAGATTCTTTCTGTGATGAGCGTTCTGTCGAGAGTTGGCATGAACGTTTTATTTATCTTTTTTTTACCCATAATCGTGATGTTTTTCAAAATTTGCGATTAAATTACTACTTTTTTTCGATAGTTTGTATTCCAAAGTGGCAAAAAAGTTATTTTACGCCTAAAAAAGTGGTAAATTTGCCTCGTGAATGCAGTATTTTGATGTTTTTTCCGCTATAGCTGTAGCAATTGGTATGTATTTCTCTCATCAGCAGATGTTGCTGCAAGGATGCTTGCGTACCCTCTCAAGTTGGGAAGAACAATGAGATATAGCATTCGTTTTAACGACATTACGAGACAATGGAGAAGATATTCATCACAGGAGCCTCAGGTTTCATAGGTAGTTTTTTGGTAGAGGAAGCTCATGCACGTCGCTACGATGTGTGGGCGGGAGTTCGTGCCACCAGCAGCCGGAAATATTTACAGGCGGAGTGGGTGAATGTGCTACCGCTCGACCTCACTGATGCTTCTGTTCTCCGTAGTCAGCTGGCGCGCTTCAAGGAGAAATACGGCAAGTGGGATGTGGTGGTACATGCAGCTGGTGCAACCAAGTGTCTCCACCCCGAGGATTTCATGCTACATAACTACGAGTGCACGAAGAATCTGGTTGACACCCTTGTCGAGCTCGACATGATGCCCCGTCAGTTCATCTACCTAAGCAGTTTGAGTGTGATGGGGCCAGTGCGCGACGAGCAACAGGCGGCCAGCGAGGTGGTAGTTCCTCGTGGAATCCACGATTCCAAGTCCTTTGTCGAGCGATATACGGTTCAACAGTCGGTATATTCCGACATCTGCTTGTCCGACACAGCTTGTCCGAATACGGCATACGGCGACAGCAAATGGCAAACGGAAAACTACTTGCGAAGTATTGAAGGCCTGCCATTGGTCGTGATGCGTCCGACAGGTGTCTATGGACCGAGAGAAAAAGACTATTACCTGATGGCGAAGAGTATCAAGAACCACATCGACTTCTCCGTTGGTTTCAAACCCCAAGAGATTACTTTCGTCTATGTGAAGGACCTTGTCGGTGCCATCTTTGCCGCCATCGACAAACAAGTGATTGGCAAGAGCTATTTCGTCAGCGATGGTTATGTGTATTCCTCTCGAGCCTTCAGCGACTTGTTGCAGGAAAACATGGAGGTGAAACGAGTACTTCATGTGAAAGCACCTTTGTGGGTACTTCGTGTTGTTTCGTCGGTGTCCGAGTTCTTCTCAGGACTGACGGGCAAGCCAAGCACCTTGAATGGCGACAAGTACAAGATCATGAGCCAGCGAAACTGGCGTTGCGATATCAGCGGATTAATCGATGAATTGGGTTACATTCCACAGTGGAACCTCCAACGTGGGGTGGAGGAAACAGTGAATTGGTATAAGAAAGAAAAATGGATATAAAAGATTTGATAAAGAGACATCGCCTCAAAGGTCTGCTCAGCGCAGAGGTGGTAACCTTGGCGTATATGATTTTCACAGCAGTGCTGATTGGCATCCACCATGTAGGTATTAACGATGCCTCTGCTTTGGTGATGAACCGTGTGTGGGTGTTTTTGGGCATATTGGTCATCAATATCGTCTACCTGTTATGGCCATGCCGTTTGAGCGTATGGCTGCGTTTGATATTGATTTTCCTGACCCTCATCATCTGGTATCCTGAGACCTACGACTTTTGTAGCCAGTATCCATACCTCGACCACGTCTTCGCTGGGCTGGACCAGCGTTTCTTCGGTTGCCAGCCAGCGTTGGAATTCAACAAGGTTTTGCCGGGAATGGTCTGGAACGAATTGTTCTGCTTCGGCTACTATATGTACTATTACTTGATGGCATCGGTTCTACTTTTTTACATGGTATGCCGCTACAAACGTCTCGATTGGGCTGGCTATGTGTTCATGGGGTCGTTCTTCATCTTTTATGTGGTCTTTGACTTCCTTCCTGTGGCAGGACCGCAGTACTATTTCTATGCAGTAGGCATTTCAAGTTATGAGAACGAGGTCTTCCCGCAGATGGGGTATTTCTTCAAGACACATCTGGAAGCCATGCACTTGGATGTGACAGGACTGTTCAGTGGACTGGTGGCGGAAACCCAGGAGTTTGGCGAGCGCCCAACAGCGGCTTTCCCGAGCAGCCATGTGGGCATGAGCACAGTGGCGATGATTCTCGCTTGGAAAAGCGGCAACCGATGGCTGTTCTGGATTCTGATGCCTGTCTTCATCCTTCTCTGCTGCGCTACAGTGTATATCCGCGCCCACTATCTCGTCGATTCCATCGCCGGCCTCATCTCCGCATTCCTGTTCTACTGGCTCACCAACTGGAGTTACAAGTATGTAGGCAGACGCCATTTTGAGTAAGCAAGCTTGAGAATAGTCCATATAAATTTATATGGACTTATGTCGATTTAATCCAACCTGTTGATTGTCAGTTTGGTGGACTAAATCAATTCCAATATGCTCATACTGGAATTTTTATCATATACATATTTACTGTCTATCCTTGTTTTTGTGTAATTTTGCACTGAAACATTTAAAATATGTTTTTGTATCTTACACTTGCCTATTATTTTTTTTACTTATTATTAATGATTTCGGTGGATGTCCTACTCTCCACGAAAGCTATGAATTTTTTTATGAAAAGACTTCTTACTCTTCTTGCTTTACTGTGGCTCACGACAGCCCTCATGGCACAAGACAATCATTTGGTGATGCAATTTGACTTTGAAAAGGCTACAGGCATGAACGTGCCTGACGACATCTCTGGTGTTACAGCCAAAGTGGTCAGTCCTGCCAAGGTTATTGAGATGGGGAATCGTCATGTACTCGACCTGGGCAAAGGGACTGGTTATCTGAACATGACCATCAATGCGGGTAAACTGATTCGTCAACTTGAGGATTATTCCGTTTCAGTCTATTACTGCGTGGCTCGCGATGCCTCCCTTTCTGGCAATGGCTATTTTCTCTGGGCTTTTTCCCAGTTGGCAGCCAATACCGAGACCTCAGGCCCTTATAGCGCTTATCGACTGAATGCACAGCGCATGGCATCATCCCCATCAGGATGGGGTAGCGAAGTCGGGATGGAAGTCGGTACAGAGTCTGCCAAAGGACGCTGGGTGCATGTGCTCTATCGACAGACTGGATCGAAAGGTGAGCTCTTCATCGATGGGAAACGCGTACAACAGGTTGGCAACATGCCTTTGTTGAAAAACATATTCAAGACCAGTCCTGCCAATTGTTGGATTGGCCGCGCGCCTTTTAGCGGTGACAGCTACCTGATGCAGACGCTTGTCAGCGATTTCCGTCTTTACGACATCGCTCTCAGTGATGAGGAGATACGGACATTGGCTGCTGAAACCACAGCACTCGACGAAGCGTATTTTTATGGTACTACTGGTGACTTTACCGTATTGGCGGAGATTTTGAAGGACTGTCAGGAGTTCGTGGCTACCGCCACCGAAGACTATGCCCCCAATGCTATCATAGAACTACAGGAAGAGATAGCGATTGCCCAAGCTGAACTGACTGCGGGCCGTGCCTCTCAAATCGTCATTGACGAATTTGTCACCTCGCTCCGTTCCCTTCTTTCTAATGCTAAGAAAACCAAGGGCTACACTGCCAAGCAACCCGTGGATTACAAGGCTGGCCAGCAAGGATTCGTTCATCCAGGCGCGCTCGTCACTCAGGCTGACATTGACCGTGCCAAGAAAATGATTTTCGAGGACAAAAACGATTATATGGTGCGGGCGTGGCAGATACTCTGCGACAATCAGTATTCACAGTCAGGGGTAGCCACTTGGCCTACCACCTATGTGCAGCGTGGATTGTCTGGCGACAACTATATGAATGCGGCTCGTGGTGCGGCCATGGCTTTCCAGAACGCCCTCCGTTGGAAAATCAGCGGCGACCGTGCCCATGCCGATGCTGCAGTTCGTATACTCATGCAGTGGTGCGATGTGACTGAGGCTGTGACTGGCAACACAAACATTTCCCTTGCCTCTGGTCTTTATGGCTATGGATTTGCTAATGCCGCCGAGCTGATGCGCGACTACGATGGTTGGAGCCGTCAGGACTTTGAACGTTTCAAGGAGTGGATGGTTCGTGTGTGGTATAACCCCGCCATCGACTTCCTGCGTCGCCGTCACGACACCTGGATGAATTTCCGTCATCCCGAATGTGGTGAGCGTCCCGGCCATTACTGGTCCAACTGGGGCCTGTGCAATGTGCTGTGCGTGATGTCCATTGGCATTTTGTGCGATGATGTGCACATGTACAACCAGGGAGTGTCTTTCTATAAGTACGACCACCAAGGCACCTTCGTGGAAGACCGTACAAAGACACCTATGATCTACAACGATGGATGCAACGAGTTCATCGGCAACCTCGTGCCCATCACCATGCCCGACAAACGTGGACCCTTCGGCTATCTCGGACAGATGCAGGAAAGCGGTCGCGACCAAGGCCACACTGTTATGGCGCTCTGCTGCGCGCTTGATGTATGCCAGATAGGTTTCAACCAGGGCGACGACCTCTTCGCCTATATGGACGACCGTATTGCAGCGGGTTGCGAATATGTCTGCGCGCTCAACTTCGCAGGCCTTTCTGGAGCTGACCTTCCGTGGTATCTTTATGAATACGCTGACTGTGCCGGAAAGCGTGGTGCCAGTTGGCAGATGTTCGGTCCGAACGAAGGCGGAAAGGGCGAGCGACGTCCCAATTGGGACCGCATCCGTGGGTATTATGAGGGACTGCGCGGAGTGAAGATGCAGTATGCTGACAAAGCTGCCCAACTGCTCTGTCCCGATGGGGGTGGAGGCAACTACAACGCCAACTCTGGTGGCTATGACCATCTCGGTTTCAGTTCGCTCACTAACTACCGGCCCCTCATCGACAAGGCCAATGCCATCACGCCCCTCAGCGGTGACATCATCTATAAAGGTGAGACGCTGAAGAACCAGACGAACTTGGGCGGACTGAAGTACAAGTACTTCCGTGGGCCGTCCAATGCCATACCAGCCGATGGAGCCGACATTATCCTTATCCCGCAACTGCCTGAAGGCACTAACGACACAGGAAAATGGCAATGGGAGACTGGCGAGACCACACGCCAAATCACTGTCAAGGCTGACCACAGCTACATCTACCGTGTTACTTACACAGCCGAGAACGGCGCACAGAGCACAGCAGCATTCGCTATCGCTGTAAGTGGCGACGCACAGGCCGACCCGATGCGACAGGAAATCACCGTGAATGGCGTGATTGAACAGACCGATGAAAAAACCATTCTCAGTGGCACCAGTGTCATCCTGTATGCCGAGGCCACCACAGGATGGACCGACGATTACCTTTGGGATAATGGTGCTACAGGCACTATTGTCACACTGTCGAGCGTCACCCAAAGCCGCGATTACACATGTCAGTTCGCTAACCAAAGCGGGGCTGTCAGTGAAGCGCATTTCCATCTTAACGTCGTTCCTGCCCGCCAGCACATCATCGTCGATGGTGGCGACATGATTGGGGCTCAGGTGGAAGTCTTTCCTGGTGCCAATGTGGTACTCGAGCTGGAAGTGCCTGGAGGAACAAACCCGCAGGACATCACTTGGAGCGATGGCAGTCATGGCACGCTCTATCAGTTAACCAACGTAAAGCAAGCCACTACTGTCACTGCCACCTTCGGAGGAGAAACCTATACTTACAGCATTTCCTTGAGAGATGCCAATTTCAGTTATTACACTGACCTGCTTACCCCTGAGAATGGCTACACCCACATCACCTCGCTTGAACAACTCGATGAAGCCCTTGATGATAGCTATTTTGTGTTTTGTGCCGATGAGGCAGACCTGATGCTGCATCTGTCTAACGGACTACAGAATGGCAACATGGCACTTTTTTATGAGAATGCCGTCCATCCTGTTGCCGACTTATCCACCCTTTTCACGATTGAATCGTTTGAAGGCGGTCACTGTTTCCGTCCTGTCGATGAAGACGGACTGCTCTTGCAAACAGAAATGAATGCTGCCTGGAACATCCGCACCCACGACCAACCCTACGGTATCAGTTGGGCACGTTTCTTGCTGACCTCCACTGGAAGCGCTTGGACGATCGAAAACGGTACCTATCCTGGCAACTGGCTTGGTCTTTGGACAGTAGAGAATGGTTATACTGACGGGGAAGAACTGGCATGCAACAAACAAGGTGAAGACATCGGCCGTTTTCAGATTTTTGCCATCAAGAGGGCAACATTCCACCATCAATGGCTCGCCGATAAGAACGGAGAACTGCCTGTCGATGCCACCGTTCTCATCCAGAATCCCGACTTCACAGGAAACTCATGGGTGCTATGGACCGTAACGGGCACTTTTGGCAATCAGCGCTTCAACGGAGCTGCCGAAACTTGGCATTCCACTGATTTCACCATGCAGCAAACCCTTACAGGACTTCCTGCAGGACGCTACACCGTCAGTTGCCAAATGGCCAATGGTGAAGGTTCAAACACAGGTTACCTTTTCGCCACCTCGAGCGGCTCAACTGAGAAAGCCGTGGTCAGTCAGAGTTGTGTGGGTTCCAACTTCGATGCTGAACGCGACCGTATGGCTGCCAATTCCAATTACGGACTGCTATCTGTGGATGTTGAGGTGGGAGATGACGGACGATTGACTTTCGGAATCGCGGAACCAACCAATGGCACCACATGGCTTGTCTTCGATAATTTCCGACTGACTTTCAAGGAGAACTACTTTGTGGGCATAGAGGATGTGGCTGACCCTGAAAACGGCAATCGCTCATCGCTCTACTACGACCTTAGTGGTCGTCCTATGGGTAAGCTGTCGGATTTTACTACCTCTAGCAAAAATACCTCACATGGAGGACAGATTTATATCGTTAACGGACGTAAAGTGCTTATCAAGTAAACCATGGCACAGATGAAAGAACTGAAATCCCTCTTTTTGGTGTTTGTGCTGACCTGCACTCAGGTCTTGCAAGCACAAGTCCATGTGGCACAACTTCCTGACACTGACGGACCACATCTGAACGACCGCTATGAGGTGCGCGTACGTCCTGCCGCTGGTTTGATATGGCAATCTGTACACGTACTTCGGTGCGATGTCAACACCCGCCGTGTTCAACAGGCCGCTTACGCAGAGTTTGATATGGGAGAGCCTGTGGTTGTGCAGGTGGTTCGACATGAAGATTCCGTTTCTTCCACATCCGATATCCGCATTCGTCCCACTTCTCGCGGCATCCAGCACCGTATGATTGGTGGCGACACTTTGGAGTTCACATTGTCTCAGCCCGAATACCTCAGCATCGAATACGATGGCGACCGACACCATAATCTCCATCTTTTGGCAAATGCCCTGGAGAGTTACCACCCCGATCTCAGCGATACAGAGACCATAATCAATTGGCAAGGTGTGCAGTCGCAGGATGTTTTTATTCGGAACCCTCGTCTCATCTATTTTGGTCCTGGGGTGCACAAACCTAAAGACTTGCCCGGCGGTGACATACGCATACCGTCCAATTGTACGGTCTATCTTGCCCCTGGTGCCGTAGTCAAGGCTCGTCTACTTGTTGACCATGCCGAGAATGTACGCATCATCGGTCGTGGCATAGTGGATCATCCTTTGCGTGGGGTGGAAATCACTTATTCGCGCAATGTCCTTGTGGATGGACTCACATTCCTCAATCCATCGCACTACACCATCTTCGGCGGTGAGAGCAGCGACATCACGGTTCGCAACATCAAGTCCTTCTCCGCGCGTTCTTGGAGCGATGGCATCGACCTCATGTGCTGTCGTCGTGTGAGGGTGGAGAATTGTTTTCTGCGCACGAGCGATGACTGCATCGCACTTTATAATCACCGCTGGTGGTACTGGGGTGGTTCTTCCGATATTGATGTCAGCCGTTGCGTTTTCTGGCCGGATGTGGCGCATCCTGTCAACATAGGTTCGCATGGCGACGACCGCAACCTCGAGGGAGAGACATTGCGACATGTGCGCATCCATGATTGCGACATCCTCTACAATGATGGCGATGGTTTGTTGGCTGTCAACTGCGGTGACCTCAATCATATCCGCGACATCAGGTTCGACAGCATTCGTGCTGAAGGCATTCGGCGTGGAAGACTCTTCGACTTGCGTATTTTTCAGTCGGAGAAATACAATCGTGCCCCTGGTTGCTGTATCGACAGTGTCACTTTCGCCGACATCACCATCTCGCCCGATGTACCCGACAGTTGTCTGTTGCCGAGTCGCGTGGAAGGCATGCCAGGACATCCTGTGGGGCGTTATAGTTTGCTGCGTGTTTCACACCCTGATGTTGTGAAATCAACCTTGCCTTAAGTTCGTGGGCCAGTGAGCTCACTTCTAGTTATTAATGACTGTAGTATCGTCCAGCACGAAAGTGCTTAACTTCCAGTCAGCATGCTGGCTTAACTCCCTATTTAACTTCATTTTATCACTTCCGATACTTCAGTAATTAAATGCTATCGTCCTGTGCAAAGCACATAACTCCCAAGAGCGTAGCGAGTTTACTTCCATTTCTACTTCCATTTTTACTTCCGAAAGATGTGTTAATATTTTTCAATTCCAGTGCAAAAATAGTGAGGATTTTTGAAAAAAAGAAAATTCTGTAAATAAAAAGAGAATACTCCAACACCTTTGAATGTCAGTTGACCATACTTCGGCAGTCTGGTAAAATGTGTATCTATTTTTGGGTGTGGTCTATCTCCCCGACTACATCGAGTCCGATAACGAAGAATGGTTTAAGGGGCATTTTGCAAAATCTTATTTGTTGGTTCAGAACAATTTGGAAATCAATGCGATGATAATGGCGACAATATAGAAGACGATCTTGACCACCCACCATATCAGCCACATGGCGATAGAGGTGACGATGCTCAGTCCCAGATAATTGACCACGGCGAGGACGATGAAGATCACCACGGCGGCGAGCATGATTTTTCCCACCCCCAGACCAACGTACATCAGGGCGTGGTTGTAGTCGAGTTTGGAATAGTCTTCCTCGGATGAGATGAATCTCGAGAACCTGAGCAAGAGGAGGAACAAGATGCATTGCGCCACGGGTAGAATGTCGTAGCAGAACCAGTCGGGGCTGTTGACGAATTTGGCGTAGGGCAAGACGGGGTTGAATGCATCGTAGTACTGGAAGACGAAAGGAGTGGCGAACAACGCCACGATCCAGAACATGATCTTCAGTCCCAGTTGTGTGATGACGTTGAGGTGTGTGTTGACTTTGAGTAGGAGGTCTTGGATGGTGCTGCTTTTCCCCTTGACGTTGAGTGCCTGCGCCTCTTGGAGTATGCGTCGGGCATTGACAGCTGAACCATGCTTGAGGCTGCTCTTGGCGTCTTCGATGAGGTCGTCTGCATACTCGATGATGGGCGAGTTGACGGGGTGGAAGGTGTCGCCGAGGATGTATCCAGTGTAACTCTTTCCGTCGTAGTCGTATTCCACTTTATGGTAGTGGAATCGGGTGATGACAGCGCGCTGGAAGCGTATGTGGCAATGTCGTGTCTCGAGTTTGGCGTGTGAGTTTAGAAATCGGTTGAGACAGTCGTTGTAGGTGTCGTTAGAGGGATACAGGTTGTGTGGTAGCTCTGTCTTTGTTTCTTCAAAGAGGACCTTTGACGGGCATTCCTTTCGCCAGGGCAGAGGTTTCACCTCGTCCCAGTCGTCAAGATGGACATAGACTTGGTGGTTGGAACGTCTCTCCAGTTCCTGGATGATGCGTATGCTTTCGAGTAGCGTCTTATTGCCTTCACAGGTTTTGCATATCAGTTTCTTTTTGCCTGAGCAGGTCTCGCATGTGACGGTTGTACGTCCATTGCGACGATTCTGTCCGTGGCAGCGCATGCAAGTGACTTTTCCCGTACCTTCGCATCGTCCACATGTGGAAAATATCTCTCTCCTTCCATTGCATGATTGGCATGTCTCCCAAACGTCGTAATATTTAGTGACGTATTCGTATCGCCAGACGGTTTTTCCACTGGAATAGTCCTGTCGAGAGACTTGTTCTTGTTTTGATTTCTGTACATAACGCCCACCTTTTCCGCTGCACGATGAGCAGGTTTTGGCGACTTTACCATCAGAGCACGACGGACATTTCCATGTGCCTGATCCATGGCAGGAGGGACAGATGATAAATCCCTGCGCACCGCAGGTAGGGCAGTCCACCTTTCCTGATCCACGACAGGGGAAGCACGTCTTGGTGTGTTCAGATCCTGGTACGGTGTAGTAATGCACGACATCTTGGAAACGCCCTCTGACGAGTGAGCTAACCTCCACGGCCCATCGGTCCACCTGTGAGGGCAAGGTGACGGTGAGGGGACCGACGCTTCCCCCCTTGTAGGGCTGCTGGTGCTCCACCACGCTACGGCTGTCGAGTTGGCTTTCGAGGCGGCACTCGTCGATTTCGTAAGGCGTGTATGCTGTGATCTCGATGTCGTCGCCATAATTGAGGAAGTATTCGGTATCGTCAGTGCTTGCGTATGCGTTGACTGCGTTGCGGATATGTTGTTCTTCTTGTGATGTCATGGCGGTTTATTTTTTATGAGGTGAGATAATGAATGCCTTTACAAGCCATACAATCAGCATCAGGCAGAACAGGCATGCGGCAGCGTAGAAATAGATGGTCAACCGTGGTGAGTACCCCTTGGCGTGGAATTTGCTGTAGTCCATCATCCGGGCGAGGGTGTAGAGTGTCGGTTGGTAGAAGCGAACGCTCTCGTCGGAATCCTTCTTGGCTTCCAAGGAGTCGGCAATCAGCGGCTTCAGCTTGTGGAAATCATCGAGACAGTGTTGGAGGTTGATGTCGCTCCAAACGTTTGTGATCACGCCGATGGTGTTGTCGTTGCGTGTGTTGACCCATTTCGATGTCTTAGCGACCGTGGAGTCGTTGGCCGTCTCGGTCGGTGGCGCGACGACTTGTTCTGTGGGTGTGGTGGTGTGGTGGCGTTTGCGCGATTTGCGTTTCTTGGCGTCGATTGTCGCGGAGGAAAAGATGGCAATCGCAAGCGTGAGCAGCAGGAGTCGGACGAGTCGTGTCATAGGGGATGGGTGGGTTAGAATTTGAATGATGGTGTCAGAATGTTAAGGGTTAACAAACCATATCGTGCAAAAATATGAAGATCATGCGAGACTATCAAGTTTTTTTGCACTTTTTATCTGATTATTTCTTCCTGTACCACATTTTGGTACACCTTGGGTCTAACTTTGCATCGAAAACGAACTAAAAACACTCAAGATTATGTCAAAGCACTTATTAATGGATCTCAGGGCAGCCTTTTCGCCCGCCGACTCAGCCTTCGGCATCTGTCAGTTCACCTCACAGGATGGCATCCCCCTCACCATGTCAAATGGTGTCCGTATCGACTGGATTGACCGCAATCTTATGGCAGCCACCCAAATGGGTGTGGTTTATCTCCCCGACTACATCGATTCCGATAACGACGCGAAGGCTCTTGCCAACGTCATCGTCAACTATTGCGCCTAATTCAGCGCAAACCACCGCCACCTCGGCCTCTGCCGCTGAAACTTCTACCGCGTTTCTGGTAAATGTCCCAATCGCCTATCCAAGTATATTGTGTCGTATCTCAATCCTCCACCTCGTAGAGGTCTCCTATGGTGATTCCCTTGTTGTCAAGGTTTTCAAA
>JAEEGF012043249.1_pt1 | contig 17621 bp, 11 predicted proteins | sample 9134171 | NCBI WGS metagenome assembly JAEEGF01 (sample SAMN16246542, study PRJNA631951) | gut metagenome | biome: gut microbiome; feature: rumen; material: AP-attached | host: Bos | place: Iran: Karaj | collected 2018-10 | reverse complement strand
GGGCCCCACAGGCCGCAGTCGCTGATGATGACATAGAGGTCGGGGAACATGTACATCGTGCGGTAGATCTTGTCCCATCCCATGGCTTTGACGGAGAGATAGACGGGAATGTGGTTTTCCGTGAAGAGGGTAAAGAGGTCGCCGATGGCGGCGGGATAGAGCTCCCAACGATGGTCTTCTGGGAAGATGCGGACGGTTCCCGCGTTGGCGGCGAGCATCTCTTCCACGACTTGTTCCGCGCTGCCTTGTTCGCCAGTGACGGTCGGTACGACGCACCATGACGGCGAGATGCGTTTCTTTGCTTCTGGATTTTCATTCAAGTCTTTGACAATGAGCTTGTTGCCGAGAGCCCAGCCCATTTCCTTCTGGGAGATGTGCCAAAGCGTCGTCTTTTCGACGCCTGCCGCGTCCATGTCCGCCAAAATCTCTTTGACGGTCGGGAAAATGGTTGGAACATTGTTTTCTGAGAGGCCGTACGGGCCGCAGTTTGCATCGAAGAAATGCATGAGAGACTCCTTTTTTCTGGATTTACTGGATATTCTGAATTTATTGGATAGAGATAGAGAAAATGGTTGTAGGGGAAATATTTAAGGTAATTATGGTACCATTCTGTTCGGCGGTTAAGACGGGCTTGCCGCCGTCTTCAAGCGGCTCCGCTGTGACGACGGCTTTTGCCACGTTTGGCAGATAGTGGGCCAAATCCATGACGATTTTTAATGATTTCTGCTGCGGGACAGGCGTTATTTGCAACGCATTGTCCTTTTTGACGAGGCGAAAGACGCCGTTTGTTTTGACGGAGCCGAAATCGACCATGGTGCCGTCTGCGTTGACGTTGATTAGGGCGTTTTCCTTTTCGTCATAGGGTTGCGGCGTGAAGGCGATGTCCTGCACGACGCCTTCCGCATTGCGTGTGATGGCGAGTTTGCCGAGATTGATGGAACTGCCGGGATAGGTGGGGCCATTTAGAATCATACGCCCACGTTCGGACTTGTAAAGTCCACAAACCCAGACATATGTGCCTTTGACTGTGGCTGGAATTTCCAATGTGCGTTCTTCTTCTATGACGCCGTTCCAATTGGAGGTTGGAATGGTGGAAAAATGATCGTCTTGGAAAATGATGGTGGGATTGGCGTTGTCGGACATGAAATGGACATAGGTACGGAAGTCGTCTTCGGCAGGCTGTTTGGCGTCCCAATGGAGCTTGTATTGAAACTTGTTGCCGCCAAGATATTTGAATTCGGAAATGGACGGGCGGGCGTTGACCTTATTGCCGCCGACGGTGGCGTTGGTATTTCGGGCGTTGTAGAATTCGCCGCTTTTGCCGCGTGAGTATTCGCGATATACGGAGGCTTTTTCGAGGCAAATCTCGCCTTCGGGATATCTGACGTAATAGCCGTACTGCGGGAGTCTGTGGCCGTTGACCTCCCATTCTTCCGCACTGCGGTTGACCCAAATTTCCGAGCCGTTCTCCCATGTGACGTGCTGACGGTGGATGTCGCCGCCGATGAATTCATGGGCGGTCATGTTGGCGGCGGCGTTATAGCGGATGAAATCTTGCGCAAGCCAGTATTTGCGGACGGCATTGTAGCCCCAGCTACTGGCGTCCGTCATAAGATTGTGGGAGGAAAGCAGTTCCATGGAGATGTAGTCGTCGGAATTGATGCCGTGGAGATGTGGTGGACGACCACCTTCATAACGGACGGAATAGCCAACGCCGATGAGGGCGAACTTGTCATGGTTGACGGCGTCCGCCCATGGGACGCGCTCCCAATCCGCGCAGGGAAGCCTGACCAAATGCTTTCCGCCTGTCGGTGAGAGCGTCATCCATTGGCAGTCCGCGCCGTCGAGATAGCCTGTGAGTTGGTCATGGCCTGCTTCTGAGGTGGTCGGAGCATTGCCACCCAAGTAATTACGAATCCAGGCGAAGGCTTCTCCCCAGCATTTTCGGGATTCGGTCTGCGGGTGGTAGTTGCCGTCGGAATCATAGTAATCAACGCAACGCGATGATGTGAAGACATCGATGAAACAAGCCGTCGGTTGGATTTCCTGCGTCATCTGCTTGAAATTCCGCTGGACGAACGGCAAAATGTGGTCTGGACGGAATTTGTAGGATTGCGCGTTGCGGCCGCGATTGATCCAGGCAAGAGTAGGTTTCCCGTTGGCGTTGAAGTAGATATGCTTGTAGGAATAGTCATCGGCATCTGGATAGAAATCGATGTAATTGTCGTGGAGGCCCCATGGGATGTTGTTTTCGCCGCAGATGGTCTGGATGCGGAGAAGATTGTCCACTGTGCCGAAGGATTTATTGGGCGGCCATACGTCTGGAAGGCGGTAGTCATAGCCCCAACGCTGCCAGCCGTGGATTGTCAGCATGGAATCGACGAGGCCGTAGCGGACGGTGTCCATCATCCTGTTGCCGATGGTTGTGGCGGTGCCGCCCCAGATGTCGAAGACGAAGCGGCCTGAAAGATTGCTGAAGGCTCCGGCTGGATGTTTGTCCGCATGTTTTTGGTATTTGAAGGCGGCTTCGAAAGCGGTGGGGGCAATGGCGAACGTGAGCGTGCTATTTTCCTTCATGTGGAAGGTGGCGTTGTGTTCGGCGAGATTGACGTCAAGCCGTACGGGCGGTGTATCGACAGCCGCCAGAACGCCGTAACCATCCATGAAATCCAGTCCAAAATGGGAGGCGGCGACGTTGTGGCCGCCGAAACCCATGACAAACGGCTGCGGATCGCGGAGGACGTAGCCGTGGCCGTAAATGACTTGTTTGACGGGATTATGCCATGGTCCAAGGGCGAGATGCGTGATGGCGGCGTTTTTCGCTTCGAAGCGGATTTGGAAGACGCCGTTGCCGAGCGTGCGGCAAATCATGTCTAAATCAGCCTCCTTTTCGGCGGATTTGAAATGATGGCGTGCGACGGTTGTTCCTGCGGGCTGGTTGGCGAGCATCGTTTTGTTGATGAATTGGAAGGCGGAGCCAGCGGAGCGAAGGGGGATACCGTCGAGTTCGACGTTGAAGCCGTGGAAGGCCGCTAATTTATTATGGTATTTAAGGAGTATCCATCCATCGATTAGACCTTTTTGACCTTCGATGACATCCAACGCGTTATCCGACGGAGCGATGTTCTGCAGTTGCGCGTCCGTTAGGGCGATAGCGTTGTCAATGGCGGAAATCGTTCCCGCCGTGATGGTTGGATTGCCGAAATAACCATAGTCAACCTGCGTGTCGTTGGCTGGGCCTGGATTGGTTTCAAGGCGGAGAAGAATGGTCTTGCCTGCGAATGGCGTGAGGTCGGTTTCACCGTCCATCCATGTGCGGACGTTGGCGTTTTTTTCATAGACTAACTTGTCATCTACCCAAACGCGGAAGGTCATACCGTCGCTTTGTGTTTCCTTACCAAACGAATCGCGCTGTGAGTGTGCGAAGGAGAGTTTGATGGATTTTGAGGCGGGCAGGGCGATTTTGAAGTTGGCGAAACTGGAACCGCCTTTTGGAACATACGGCGGATGCATGGAAATGCATTTTTTCGTTTCGCTTGCGCCGTCCTCCCGTTTGCGCGTCTGTTTTTCAAAACGCATGGAACCATGGTTCTGCGGCTCTGTGTCATTCCAGCCGACAGGCTTGAAGTGGATGACATCGCTGTCAAGAAGTGTCCACGAATAACAGGCTTGCTTTGCGCAATCAGCTAGCGAGAGGGCTGCATTATTTTGAAGCGTGATAGTAGGCAGTTCGGGCATTATGGCTAGAATTTCTTCGCTTTTCGTCCGTTTGACGCCGAAAATTCGGACAGCGTCAAGCGTCTGTTTTGCTCCTGTAGCCGTGAAGACAGCCTGTGCATGGACAGGATAGAGAGCATCGAAGACAAATGGACCTGAAACGATTTGGAAATCAACATCGTGGGATGAATTGGCGGCGACGGTCACCGCCTGTTCAGCAGGGCCTTCCGCCTTCCAATCATCGACGAATTTGTGGATTCTGACGGTGGCCTGCAACGGTTGTTCTGTCTTGTTTTCGAGGGTGATGCGAACGGCCGTCGGCTTGTCAGGCGTTTTCACGTCTTCGATTTCATGGATGAAGAGGCGGGCCTGTTTATTGGCGACTTCGAAGCCATTCCATGCATGAAGGGCTAGGCTGATAAGGCAGAGCACAATGGAGATTTTCTTCATGGAGATACCTCGTAATTATTTGATTTCAAGGGAGAAAACAGTCTTCGGCGTGATGGTGAGAGTGAGCGTCTTGCCGCCCTGTTCGGCGGTGAAGACAGACTTGCCACCGTCTTCAAACGGTTCCGCCGTGACGACGGCTTTTGCTACGTTCGGCAGATAATGCGTCAAATCGATGACGATTTTGAACGGATTCTGCTGCGGGACGGGCGTGATCTGCAAAGCTCCGTCTTTCTTGACGAGACGGAAGGCACCGCTGGTTTGCAGATGGCCGAAATCGACGAGCGTGCCAACAGGATTGGCGTTGATTTCCTTATCAAAATACGTGCCTTTCGTGGCTTTTGCAAATGATGCGCCCGTAATATGGCCATCTTTGTCGCGTTTGAGATGAAGCATGCCGAGATCGACGGATGAATCGTGGCAGGTGAAGCCTTTGAGCAGCATGCGGCCGAGTTCGAAAGTGAAGAGGCCGCATGTCCATTGGTAGGAATCGAATTTGAGACGGTCTTCTGGAATTTCGACGATGCGTTCGTCTTTGATGGTGCCGTTGAACTGCGTGGTGGGCACTGGCGTGTCATGATCGTCTTGGAAGGCTATGGAGGCATGGCTTTCCGGCGTCATGAAATGGACGTATGAGCGGAGGTTGTATGGGGCGGCTTCATTGGCTTCCCAAGAGAGGACATATTTGATTTTATTGCCGCCAAGATATTGGAAATCAGAAATATAGGGGCGAATATCCAAGACGCATGGGGAGATGCGCTGCCGTGTGTTACGGGCGTCGAAGAACTCATGGGACGGACAACGGCTGTATTCGCGGACGAGACCATTGACACTTTCGAGCGTCAATTCGCCGTCTGGATACGTGATATGGAAACCATAGGCGGGCAGTTTGCGGCCGTTGATGCTCCACGGCTTTTCGGAACGGTTGATCCAGACATTCGCGCCATTGTCCCATTGGACATGCTGATGGTGGATGTCGCCATCGACGAATTCGTGGGCGGTCATGTTATGAGTGGCGGTTTTGCGGATGAAATCCTGCGCAAGCCAATATTTGCGGACGTTGTCGTAGTTGAACGGATTGCTGTCACCCATAAGATTATGGGCGGCAAGAAGTTCGGATGCAAGATAATCGTCCGATCCGATACCATGCGTCAATCGTGGGCGGGAGCCTTGATAGCGGTTGGAGTAGCCTGCGCCGAGGAGGGCGAATTTGTCATGGTTGACAGCGTCGAACCACGGAACGCGGGCCCAGTCGGAGCAGGGCATGCGTGTGTAGAAGGAGTTCGGCTCGTCAGAGAGCGTCAGCCATTGGCAGTCTGCGCCGTCCAGCCATCCGATCAGCTGGTCATGACCGCCTTCTGAAGTGGTTGGAGCGTTGCCGCCGAGCATGTTACGAATGGTCGCGAAGGCTTCGCCCCAATACTTCCGCGTTTCGGCCATCGAATGGTAGTTGCCGTCGGAATCATACCAATCCGTCGGCTTGACGGAGGAGAGGACATCGACGAACGATGCGGTTGGATGGACATCTTGCAGAATTCGCTCGTAGTTGCGTTTGACGAACGGTAAGATCTTGTCTGGACGGAACTTGTAGGATTGCGCATCACGGCTTCTCGTGTACCATGCACGGTTGGGCTGCGGATTGTATTTATGGAAGACAGGGAAGGGGACGTCGTAGTCTCCAGTCTGGTTGCGGAAATAGACGAGATTGTATGAGAAGTCATTGGTATCAGGATAGATATCGATGTAGTTGTCATGGAAGCCCCATGGGATGTTGTGCTGTTTGCAGATGGCTTCGATGGCTTTCGTCTGTTCAACGGTGCCCCACGATGGACGCGGCGGCCAGATTTCTGGCAAGCGGTAGTCATAGCCCCAATGCTGCCAGTCATGGATGGTCAGCATGGAAGCCGTCATGCCGTAACGTGCTGCCTGCGTGAGACCTGTGATGAGGACAGAAGCGCCTCTTGTGCCATGCCAGATGTCGAAAACGAACCGTCCTGCAAGATTTTTGTAAGCTCCTGCGGGCTTGCGTTTTTCGTACAACCGCCTGTATTTGATGGCGGCTTCAAAGGCGGTTTTGGCGGTTACGAGAATGAACGTGCAGTTGCCCCGCGAGACGAGCGAGGCTGTATGGCGGTCTGGATTGATTTCCAAATGGTTGGGCGGATAATCAATGGCTTGGAGAACGGCAATGCGATTGGGAAATTCGTATGCCACGTGGGAGGTGGCGACGGTGTGGCCGTTGAAAATCAGTTTGCGGTTGCCTGGATTTTCCACGACATAGCCGTGGCCGAAGTAGATTCGCTTTGGATTTTCGCGCCATGGACCGAGTTTTACTTCCGTGATAATGGCGTTTTCCGCTTGGAAATGGATTTGACATCCTTCATCTTGAGTTTGCGGGATGGTCCGCGTGATCGTTAGCGTGGCGGTTTTCTCCGCGCTTTCCAATACATATATATATTTAATGATTGGCAGGTTTGTTTCATGTTTGTAGTCTTTCAGTCGGAAGGCACTGCCGGGCCTGAACAACGGCGAGTTGTCCAACGAGATTTCGAAGCCGTGATGGAAGTCAAGCATGCCGTTATAGAGATACGGCAGCCATGTATCCAGAATGCCGAAGGAAGGAGGCGGATTTTTTGTGTTTTCCACAAGATTGGTATCCAATGAAGGCAAATTGTCTTTAGGAGGATAGTCGATAACAGGTTGCTGTTCACCAGCTTGGATGAGAACGCGGCCCCAATAGGCGGAATCGCAGGTTGTATTGTTGTTCGGGCCGGGATGGACTTCAAGGCGGAGATCGATCGTTTTTCCTGCAAAGGCGGTCAAGTTGATGTTTTCGTCTTTCCAAACGCGGATGTTTTCATGACGGTCATAGAGGGGTTTCAGCGGTTGTCCGACTTCGGCGGCCTGGACACGGTAGGTGACGCCGTCGCTTTTCGGTTCGTCTGAACGCTCTGTACGTTGCGAACGGGAGAAAAGAAAACGGATATCATTGGATTTCGGCAAGTTAAGGCGGAACGTGGCGGCGGTGGTGCCGTTGGCGGGCCGCCATGGCGGATGCATAAAAATGCCGTGATAGGTCGTGCTTTTGCCATTGGCGTCTGGGCGTGTCTGATAGTCTGAATTGACGTTGGCGCCGCTTTCGGCGATGTGGCCTTTCCAGCCAATGGCGCGGTATTGGATGGACTGGCCGAAATACTGCCATTCGATGGAGGCTTCTTCAATGTATTCCGCCAGGCAGATGGAGGAACCGTCATTGACGGCGATGACGGGAATGTCCGGCTGTTTGGTCAGATTGACGGTGAGTTTGCTTTGTTGGACTAGGAAGACGCGAACAGCGTCAAGTGTCTCCGGTTGAGCATCTTCCACCGTAAAAACGGCTTGTGCATGGACGGGATAGTGCGCGTCGAAGACGAACGGACCGGAGACGATTTCAAACGTCATGTCTTTTTGCGATTTTGGCGGCAGTTCCGTCTCCTGAACAGCCGTTCCCACGACTTTCCAGTCATCCACAAGTTTATGGATGGTGACGGTGGCCTTTGCCGTCTTGTCCGTTTTGTTGAAGACGGTTACGGTGACAGGCGTCGGCTTGTCAGGAGTCGTGACGACGGGTATTTCGCCGACAAGCAGCCGATAGTTGGCGGATGAGGCATCGAAGCCATCAAAAGCGAATAGCGTTGCCGCGAAGAGGATAAAAGGCAGGAGTAATTTATGGTGAAGCATGCTATATACCTATAAATATAGAAAACATGAAAAACAATAGTAATCTATTAAATATAGGTATAAAGTCAAACACAGCGGATAGAAAAAGCTTAAAGCTTAAAGCTAAAAGCTTAAAGCGAATACAGAAAATAGCTTAAAAGCTTAAAACTAAAAACTTAAAGCGAATACAGAAAAAGCTAAAAGCTAAAAGCTGAAAGCAAATTCAGATAAAGCTTAAGCATAATTACTTCTATTCAAGCCGCATGCATTTGCTTTAGGCTTGGGGCTTTAGGCTGTTTAAAGGCCGTTTGCTTCCGCGACGTCGGAAAGGAATTTTCTGAGTCTTTCATTGGCCTTTCCGATTTCATTGTTGTAGATAGGTGTGGTAATCTGGTAGCTGTGCCATTCTTGGTTCGGGCTCCAATACCTTCTGAACGAAAGGAAACTGGGCGTCGTGAATTTTGGGGAGGCATACCAGTACCAGCAGAGCATGGAATGGTTGCCCTGCAGATATTGTATTTCCGTAATGGTGATTTGCGCGAAACGAAGGTCTTCGATAGAAAGCTTTTCGCTCTGAATGGTCGAACCTTGTGAACGAAGACAATGGGTTGGGGGGTGGATTTGATGGACATTCGTGCCTAGATCAATAGCCAAAACACCAATGGACGCATCGGAGGTTCCGAAAACGTATCGTTCAAGTTTTTTAGCGCCTGCGAAAAATTGGAGATCGCCGGCCGACGGCGTTTGAGCGTAACCTTTGGCATCTTTGAACATGCCGGCGGTGAAATCTGGAATGAAGGAGGCGGATTTAATATGCGCCTCTTTTTGGAAGATCACAACCAGAAAAGCGAAACACAAGGCGCACAGGAAGAATGTGCTTTGCTTTTTGGGGATGAAATGGACATGCAACTGGATAATGGCGATCGCGATGGCCATGGCCGTCAGTAAGATTTTGACGGGCATGCTTTTGAGGCCGAGAGGCGACAGCAGGAAGGTGATCCAGTAACTTGTACTGGTGACGGAGAGACAGAAGACGAGAAAGGCCGGCAGGAGGATGAAGAAGCATTCCCATCCCCAAAGCAGACAGGTCGCGGATGCCGTGAACAGAACAGCCGACATGATGCTGATGGCATGGATATCCTTCTTGAAACCAATAAGATACATTATAATACAAGCGCATAGAAGCGGCACGCCGGCCCAGTCACGGTGCGTTTCGTTGCCATGGATGCCGAGCATGCATATGCCCAGCGTGACAAAGCCGAACAGGAGGAAAAGCCAATCGTGTGAATCAAGCGGAGAACTCTTCCAAGCAGAGATGATATAGGGCAACTTGCAAGCATAGGGGACACAAGCCACCAGCATGCAAAGGCCTAAGATGGTTTGTTTCAGGCTCTTATTCATGATCGGACTCGCGATTGTCAGACGAAGGATTTTCGGATGGCACAGGTGTTTCGGAGGAGAAAAGCGCACCGGCGTACCAGATGAGAATGGAACAGGCCAGCACTAGGCAGTAGCCGAGTGTCGCATGCCATGTGTTGTCAAGAACAACCGGCCCGATGATTTTATACAGGATGATTGTCGCGATGATGCGGATGGAGTTGGAGATGATGATGATCGGCAACAGGAACAGAAAATGGAAGAGGCTTGGTATGAACGGCTTAGGCTGCAAATGGATGATGATATAACCAATCAGCAGCATCGCCTCCAGCTGCTGGATGCCACTGCAAGCGTCTGTGATGACAATTTGCGCCTCGCCAGGCATCGTGATGGTGGTCAAATGATAATTAATGTCGATTTGGCAGAGCTTGAGCACCCATACGGACAAAGTGGTCGAGATGAGTCTAAGCGGATAAGAGATCATCAGAATGAACTGTTCCCGCATGGGAATGAACAAGCAGAAAATAATGAATGCAGGAGATAAGCACAAGGTTGCCCGCCATCCGTGGAAGAATAACATGCAGGCGAAGGCGAGCAAGGTGATGGCGACGTTGTGAGGAAGTTCCGAAGAGGATGTTGGAAAAAGGAATGGGAGGGTGATGGAGACAATAAGCAATGCCCATGCCGCACCGCGTTCCTTTGGAGATGAGGCGAAGCCAGTGTCTCCTTTTTGAAAGCGGAGAATTCCGAAATAGACGACGGCGACAGCAAGCAACATGGATGCGATCAGACTGTCCCATTGTCCATTGCATGTCCGAATGGCCTGTATAAGTGCGTAGATGAACGCGGCTACGCAGAGGCAGAGACATGGAAGGCATTCGGACATTTTCTCTTTTATGAGAAATGCCGCCGCCGTTCCATCGCTGGAAGGATGATTTGGGCTGGTCATGTTGCTAGGCCGCTCCATTATTGTCATCCGCCTCTTATTTTTCTTCTTCCTTTTCTTCTTCCTTTTCTTCTTCCTTTTCTTCTTCCTTTTCAGCTTCCTTTTCAGCTTCCGCTTCTTTTGCCGCTTCTTCCTTCAAGAGGGCATCAGCCTGTTTGACGGCTTCGGTAGCACGTTCGTCCTGTGGGACGATGAGCAGGATATTGCTAGCCGTCGTTTTGATTTCATGCCAATCTTTGCTCTCTAATGCGCTGGCAAGTTTAGTCTGCATCATGTTGTACCATGTGACGACACCACGTTGCGTGGCGGCTTTGCTCATGACGACACCGTCCAGAATGTCGAATGCCTTCTTGAGATTCTCTTCGCCGCCGGTATCGACAAGGCGGAGGGCGTATGTTTCCTTGACAATGCTATTGTTTGGCGACAGATCCAAAGCTTTTTGAGCGTATTCGAGAGCTTTGTCCTTCTGGTCTAGGGCGAAGAAGTTTTCGGACATGTTCATGAGGATGACATCCGTAGCGGTGCTTTTGTCAATAATCTTCTGATAAGTGGCATTGGCCTTTTCATATTCCTGGACTGCCGCGTAGAGGAGGGCGACTTTGAACAGGATGGGGGGATCCGGATTGGCAATTTTGTCCAGTTGTTCAGTAACTGCCACCCGTGCACGTGCTTCTTCCGCCGCGCGTTTCTTGTTCAATTCTTCAACGAACTTCTTCTGTTGTTCTTCCGTCAGTTTCTTGAATTCCTCTTCCGTCATCTGCGGAGCGGTCGCTGTTTCGCTTTCCGGCAGGATGGCGGCTTGTGCGCGGGCGAAATGCTTGATGGATTTTACATTTTCCGTATCATCTTCTTTAATGGAATCGGCGTATTCCTTGAGGTCGTTTATGAGGCGGTTGCGGAAGCAGAAATCCACATAGAGGATACTGTCAGCGATTTCATTCTTTTCCGTGAGCAGATCTTTGGCGACCTGTTTTGTTTCATCCAGCTGTTTTTGCAACTGGTCGCGCAGTTTCTTGGCCTCTTCTGGCTTGCCTTCGGCTTCAAGTTTGTTCGCTTCGTACACGTTATTTCTATAATTGGATTCCAACGCGCCGAGCAACCGGACGATGAACGGCGTCATGTCCCATGATGCCTCTTTTCCTTCGGCCATCTGTTTTTCGCGCAATTTGCGGAGGTTTTCCACATTCGTTCTGGCCAATGTGATAGCCTTGTTGAAATCGCCGTGCTCAAGATAGTAGCGGCTGATGTAGCTGACCAGGAAGGGATCGCCAGGGAATTTCTTCATGGCATCTTCGATATCTTCTGGAGTGAGCGTGTTATGAGTGAGTTTGTAGCCGATGGCGAGTTGTGCGAGAAGACGATTCGGACCGCGCATGCCGGGGAGGATTTTCGGCGTCTCGTATTGTTGCAGAATCAAAGCGATTTCTGAAGCATGTGCCTCACGATTTTTTTCCACAAGATTCGTCACATAACGCAGACCGATGTTGTATGCGAAGCCATGGATGTTGAAGAAAAGCGTGTCGGGGGAGTTTGCGCCCAAGGCATCGAGGCCTTTCATTTCGGAAATGTCGCTCTGCTGATAGGTAAGTATCTGGGAGAGGTATTTCTGTGTTTCGTCAAGGTTGTCCGCGCAGGTCGCCGCATAGAGTTTTACAAGCGTGGCGATAGCGGAGTTGAAGTTGTCCTGCCATTTGGCGACGTTTTCCGTCAGAAGCTTTTCATTGTTGGTGAGGTAGGCATGGAGTGCCTCCAGATATAGACCGGTTGTGATTCTGTTATTGCTTCCTGTCAGGAATTTTTGGCGAAGTTCGGCCAATTTGGCGGGCTGTCCGGTCATGGTGTAGCATTCGCCGAGCATCTGGCCCATTTCATTGGAGACAAATCGTTGTGAGACTTCCTCAAGAATCGTCATGGCTTCGGAGATGATGCCGAAGCGGAAGAGATATTCGGCCTGAATGGGCTTTCCGAGGACGGGGGAAAGCTTGGCCGCCTTCTCCATGCATTCCTTGCCGTTTGCCAAATCATTGTCACGAGCATAGCGAATGGCAGAGGCCATAAGTGTTTCGAACGCAATGAATTTATCCGTCGACTCATGGTATGGCTTGAGGAAGGCAAGCTCCTGTTCCACGGTATGTTCTGTGTCCGAGAGAAGGAAATCGAGAATGGTGGCGAGTTCCGTTTTCTTGGCTGCTTCGTCCGTGACATGCTCCATGGTTTCCTTGGCTTCAGGCATTTTGCCCAGAATGTACTGGCAAAATGCGAGCAGGAGGTATTGTTCCTGTGAGATGGTGTGCTGTGAATGTCTGCCCTCCAAGGCTTCGGCGGTACGCTCGAAATCTCTTGAGAATTTCAGCGAGTTGATATAATTGTCTGAGTATTCTTGCTTGAATGGATTTAACTTGGATGCCTGATACCAATGATAGACGGCCTGTGGCCATTCGTCTTCGTTTTCGGCGATTTTCGCGAGCATGACGTTGACTTCTTCGTCATTGTACTGGTCTTTGAGACATTCGCGGAGAAGCGGTTTGGCGTCTTCGTACTTTTCGTCCAAATAAGCTTGTTTCGCCTTGTTGAAACGTTCGAGTTTGTTGTGATGCCGGATCAGCAGGACGCTGATGCAGGCGATGCAGAGCAACAGGATGAGGACGGCGAAGGTCAGCAGGATTCGCTTCAACGTGAAGATTTTTTTCAGGTTCATTTTCTCTCGCTTTTGTATATGTTTGAATATTTGTTGATGGACGGATGATTAGTTTTTTAAGCTGGATGATTTGAAAATCGTGATCGAATTATTATTTTTTAGGAAAAAATATCTATTGATGAAGGAGCATCATGAAGACACTGTTTAAATTCGAGTTTTTCTATGCGCTGATGGCGTTGTGCTTTTTTGCGGGGCTTTCCTGCCGTGCAGAAGAAGCGAAGTCTTCGGCTGGCCGTCCCGTTTATTGGCCTTTGACCATCAATGGGTATCTGTATGACCAGATCGAACTGGCGTTCACGGAGGCGGAACAGTCCAAAGGGCTGATGGACCGTGACACGCTGGCGGAGACTGGCGGGATGCTGTTCGTGTCCGACACGATGACGCATCGGGCGTTCTGGATGAAGGGATGCCGTTTTGATTTGGATTTGATCTACATGGATTCTCAAGGGGTGGTCGTGGCGACGCACCGGATGAAAATGGAGAAACCGCGGCAGCGCAGCGAGAGCGAAGTCGCGTATTATGACCGTCTTCCGACATATGACAGCGGGAAGCCCGCCCAGTTTGTTCTGGAGCTTGCGGCCGGCCAGATCGACTTTTTGGGTCTGAAAGTCGGCGACAAGCTGGACATAGGCGTCAGCGAATTGCTGGACATGTATCGGAAATTCCGTTGACGCACGGCTTGGAAAAGCGGCACTTTCGTATGCCGCGACACGCCCTGCGTGTTGGGAAAAACGGTGTTAGACTAAAATAAATAATTTAGCACCCAAGGCATGATTTACAAGTTCATCATCATGCCTTGCATGACTTTATTATGACTTTCAATGGCTCTATTTACGGCCCGTCATGGTGCCTTGCTTGTAGGGCATGACGAATTCTTCGGTGAAGTCATAGACATCGTCGAAATCCTCAACGGAATCATTTTCCGATTTGCCGAGGATTTCGACGGATATGAGCTTATAGACAATTTTCCCGAAGTCGCTGGTTTTCTTGATGTTCCATGTGTCGAGCACATCGATGGCGCATGGGCCGAAACGGTTGATGAGCGTGTCACGGAAGAAGCGGCAGAGGTCGGCCCCCTTGATATCCGGGGGCTCCTCGTCGTTGAATATGAGTTCCCTCTTGGCCTTCGCGATATTTTCGAGCGCCTTATGGACTGAGTCCCGCACGAAGCAATAGGCCATAGGGGGGAAGGAATCGTCTTCCTCGCAGATTTTACGGATAATGTCGAGCTGTTCTTCCAGTGTCATTGTACGTTGAGCTTGTTGAAGAGCTTTTCGGCGAGTTCGGACATTTGTTCCATGCTGTCGTATTTCATTGGTTCGGAGGAGATGACGACTTTGTCTCCCGCGAAGCGCGGCAGGACATGCATGTGGCAATGCCAGACAGTCTGGCCGGCGACGCTGCCGTTGTTGAGGAAGAGATTGAAGCCTTCCGCGTTGATGGTGCGCATGAGGGCGACGCCGATTTTCGGGGCGATCTTGATGATGCGGTTGGCGTAGATTTCGTCAAGTGTGGTGATACTGTTCTGATGGTCTTTCGGGATGATGACAGTATGGCCGATGTTGAAGGGGGCGATATCGAGGAAGGCGAGGATAAGGTCGTCTTCATAGACTTTGCAGCAGGGGATTTCGCCGCGGATGATTTTGCAGAACACGCATTCTTTAACAAGTGGCATGGTTTCACCTCGATGGACTGGTTGTGATTAAAGAAAAACAGAAAAGGTTGAAGCACCGTCATTTTGCGGTTGCGCGCAGTGTTTTCGGGGCGACGGCGTTTTTGTATTCTTCGATGGCGTTGGCAATGGCTGTGGCCGTGAGCATCTGGCGTTGGCTGTGGGCAAGGGCCTGCCGGTCTCCCGCGTTGGTGAGGAATCCCATTTCGACGAGAACGCAGGGGGCCGTCGTATCAGCGATGACCTTGAAACGCTTGTGGCGGGCACCGCGGTCCGAAGACTTGATGGCGGAGACGAGGCGTTTCTGAATATGATATGCAAGAAACGCATTTTCAAGGTCATAGGTATTGGCAGGACATGATTTCGGAGAGATGACCTTGCTGTCCGACGGTGCGGATCCTGCCGCCGTGGCGCAGTACGTTTCGATGCCGTCGATGGCGGGATTGGCCGTGGCGTTGCAATGGAGGCTGATATAAAGGTCCGGCTTGATTTTGTTGGCGGCGTTGACACGTTGGTCAAGCGTCGGGAAAATGTCGGATTGGCGTGTCATGTAAACGGTGTAGCCACGTTTCCGCAGCAGATCCGCGAGGCGCAGGGCGACTTGCAGATTGACGTCCTTTTCTTTGACGACACCGCCTTGACAGCCTGGATCCTTTCCGCCATGGCCTGGATCGATGACGATTTTTTTCACGGTATGTCGTGGAATGGTGCCCGGACGTAGGATCGGATCGATGACTTTCTGGAAGTCGATGAGGCTGAGGAGGACATGGCCTTGGTACGTGCGGATGGAAAACGCGAGATACTGGTCCGCCGTGTTGATGGTTGCGACGCGTCCGTCATTGGTGAATACGAGCCGTGAATATTTTGACGAAAGCGTGATGGTTTTTCCGCTGACGGCCATTTTCAGGCCGTAGAAACGCGCGACATCTTCCATGTAGAGGAACTGGACACGGTTGAGCGCGATGACGCGGATGGCGTTCTGCCGTTTTGCGGCGGCCGGTTGCGCGAAGAGGGCGGTCTGCGCGGACATCAGAAGGCAGGCCAAAATGACGATGATGGTGCGGAAGATTTTCTGCATGCTCTCTTCGAAATATGTAAGTTACTCGTATTACGCTTGTTTGATCATGTCCTCAGTGACAGTGATACTTGTGTTGCGTGACTGTTTGTTCAGGTTGTACATCGTGTCGAGCATGATGTTCTCCATGATGGAGCGGAGGCCGCGGGCCCCCGTGCCGCGTTTGACGGCGAGATCCGCAATGGCTTCCAATGCCTTCTGCTCAAACGTCAGATTGACGCCTTCCATGGCGAAAAGCTCCTGGTACTGCTTGACCAAAGCGTTTTTCGGCTGTGTGAGAATGGCGATCAGATCATCCCGTTCCAGTTCGCGAAGGTTGGCGATGACAGGAAGACGGCCGATGAATTCCGGAATGAGACCAAATTTGAGAAGGTCTTCCGGTTCAACTTTGGCGAGCGTCTCGCCGGTCGATTCGTCCATGGACAGCTTGTCTTCATCGACTTTCTTTCCGAAACCGAGAACTTTCTGCCCGATGCGGCGTTTGATGATCTTGTCCAGGCCGACGAACGCGCCTGCGCAGATGAAGAGGATGTTCGTGGTATCGACGTGGAGGTACTCCTGTTGCGGATGCTTGCGGCCGCCCTTTGGCGGAACGTTGGAGACAGTGCCTTCCAATATCTTCAGCAGAGCCTGCTGGACGCCTTCGCCCGAAACATCGCGCGTGATGGAGACGTTGTCGTTGCGTTTGGCGATCTTGTCGATTTCATCAACGTAGATGATGCCGACCTGCGCCTTATCGATGTTGAAATCGGCGGCCTGGACAAGGCGGAGAAGGATGTTTTCTACATCGTCGCCGACGTAGCCTGCTTCGGTGAGTGTCGTGGCGTCCGCGATGGCGAATGGAACATCCAGTTTCTTTGCCAACGTTCTGGCCAACAAGGTCTTACCGCTGCCGGTCGGACCGAGCAGGAGAATGTTGCTCTTTTCGATTTCGACGTCGTTGTCCTTTTCTGTCTGGGCCAGATGGCGGAGCCGTTTATAATGGTTGTAAACGGCGACGGACAGGACTTTTTTGACTTGGTCCTGACCGATGACATACTGGTCCAGATAGGCCTTCATTTCGGCGGGCGGGACGAGCTCAGGCACGTAGATGCGTTTAAGATTGCGTTTCCCTTCCTGCGGGACGGTTTCCTCCGCGTGAATCATGGAGCTGCAGATGTCGACGCATTCGTTGCAGATGGCGACACTGCCGTCCGGAGAGTGGATGAGTTGGACTTCCGAATTGGAACGTCCGCAGAAGTTGCAATATTGTTTTGAAGACCTTGCCATGATGGAATGAGGCGGAATGAAAGGCTTTTCGGGAGAATGCCGCGGCGTCAAGCGGCCACGGCGTAAAACCATAAAATCCCCACGTCCGGCTGGACGTGGGGACATGTGGGGGGAGGTCAGCGTTTGGCTTCGTTAGGCGGCAGAACTTGATCGACAACGCCGTATTCCTGCGCCGCCGTAGCGGACATGAAGAAATCACGGTCGGAATCTTTTTTGATCTGGTCCGCCGGCTTGCCAATGTGCTTCGCGAGAATATCGTAGAGCAACGTCTTGTAGTGCAGGAGTTCGTTGACCTGAATTTCGGCGTCTGCCGCCGTGCCGCCAAAGCCGCCGGACGGCTGATGGACCATGATGCGTGCGTTCGGCAGAGCGAACCGCTTGCCATGGGAGCCTGCGGCAAGCAGGACAGCGCCCATGGAGGCGGCCTGTCCGATGCAGTAGGTGCTCACATCGCAGGACAGCATCTGCATGGTGTCGTAAATGGCGAGGCCCGCCGTGACGGATCCGCCGGGGCTGTTGATGTAGAGGTCGATATTCTTCTTGGGGTCTTCGCTTTGCAGGAAGAGGAACTGGGCGACGATGGAGTTCGCGACACCGTCGTCGATCTCAGTCCCCAAGAAGATGATGCGGTCTTTCAGCAACCGCGAGTAGATGTCGTATGAGCGTTCGCCTTGGGCGGTCTGCTCGATGACGACCGGAATATAATAGGATGAATTTTTGA
>JAEEGF011083422.1_pt1 | contig 17622 bp, 16 predicted proteins | sample 9134171 | NCBI WGS metagenome assembly JAEEGF01 (sample SAMN16246542, study PRJNA631951) | gut metagenome | biome: gut microbiome; feature: rumen; material: AP-attached | host: Bos | place: Iran: Karaj | collected 2018-10 | reverse complement strand
GCCCTGGAGGTTTCCGTCGCATCCGCCATAAAAGAAGACCTGCTGAATGACGCCCTCGTCATCGACGGTCACATCGATGAACTGCGAGCAGGTGCCTTGGGTTTTGTAGAGGGTAACAATCTATTTCAAGGAAAGTTTTATGATTCTTTTCTTTGTGAAGTGGCAAATAAAAGAACAAATAACGATAAACAATATTAAAAAAATCACTATCTTCGCCCCATTAAAATTAAAACGTGCATTATGAACAAGACATTGATTAAAGGAAAGATTCATTACGTAGGTGTCAACGATCGCAACAAGTATTTGTTTGAAAATATGTTGCCGTTGCCTTATGGTGTATCTTATAATAGCTACCTTATTGATGATGAGCAAGTTACTCTGGTTGATACTGTGGAAGTCAGCTTCTTTGAAGTGTTCCTGCAGAAAATTCATCGCCTCATTGGTAACAAGCCCATCAAATACCTTGTCATCAACCATATGGAACCCGATCACTCTGGCTCCATCCGACTGATAAAGCAGGAATATCCTGATATCACCATTGTGGGCAATGCCAAGACCTTCGGAATGATAGAAGGATATTATGGCGTTCAAGGCAACCAGTTGGTTGTGAAGGAAGGCGATACGCTGGATTTAGGTTATCATAAATTGACTTTCTACATGGCTCCAATGGTACATTGGCCAGAGGTCATGGTTAGTTATGACAGTACAGAACAGGTGCTCTTTAGCGCCGATGCTTTCGGATGTTTCGGTACCCTCGATGGTGGTTTCCTTGATACCCGTATCAACCTTGATAAGTATTGGTATGAGATGGTACGTTACTATAGCAATATCGTTGGCAAATATGGCGCTCCTGTTCAACGTGCTTTGGCAAAGCTTGGTACCCTCCCTATTCAGGCCATTTGCTCTACACATGGTCCTGTGTGGACAGAAAATATCCAGAAGGTAGTAGGTATTTATGACCGTCTCTCACGTTACGATGCCGATGAGGGTGTAGTCATTGCTTATGGTACGATGTACGGCCATAATGAGCAGATGGCTGAGGAGATTGCTTCCGAACTCTCTGCTCGAGGAGTAAAGAACATTGTGCTGCACAATGTGAGCAAGAGTGATCCTTCCGATATCATTGCGGATATCTTCCGCTATAAAGGATTGATTATTGGTTCGCCAACATACAATGCCAATCTCTATCCAGGTATCGAGGCATTGCTTAGCAAGATTTTGCTTCGTGAGGTTAAGGGACGATTCTTTGGCTATTTCGGCTCTTTCACATGGGCAGGTATGGCAGTGAAGAAGATGGCAGAGTTTGTGGAAAAGAGCAAGTTCGAGTTGGTAGGTGAACCTATAGAATTCAAACAAGCCATGAAAGGCGATGATTTTGAGAAGGCTGCTGTACTGGCAGAGGCAATGGCAAAGGCTTTAGGACATTGAAAATGACGTGTTACACATTATCGCATTGCTGAGAATTGAGATTTTTTAATACATATAAACTTAATACTAAACAAAATGAGAGTAATTATTGAACCCGACTACAAGACATTGTCACGCTGGGCTGCTTGCTATGTAGCTTCACGTATCAATGCTGCGAAACCTACGGAAGAAAAACCATTTGTATTGGGTTGCCCAACAGGTTCTTCACCTCTAGGCATGTATAGTGAACTTATTAAGCTGAACAAGGAAGGCAAAGTTTCCTTCAAGCATGTAGTGACATTCAACATGGACGAGTATGTAGGCTTGCCAAAAGAACATCCTGAAAGCTACTATAGCTTCATGTGGAACAACTTCTTTAGCCATATTGATATAAAGCCAGAGAATACCAACATTCTGAATGGTAATGCACCCGACTTAGTGGCTGAGTGCGCCCGTTTTGAAGAGAAAATCAAGCGCTATGGTGGAGTAGATCTGTTCATGGGTGGTATTGGCCCTGATGGACATATCGCTTTCAACGAGCCAGGTAGCTCTCTGACATCACGCACCCGCCAGAAGACGCTGACTACAGATACCATCATCGCCAATTCTCGTTTCTTCGATAATGACGTAAATAAAGTTCCAAAGACAGCCCTGACTGTTGGTGTTGGTACAGTGATGGATGCCAAGGAAGTGATGATACTGGTTAATGGACATGGTAAGGCTCGTGCCTTGAAACATGGTATCGAGGGTGCTGTGACACAGATGTGGACCATCAGTGCGTTGCAGATGCATCCAAAAGGCATCATTGTCTGCGATGATGCTGCTACGGATGAACTGAAAGTAGGAACTTACCGCTACTTCAAGGATATTGAGGCTGCAAACCTTGATCCAGATAATATGCTTGAATGATAAAAGCACTTTTTTTCGATATAGATGGGACTTTGGTGAGTTTCAAGACTCACCAAATCCCTTTGTCCACGTTGCAGGCGCTAGAAGAAGCGAAGCAGCGTGGTATCTATATCTTTATCTCTACAGGCCGACCTAAAGTACTTATCACCGTGCTGGGAGAGATGGAAAAGCGAGGATTGATAGATGGCTTCATCACCATGAACGGTGCTTATTGCTTCATTGGCGATAAGGTAGTGAATAAGAAAGCCATTGATAAGGCAGAAGTGAAGAGTATCATGTCTTACTGTGAACAACGGGATATCCCCTGCATGGTAGTGGGAGAGCATGATATTTGTATCTGCCAACCAGATAAGCTTTATGAGAGTCTGTTCTATGGACAACTTCAAGTAGGCATTCACATCCCAGAGAGAACCACGGCAGCTGTATTAGAAGAAACGAAAGATGTGCTTCAGTTGACTGCCTTCCTCACTGTGGAACAAGAGGCGGAGATAAGACCCTCAGCAAATAAGGTGGAGTATGGGCGTTGGCATCCTGCTTTTGCCGACATTACACCACAGGGAGTCACCAAGCACCAAGGTATCGATGTATTTTGCAAATACTTTGGTATACAACTAAATGAAACCATGGCGTTCGGCGATGGGGGGAACGATATTCCCATGTTGCGTCATGCAGGCATTGGAGTGGCGATGGGAAATGCCATTGATGAAGCAAAGGAGGCGGCCGATTATGTGACTACTGATATCGATGACTGTGGAGTGGCACATGCATTAAGACACTTTCAAGTAATCTGAGCCATGGAGTTAACACCCGATAAAACCAACAAAGAATTTCAGGATGCGCTGAACATGATTCAGTACACACGCCGCTCGCTTTTCCTGACGGGCAAGGCTGGTACGGGAAAAAGTACATTCCTACGTTATGTGGCAGAACATACCAAGAAGAAGCATGTAGTGCTGGCACCAACGGGCATTGCTGCCATCAATGCAGGAGGAAGTACACTGCATAGTTTTTTCAAGTTGCCTTTCTATCCCTTGTTGCCCGATGATCCCAACTTCAGCGTTCAGAAAGGACGTATCTTCGAGTTTTTCAAATACAACCGCCAGACGCGCAAATTGCTTGAGGAACTGGAACTCATCATCATCGATGAGATTTCCATGGTGCGTGCAGATATCATTGATGCTGTGGATCGTATCCTGCGCGTCTTTTCCCATAACTTGCGAGAGCCTTTCGGAGGTAAACAGTTGCTCTTGGTGGGTGATGTTTATCAGTTGGAACCTGTTGTCAAAGCTGATGAACGTGACATCTTGAACCGTTTCTATCCTAATCCGTTCTTCTTTTCTGCCAGGGTATTTCAAGAATTGTCATTGGTTTCCATAGAGCTGCAGAAAGTTTATCGCCAAACTGATGCTCAGTTTGTGAATATACTGGACCATATACGCAAGAATACGGTAAGTGGCATGGATTTGCAGCTGCTTAATAATCGCTATGAGGCCGAATCCACTGAAGACGGAGAAATGCGCATTACTTTGGCTACTCGTCGCGATCAGGTGGATTATATCAACGAGCGCAAATTGGCAGAACTACCTGGCGATCCTGCCATCTTCCAAGGAGAGATTATGGGTGACTTCCCCGATAGTAGTCTGCCTACCACGAAAGACCTTCTTTTGAAACCTGGGGCACAGGTTATCTTTGTTCGCAATGATTTCGACCGTCGCTGGGTGAATGGCACCATTGGTGTGGTGGAAGGCTTTGATGTGGAAGAGGAAACACTCTATATCATTACTGAAGCAGGGGAACAATACGATGTGAAACCAGAAACCTGGCGTAACATTCGCTATACTTATAATGAAGAGAAGAAACAGATAGAGGAAGAAGAACTGGGCACTTTCACACAGTTCCCTGTGCGCTTGGCATGGGCCATTACCGTACATAAGAGTCAGGGACTTACGTTCAACAACGTTGTTATCGATTTTACAGGAGGTGCTTTTGCTGCAGGCCAGACCTATGTGGCACTGAGCCGTTGTCGATCCATGCAGGGCATTGAACTTAAGACTCCATTGAGTCGCAGCGATGTCTTTGTGCGCCCAGAGATTGTGCAGTTCTCCCAGCGTTTCAATAATCAGCAAGATTTGGATAGAGCCATGCGAGAGGCACAGGCCGACCTCTCTTATGTTGCAGCCAATGAAACTTTCGAGAAAGGCGATTTTGAGGCATTCTTCCCTCATTTCTTTAAGGCCATTCATGCTCGATACGACATAGAAAAACCAGCTGTGGTGCGTCTGATGCGTAGGAAACTAAATGTTATCAACGACCTGAAGAAAGAGATCGAAGCCTTGAAACAGGCAGAGAAAGACAAGAACAAAGCATTGATGCGCTATGCCAGGGAATATGTGGTCATGGGCGATGAGTGTCTGAAACACGGCATGATGGAGGCTGCCCTTAAAAACTACGATAAGGCTGTCACCCTTTGTCCCACATACAAGGAAGCCTGGAAGAAAATTCGTAAAACTGAAAAAGAACTATTAGGAAGACAACAATGATACTTAAACTTTACACAAAAAACAACGCACCTGCCGTTTTACAGCAGATAGTTGACACGCTCAATGATGGTGGCATCGTGATCTATCCTACTGATAGCCGTTATGCCATTGGTTGTCATGCTTTGAAAGAACGTGCCATCGAGCAAGTTTGTCGCCTCAAGGGCATAGATCCTAAGAAAAGTCATCTTTCCGTGATCTGCTATGACCTCAGCACTGTGAGCGAGTACGCTAAGGTAGATAACAACACCTTCAAGTTGATGAAACGCCATTTGCCTGGTCCTTTCACCTTTATTCTGGAAGCATCTAGTCGTTTACCTAAGATCTTCAAGGGAAGAAAGGAAGTGGGTATCCGCATGCCCGACAATGCCATCGTCAGCGAGATTGCTCAGTTGTTGGGAGCACCAATTCTTACAACCTCTCTGCCTTATGATGACGATGAAGACATTGCCTACCTTATTGATCCTGAACTTATTGCGGAGAAGTGGGAAGATCAGGTAGATATAGTTATCGATGGGGGCATGGGAGGGGCAGACCTTACTACGGTAGTTGATTGTACAGAAGGTTCGCCAGAGATTATCCGACAAGGAATTGGGGAACTTGATGTCTAATCTCATAAAAATTATAGAAAAAAAAGTGTATCTTTGCGCCACATTTCAAAGGTTGGTATGAGCAATAGACAGTTTATAGCGTTTGATAAAGCTTTTGTGGAACTTAGCAGTTTCCAGATAGAAGGTGGTGCTTCTGAATGCCACCTTATGGTGCATGTCACTGATGCTATGCTACCTTTCACTGCTCAGCTCGATGCCCTTTTTGCAGCCTATGATACATTACAGAAAGGTGTCTTAAAGGATGCTCAACCTGCTTTTAAGCGATATTTCCTCAGTGATGCTGCCAATCAAGCATCTCTTTTACAAGAAAAGATTGTTGAAGGTTCCGATGGTGCTGTGTCAATTGTCCAACAGGCTCCTTTAAACGGAACAAAAGTGGCTCTCTGGTGCTATTTGATTGAAGGAGCTATAGGCAGGATGTGCTCCGATGGTATGTATGAAGTGCAACATGGAGGTTATCGTGACCTCTGGTCTATGGGCAACCTTAATTGTGCTGCTAATTCAGAATCCCAAACCCGCCTCTTGTTCGATGATTATGTGCAGAAGCTCAATGAGCAAGGCTTCACGTTAGCTGCTAATTGCATTCGCACGTGGCTCTTTGTGAAAGACATCGACCATAACTATTCTGGCGTGGTACGTGCTCGCAATCAGGTTTTTCAGACACAAAACCTCACTTCTGACACTCATTTCATTGCCAGTACAGGTATTGGAGGCGGAAATCCACAGTTGGAATCCCTTGTACAGTTGGATGCCTTTGCTGTAGATGGCTTGAAACCTGGCCAGGTACACTACCTTTATGCACCCACCCATCTCAATCCTACCTATGAGTATGGCGTAAGCTTCGAACGTGGCACCTATGTGGATTATGGCGATCGTCGCAAGGTCTATATCTCAGGCACTGCCAGCATTAACAATAAGGGAGAAATCATGTATGCAGGTGATATCCGCAAGCAGGCTGCCCGCATGATAGAGAATGTGGAGATGCTCTTGAAAGAAGCCGATTGTACATACGATGATGTAGATCAGATGGTGATCTATTTGCGCGATCCAGCCGACTATTTGGTGGTGCGTGACATTTTTCTGCAACGTTTCTCCTCTATCCCCAAAGTTATTGTTCACGCCTACGTTTGTCGTCCTGGTTGGCTGATAGAGATGGAGTGCATGGCAACCAAGTTGCTCTCCAATTCTTCGTTTGCCAACTTCTAAGTTTGATCCTTTTATATTTTTATGTAACACTCTGTGTCCTTCATAGTCAGTCATGGCTATGACTGAGCTAAGTCCTAACCATGACTGAGTTAAGTCTTAACCTTGACTGAGCTAAGTCACCATAATGACTGAGTAGAATGGTGTGTGTTAGCGTTGCAAATGAATTTATGCCAAAACACCTCACACCTCACCTTTGCTTAGTTACCTCATGATAGATATTCATTTTCCGTGGTGAGGTGTTATTATGACACCTCACCACTCCTCACCAAGTTGTATGCATAGAGGTGATATGTGGTGAGGTGTTGAAACAACACCTCACCCTTGTTAATATAAATGAATCAATAATTATTTCGCGCAAAGTGAGGTGTGAGGTGTTTTTGCATAAATTCGTAAATAAAAAAAGAGGACGAATTTAAAAATAGATTTCACACTTCACACGAGATTAGAAAGTGAAAGTTCTATATTGTTTTTCTTAGTAAAATTGGTTCTAGAGACTTCACAAGACTTCACACAGACTTCACACAGACTTCACATGGGATTTTTATCATATATTGTTTGTAGATAGAGAATGAAAATCATAATAATACAAGGAATAAATGTGTGAAGTCTACGTGAAGTCTTGTGAAGTCTTATTCTATTTATTTATAATATAAGTGCCTGATAAACAAGTTTTTATAAACGATATGTGAAGTGTGAAGTCTAAAAATAAAAATCGTTTATAACTCCATACTCTACCATCCTCTAATCTGAAAGCATACTCCTAGGTTTATTCCAAAACTGTGAATCAACTTTCTACGATAATCATTCCGACTAGTATCAAACGCATTAACAAGGTAAGCTTCATCACTCACAGAAGCTAATACACCGATATTTTGTGTAATATGCATCTTAACTCCGATGCTGGGTGATATAAATAGACTTAACCCCTGCTTTTCTTTTGAAATGGAGTATTTCTCATTGGTTCCTACATTCTTTTCATTAAACAGGGCAAATCCTCCGACTCGTAGATTGACATAAGGAGAAAACCGCTTGTCAAGAAAGAAATAATGTGTACTTAGATAGACGGGGATGGTTGAAAACTCATACTCTTTATGGTGGTTATATCCAATTCCCCCTCCTATACTGAACTGTTCGTTAATGAATTTTTCATGCAAATAACTTGCGGAAATGCCTCCATTACCATATTCACCTATGCCATACCCAAGAGAAAAGTCAATGACATTCAAACATCCTCCTTTGGGGTCAAAGGATGTCTGTGCCATTGTATTTAAAGCAATTATGGCGAATATTGCAGTGATGATGGTTTTATAGCTCATATATATTAGACTGTAATGAACCCCTTTTAATGATACTTTTTTATAATTCAATAGTTGCAAAGGTATAACGTATTAGTCGAAAAACGACAAATAATACAAATAATAGATAAATATTAACTAATATTAAAAATGCTGTGATGGATGTGGGACGAAAAAAATGTGTGTCGCTTCATTGGCTACATATGCCAATTTTATCGCCGCGGTTTTCACCAAGTACAAAATAAAAACGAGCTACATCTCTGTAACTCGTTGATTATCTTTGTAGCGGGAGGGGGGCATGATCCCTCGACCTCATGATTATGAATCATGCGCTCTAACCAGCTGAGCTATCCCGCCATCGCTGTTTAGCGGGTGCAAAGATAGGTACTTTATTTAAATCTGCCAAACTTTATGTAAATTTTTTTGCAAATGTTTTCTGCTTTCGATAAAAGTATCTAATATTGCAGCGCATTTGCAAACAGTAAGTTTATGGAAACGATGGAACGAAAAAAGATACAGCTTCAATATCAACTGAAACCTACATCTGAGATGATTTTATGGGATGCCATCAGTACTCCTTCGGGCTTGGAATCGTGGTTTGCCGATAAGGTGATTATGGCAAACAATCGTGAAGTGACATTCAGATGGGCAGATGAGGAAAGACACGCCAAGGTTGTGGGATTTAGGAGTTTTTCATACATCCGTTTCAGGTGGGCTGATAGCGATTTTCCACGAGAGTACTTTGAGATAAAGATGGCGCATGATGAACTGACAAGCGATTTTACTTTGGTGATCACCGACTTTGCGGATGTTGCTGAGGCGGAGGATTATACCTTATTATGGGACCATCAGGTACAGACTTTGTGTAGAAATTACGGCTTTTAGGAAACTTTCTCATATTTTATACCCCTTGCAAACCGATTTTATGCTATCTTCGCAGCGAAATTGGTAAAGTATGCTCCGAATAAAGAAACTAGACATATTTATTCTGAAAAGTTTCTGCCTGTTGTTCACGGGCACCTTCTTCATCTGTCTCTTTATTTTCATGATGCAGTTTCTGTGGAAATATGTGGACCAGATGGTGGGAAAGGGATTGGATATATCGGTGTTGGCACAGTTTTTCATCTATGCTGGACTGACGTTGGTACCTGCTTCCTTACCGTTGGCGGTACTTCTTGCTGCATTGATTACTTTTGGAAACTTTGGAGAGCGTTTTGAACTGATGGCCATGAAGGCCGCAGGAGTTTCGCTTGTGCAGATATTACGTCCTCTGGTGGTCTTCATCGCTTTCATCTGTGTCGTCTCGTTTTATTTCCAGAATGTTGTAGGACCTTACGCACAGTCGAAATTATGGACATTGGTACTTTCCATGAAGCAGAAATCTCCTGAACTTGATATTCCAGAAGGGGCTTTCTATGACCAGATTCCAGGTTATAATATCTATGTGGGGTATAAGAACCGTGATTCTGGCGGACTCTTCGATGTGTTGATTTACAATTTCCAGAATGGATTTGACAATGCGCAGATTATTTATGCTGACTCTGCGCACATGGAATTGACATCGGATAAACAGCATTTGTATCTGCATCTCTACAATGGGGAGGAGTTCGAGAACCTCCGCTCACAGTCGGTTAGTCAGGAGAGTGTGCCTTACAGAAGAGAGAGTTTCGTGGAGAAGCATGCGCTGATAGAGTTTGATTCCAACTTCAACATGATGGATGAGGGTATCATGGATAATCAGTCTATCAGCAAGAACATGGCTCAGTTGGAGGCGGATGCTGACTCAATGATGCAGGTGGTTGATAGTCTGGGCAGCATGAACTTCCATGATGTGGTGGACCGTGTGTATCTGCCCGTAGGTATGGAACCAAAGTTGCTTATAAGGGGAGAACTGAATACTAAGACAGAAGAGGAAACAGCAGAAGAGGAGAAGAAGGAATATATGACCAGCGCTAAGGACTTGACGCACATCACTTCGACTACCTATGTGAATGTAGACAGCATATATAACACTGCCAGCTTGGATGACAGAGAGAAGATTGTTGGGGATGCTTTTGCGGAAGTGGCGCAAGTGCAGGGTGACTGGATGAACAAGGATACGAACATGAAGATTGTGATTGGTAACATGCGTCGCCATCAGACGGCTTGGCACGAGAAGTTGACACTTTCGCTGGCTTGTATGATCTTCCTCTTTATCGGGGTGGCCTTGGGTGGCATCATCCGTAAAGGTGGGTTGGGTATGCCAGTGGTGATCTCTGTCATCATCTTCATTTTCTACTATATAGTGAACAATACGGGATTCAAGATGGCGAGGGAAGGAAAGTGGCTGATATGGTCGGGCATGTGGCTGAGTACGGCTGTGCTGGCACCTATTGGGGCATTCCTGACTTACAAGAGCAACAATGACTCGGTGGTGATCAATATGGATCAAGTGACGGCCGCTGTGAAAAAATTCTTCGGCATTAGGAGTAAACGCAATTTAGTACGCAAAGATGTGATCATCGATGATCCTGACTATCCTACATTGCCAGAACGTCTGGAGGCCTTGAGTGCGGAATGTGCTGATTATATGGCACTGAAGAATCTGAAACATGCGCCTAACTACTATACGCTTTGGACTAGTACGGAGAATGACGTGGAGGCAGAGAATATTAATGAGCGATTGGAGGCTTTGATAGAGGAAATGTCTAATACTCGTTCTGGATATCTCCTGAACGCGTTGAACAACTACCCTGTGTTATCTACCAACGCCCATGTGAGACCATTTAATAACCGTTGGCTGAATTTAGCTTGCGGAATATTTTTCCCTTTGGGATTATTTTTCTATATTCGTATCTGGATTTTTAGATTGCGATTGCAGAAAGATCTGGAACGTGTGATAGAGGTTGATAATGAAGCCATTAACGTAGTTAAAGGCATTTTGACGGAATAAACTTATAGGATGACTATGGATAAGATAAAGTTGGATACAATAGAGGAAGCGGTAAAGGATTTCGCCAAAGGTAAGTTCGTAATCGTGGTGGATGATGAAGATCGGGAGAATGAGGGCGACTTGATAGTCGCTGCAGAGAAAATCACTCCTGAGCAGGTCAACTTTATGCTGAAGAATGCCAGAGGTGTACTTTGTGCGCCTATTACCATTTCACGTTGTAGGGAATTGGACCTTCCTCGTCAGGTATCTGACAATACCTCTGTATTGGGCACTCCTTTTACTGTAACTGTGGATAAGTTGGAAGGATGCACAACGGGGGTATCTGCCAAAGACAGAGCAGCTACCATTCGCGCATTGGCAGATCCTAGGTCTACACCTACCACTTTTGGTAGGCCAGGGCATGTAAATCCATTGTATGCGCAAGATAAAGGTGTGCTCCGCAGAGCTGGTCATACAGAGGCTACTATTGACTTGGCCCGTTTGGCAGGACTCTATCCTGCGGGGGCGTTAATGGAAATTATGAACGAAGATGGTACTATGGCACGACTGCCAGAACTTCGTCGAATGGCTGATGAATGGGGCTTGAAACTCATCTCTATTCACGACTTGATAGCTTTTCGTCTTAACCAGGAATCAATGGTTGAAAAGGGTGATGAGGTGAGTATGCCTACAGCCTTTGGTGATTTCCGTCTGATTCCTTTCCGTCAGAAATCCAACGGATTGGAGCATATCGCACTTTTCAAAGGCTCTTGGGAATCTGATGAACCTGTGTTGGTAAGGGTGCATTCTTCTTGTGCAACTGGAGATATCTTTGCTTCTAAGCGTTGTGACTGTGGCGAGCAGTTGCATAAGGCCATGCAGATGATAGAAAAGGCTGGAAAAGGCGTGATAGTTTATCTGATTCAAGAGGGGCGTGGCATAGGATTGATGGACAAGATCCGGGCTTATAAGTTGCAAGAAGAAGGTATGGATACGGTGGAGGCTAATCTCTGCCAAGGGCATTTGGCGGATGAACGTGATTATGGCGTGGGAGCTCAGATCTTGCGTGAACTTGGGGTGCATAAGATGCGTCTGATTACCAATAACCCTGTAAAACGAGTAGGTTTGGAAGCCTATGGTTTGCAAATCACAGAGAATGTGCCTATAGAAATTGCTCCTAATGAATACAATCAGCGCTATCTGCGTACAAAGAAAGAGCGTATGGGCCACAACCTTCATTTATAGTAGAAAAAGTATTAATTATTCATAATTCATCATTGATATGAACCAGTTATCCAATCGTTTGAACAGCCTGTCTCCATCGGCTACGTTGGCGATGTCGCAGAAGAGTGCTGAACTGAAAGCACAAGGTGTAGATGTGATTAATCTGAGTGTGGGAGAGCCAGACTTCAACACTCCCGACCATATTAAGGAAGCTGCTAAGAAGGCTATAGATGATAATTATTCACGTTATTCTCCTGTGCCAGGATATCCAGACCTGCGGAATGCCATTGTGAAGAAGTTGAAAAACGAAAATGGTTTGGATTTCACAGCTGCCCAGATCTCTTGTGGCAATGGTGCGAAGCAGTGTGTTTGCAATGCTGTGCTTGTCTTGGTGAATCCTAGGGATGAAGTGATCGTTCCTGCACCTTATTGGGTAAGTTATACAGAGATGGTGAAACTGGCAGAAGGTACTCCTGTTATTGTTCATGCGGGGATAGAACAGGATTTCAAGATCACTCCTGCTCAATTGGAGGCTGCTATCACGCCTAAGACGAAAGCACTGATTCTCTGTTCTCCTTCTAATCCAACTGGTTCTGTGTATAGCAAGGAAGAACTGGCAGGTTTGGCTGCAGTGTTGGCAAAACATCCTCAGGTGTTTGTCATTGCTGATGAAATTTATGAACACATTAATTATGTGGGTAAACATGAGAGTATAGCCCAGTTCGCTGAGATAAGAGATCGGGTGGTAATCATCAATGGTGTTTCCAAGGCTTATGCGATGACGGGATGGCGTATAGGTTTTGTGGCAGGTGCAGAATGGATAGTAAAGGCTGTGAATAAATTGCAAGGTCAGTATACATCAGGACCTTGCTCTGTGTCTCAAAAAGCTGCAGAAGCTGCGTACAACGGACCTCAGGAACCAGTAGAGGAGATGCGTCAGGCATTTGAACGTAGACGAGACTTGATTGTAAAACTGACAAAGGAGGTGCCTGGCTTAGAAGTGAATGTTCCAGACGGTGCATTCTATCTTTTCCCTAAATGCAGTTCTTTCTTTGGCAAATCATTTGGTTCAAGGAGAATCAATAATGCGGATGACTTGGCAATGTATTTGCTGGAGGAAGGGCATGTGGCTTGTGTAAGTGGGGCGGCATTTGGCGATCCTAACTGTTTCCGTATGAGTTATGCCACAAGTGATGAGAATATCGTTGAGGCGATACGCCGAATTAAAGAAGCTTTAGAAAAGCTGAAATAAGGATTTGATGAAAATAATAAAGCCCGACTTTAAAAAAGCCGGGCTTTTATTATTTTAGAAGTGTGATTACTCTGGTAAAGAAATAGCCTCATTAGGGCATGCACCAGCGCAAGTGCCACATTCTACACAGCTATCAGGGTCGATCTCGTAGTGAGAAGCGCCTTCTGATATTGCTCCTACTGGACACTCATCTACGCAAGTTCCGCAGGAAATACAATCGTCACTAATTACGTAAGCCATTTTATTAAGAATTAAATTGTTAAAAAATGCTCGACAAAAATACGTCTTTTATTCTTTCCTTGTATCGGTTTAAAGGGTTAAATATTCAATTTATATATCTTCTAAATAAGTTTTAGCTGGAAAATTCAAGAGCAAACTCATTTTTTAAATCCAGAAGTGTGTGATTTTTTTCTGCCATTTCTTGGAATCGTTCTGTCTTGGTGAAAGCTTTGGGTTGTTCTTTACTTTCATTGATAGTGATGATTATCTCAAGAAGGTCATTATGTAGAGCTTTATGTAAGTATTGCTCTATATCTGGTAATATGGCTTGGTAATCATTGGCTGCTAATTTGTTGTCCACCTTGATTTCGATTTTCGACTCATCGAGTAGATCGATTGGGGTATTGAGCATCTTTTTTGCCATTGCCACTTGTTCAAAAGGAAGGTTGTTGGCATATTGCTCCCATTTGCTCTTTAAGTCATTTAAACTGATTGGCTGTTTTTCCAGAGTGGTAGCAGAGGCGCTTTCTTTGGGCGCCTGTGTTGTCTCTTTGGAAGCGTCTTTAGACCGTTTCGTGATGGAAATACTCAAAGAGGAAATGTCTTTTATCTTCTTTACCTTATGTTCTTCTGTTTTAAGAGATTGTGGGTAACTTACTCCCCCATTGGCAGAAATCTTCTCTGATACTTTCTCTGAGGGGTGGACAGATGGTGTTACTGGCTTATTAGCAGTAGCCGAGGCATTGGTAGATGCCTGTTTATTGAATATGGGTTTTATCGTCGTCTTAGGGCTAAGCCCCCCCGACGGTTCTTCTTCACTGCCAGTAAGTTGGGCCAACTGGATTAGCGTAAGCTCTACCAAAAAACGCTTGTTCTTGCTTAGTCGATAACTTAAATCACAGTTGTTACAAAGTTTCATGGCTTTGTAAAGGAACGGCAACTGACATTTCTTTGCTTGTTCCTTATAACGATCTCTTATGCTGGCACCAACTTCCAAGAGTGAGGTAGTGGCTTCGTCTTTGCTGACAAGTACGTCACGGAAGTGGGAACCTAATCCTGTAATGAAATTACCTGCATCAAATCCTTTGTTGATGACATCGTTGAGTAATAGTAAGCTCTCCGTTACTTTTCCTGCCAACAGATAATCTGTAAGATTGAAATAGTACTCATAATCCAGTACATTGAGGTTTTCCAAAACTTGCTGGTAGGTAATGTTCCCTTTGGTGAAGCTTGTCACTTGATCAAAGATGGAAAGAGCATCACGCATGCCTCCATCTGCTTTTAAAGCAATGACATTCAGCGCTTCCGGTTCCGCATGAATACCTTCTTTGGCAGCTACTCTAGCAAGATGTGCCACAATGTCTTCCACTCCTATGCGATTGAAATCGTAAATTTGGCAACGCGACAAGATGGTGGGTAATATCTTATGTTTTTCTGTTGTGGCAAGAATGAAGATGGCATGACGAGGTGGTTCTTCCAAAGTCTTTAAGAAGGCATTGAAGGCAGATGTAGAGAGCATGTGTACCTCGTCAATGATATAAACCTTATATTTACCGATTTGAGGTGGTATATGGACTTGCTCTACTAATTGTCGAATGTTATCAACGGAATTGTTTGACGCAGCATCCAACTCAAAAATGTTGAAAGAACGCTGCTCATTAAAGGCTTTGCATGATTCGCATTCATTGCAGGCCTCTCCGTCTTCATGTGGATTCAGACAATTGATGGTCTTGGCAAAGATACGGGCGCAAGTGGTTTTTCCAACGCCTCGAGGACCACAGAACAAATAGGCTTGTGCCAATTTTCCTGTAGCTATGGCATTCTTAAGCGTAGTAGTCAGTGCCTCTTGTCCCACGACGGACTCAAAAGTGGTGGGACGGTATTTTCGTGCGGATACGATATAATTCTCCATAAAAAGTGTCTTTTCTCATGCAAAAGTAACAAAAAAATCCTATCTTTGCAAACAATATTAAGTCAGAGTGCATGGACAGGTTTTCTTCTATTCTTCGTTTCTTTGGAAGGTATAAGTATATTATTACGCTTCTCATCTTCGGGGTCATCATCGTCTTCCTCGATGAGAACAGCATTTTGCGTAGGATGGAAGTGGCAAATGAAGCTCGGAATACGCGTAATGAAATAGAAAAGTATCGCAAAGATTTTGAGGAAAGCACGTTGAGACTGAATGAGCTTGATGCTGATTCCAACTCTATCGAGCGCATTGCACGTGAGAAATATCTGATGAAGAAGCCCAATGAAGATGTGTATGTTTTTGAGGAGGATTTGGTGAAATGAAACGATTGGTTCAACCATTAATGCTCGTCGGTGCTGTGCTCGCATTGGTGGGAGTAACATTTTATATCACGCGTTGGTCTCTTTCTCCTTATATGTATACGATCGGTGCAACGATGGTGGCATTGGCGCAAATAAATTCTCCCATTAAGACAGATAATCTCACTTTAAAGAGACTGCGTGCGCAGCAAATTATAGGAGCTGTCTTGCTTGTTGTAACGGGTGCACTGATGTTTTTCACTCATCGGAACGAGTGGATCGTCTGCTTATCTGTAGCTGCTATTCTTGAACTTTATACGGCTTTTAGAATCCCTCAGGAGTTAGAAAAATAACTTTCCTAGTTAGAGAAATATTTTTTGCTAGTTAGCAAAATAAAATTTCTTAGTTAGCTGAAAAATTCTTCTCCTCTCCTTTCTTATATAATATAATAAGGTGTCTTTTCTTTAATTTTGCCAGGATTTGAAAATTTTTGCATCTTTTGGCGAAAATTCCCCTTAAAATATTTTGCGGTTGTGTAAAAAGTGCTTACCTTTGCACCCGCTTTCCGAAAGGAACAGCAGTCGTCCAATAAAATGCTTACAATGAACAGAAACAGAGTAGTACAAGAAGCCCGTTGGCGCCAGGCATAGTTTTATGGGTCTGGCGTCTAACGAATATGGAAGAATGCGAACCGTCAATTATCCTAGATATAGGAAGACAGGTATTCTTTAAGGTCCTGATAAGATACTACGGAAGCGTCCTTGATTCAGAGATCGTCCCTTATGGGATAAAGAAATAAGATTCTACAACGAAGAGTTTGATCCTGGCTCAGGATGAACGCTAGCTACAGGCTTAACACATGCAAGTCGAGGGGCATCACGTGAGGCAGCAATGCATCTGGGTGGCGACCGGCGAATGGGTGAGTAACGAGTATCCAACCTGGCCCATACTCGGGCACAGCCCCGCGAAAGCGGGATTAATGCCCGATGCGGCGTATCTCCCGCATGGGAATTACGTCAAAGGTATAAACTGGTATGGGATGGGGATGCGTCCGATTAGCTAGACGGCGGGGTAACGGCCCACCGTGGCGATGATCGGTAGGGGTTCTGAGAGGAAGGTCCCCCACATTGGAACTGAGACACGGTCCAAACTCCTACGGGAGGCAGCAGTGAGGAATATTGGTCAATGGCCGCAAGGCTGAACCAGCCAAGTAGCGTGAGGGATGACCGCCCTATGGGTCGTAAACCTCTTTTGCGCGGGAATAACCGCACCCACGTGTGGGTGCCTGCATGTACCGTGCGAATAAGCATCGGCTAACTCCGTGCCAGCAGCCGCGGTAATACGGAGGATGCGAGCGTTATCCGGATTTATTGGGTTTAAAGGGAGCGCAGGCGGCCGTTTAGGCCAGCCGTGAAATTTCCGCGCTTAACGCGGTCCTTGCGGTTGGAACCGGATGGCTTGAGTGGGGTACAGGAAGGCGGAATTCGTGGTGTAGCGGTGAAATGCTTAGATATCACGAAGAACTCCGATTGCGAAGGCAGCTTTCCGGACCTTTACTGACGCTCATGCTCGAAAGCGCGGGAATCAAACAGGATTAGATACCCTGGTAGTCCGCGCCGTAAACGATGGACACTCGCTGTCGGCGACAGACGGTCGGCGGCCAAGCGAAAGCGTTAAGTGTCCCACCTGGGGAGTACGCCGGCAACGGTGAAACTCAAAGGAATTGACGGGGGCCCGCACAAGCGGAGGAACATGTGGTTTAATTCGATGATACGCGAGGAAC
>JAEEGF010330289.1_pt1 | contig 17623 bp, 9 predicted proteins | sample 9134171 | NCBI WGS metagenome assembly JAEEGF01 (sample SAMN16246542, study PRJNA631951) | gut metagenome | biome: gut microbiome; feature: rumen; material: AP-attached | host: Bos | place: Iran: Karaj | collected 2018-10 | reverse complement strand
GAGGATGAAATACTTCAAGGCGCCCAGACCGATCATGCGCAGCACGTTGTCGCGCTCTTCCTCGGGCACACCCTGCAGGCGGCCAGGCTCACCAGCCATCTCGGTGGCGGTGGCAATCATCTCGTCCATGAGTTCGTCGGCATCAACAACGGTGCCTTCGCGGGCCTTCATCTTGCCGTTGGGCAGTTCGACCATACCATAGGAGAAGTGCACCAGGTCCTTGCCCCACTTGAAGCCGAGCTTGTCGAGCAGCAGCGAGAGCACCTGGAAGTGGTAGTTCTGCTCATTGCCCACCACATAGATCATGCGGTCGATGGGATAGTCCTTGTAACGCAACTGGGCGGTACCGATGTCCTGTGTCATATAGACCGACGTGCCGTCGCTGCGCAGCAGCAGCTTGTGGTCGAGGCCGTCAGCCGTGAGGTCGGCCCACACGCTGTTATCCTCCTTGCGGTAGAACAAGCCCTTGTCCAGACCCTCGAGCACGGTGTCGCGGCCCACGAGATAGGTGTCGCTCTCGTAGTAGATCTTGTCAAACGACACGCCCATGCGCTGGTAGGTCTCGTCAAAGCCGGCATATACCCAGCTGTTCATCTTCTCCCACAGCGCGCGCACCTCGGGATCTCCGGCTTCCCAGCGGCGCAGCATGTCGTGCGCCTCCTGGATGAGGGGTGCCTGTTTCTCGGCCTCCTCCGGGCTCATGCCCTTTTCCACGAGTTCCTTGATTTCGGCCTTGTAGTGCTTGTCAAAAGCCACATAGAAGTCGCCAATCAGGTGGTCGCCTTTCTTGCCGGTGGACTCGGGCGTGGCACCGTTGCCCCACTTGAGCCAAGCCAGCATCGACTTGCAGATGTGGATACCGCGGTCATTGACGATATTGGTCTTCACCACCTTGTAGCCGTTGGCCTCCATGATGCGCGACAGGCTGTAACCCAGCAGGTTGTTGCGCACGTGGCCCAGGTGCAGCGGCTTGTTGGTATTGGGCGACGAATACTCAATCATCACCAGTTGGCTATCGTCGGTCACGGGGGTGAAACCGTAGTCGGGGGTCGAAGCCACATGCTGCAGCACACCCGTCCAGAACGACGGCTTGATGGTGATGTTCAGGAAGCCCTTGATGACGTTGAACTTCTCAACAGCCTCGCAGTGGGCCAGCATGTGCTCGCCAATCTCCTGGGCCGTCACGTCGGGCGCCTTGTGAGACGCCTTCAAGAACGGGAACACCACAATCGTCTCGTTGCCTTCAAACTCCTTCTTCGTCGTCTGGGGAACAATCTTCTCGGCGGGAAAATCCACGCCATACAACTCCTTGACCGCAGCAGCGGTGGCCTCAGCCAGTATATTATCAATCGACATAGTATATAGTGTAGTTTTTATTGTTATCAATAACGTTTAAACTGCAAAATTACAAAAAATATGTAGAGGCACAAAATCTTGTGCCTCATATTGAGCATTTCCACTTGTCAAGCACCCCTACCCCAGCAAGTTGGGCAGTTTGTGGCCTTGCTCGTCGATGATGACGTCGCGCAGGACGTACCAGATGCGGCCGGCGATGGGGGTGCCGGGGTAGATAAGGCGCAGTTTGTCGATGTAGGACTGCACCTGCTGGCAGTGTTCCTGGTCATCGCGCTTGCCGCTCTTGTAGTCGATGACGAGCAGCTGCCCGTCGGGGCGGCGCACGATGCGGTCGGGGCGCAGGTTGTCGATGACGTCATCGACCAGTTTCCCCTTTTCCTCCAGTTCCTTCTTCCGTTCCTCGCTCATGGGGCTGCTGATGGTGCGCTCGTCATAGACCTTGTTGGCGGGGTCAAACCATGCAGCCACCCTGCTTGCGGGATTCCTCATGGGCTGGCACACGTGTTTCTCCACGCTGTCTAAGCCGCAACGGTCAGCGGGTTCCCTGGTGATGATACCGCGCTTAAGGCCCTCGTCCACGACACGGTCCAGGTCGTTACAGTCACGGATACGGCTCAGCAGGCTGTGCAGCCGCTTGCCCGCCTGGGCATAGGGATTGTCGATGTTGTCCACCTTGACGTTGATGCTCAGGCTGATGGGCCTGATGGTGTACTGGTTGAGCGGTTTCTGCTCGGGGCGGCCCTCATCTTCGTCTTTCTTTTTCATCTTGGCACGGATTTCGTCCCGCGTTGACTTCACGCCCCATTCATACCACTCCTTGACATCGGGGTTGGGCGTGCCATGCCCGGCACAATAGGCGCGGAGCAGATCGGTCAGGTCCTTGGCGGGACCACCTGTTGCGGCAGTTGACGAAGACCTGCGCTTTTTCTTTCCGTCGGTGTTCTGGTCCTCGTCCTTCTTGACGATGGACTTGCCCGACTTGGCAGTGAAGACATGCATCTCGGTGCACGGGCGGGTAAATGCCACATAGGTCTTGTTCAGGTTGTCGACCAGCAGGTCGGTGCGCTGCTTCATCAGGAAGTCCAACGCATCTTCCCTCAACATGTTGACGCTGTCAAGATCAACCAGGGTTTTCTTGTTCACGTGCAGCAGTGGCGGCACATCGGTGACATCGCAGTTGATGGCATCCTCGATTTTGAGCAGGCACTCGCCAGGCATCCAGTAGTCCGTTTCCCTTTTTTTATCAGCAAGTTCCCACTCGGCATAGGGGATGAGCACGCAGTCAAACTCCAGGCCCTTGGCGGCATGGATGGTCATGATGTTGACGGCATCGGTGGTCGAGGGCAGGCTCACAGCGAGTTTTTGCTTATTCTCGTCCCAATACTTGAGGAACTCCCTCACACTGCCGCCGTTGCGCTGCGATGCGAAATGCATCACACAGTCCTGGAACGACATCAGGAAGGCCGTCTCGCGGTCGATGTCATTGCCGCTGTCGGCGTTGTCCTTGAAGTGGCCGATGATGGTCTCGACGATGCTCACGAGCGTCGTGAGTTCGCTGTCGGCGGGAAGCAGCCGTGCAAGCAGTGCATCATAGTTCTGCTGGTCTTCGCCTTGGCTGCCCAGGGCCACCAGCGGACGCCCCTCCAGGCAGCGGGCAAGCGCCTCGCCGGTCTCGGCAGGGGTTTCGTCGGGGTGGGCGGTCACATGATGGATAAAGTCGTTGAGCGCAGCATACATGCGCTGGTCGCTCAGCCGCTTCTTGAGTATCGAGCGCTGCAGGCGGTCCTGCGGCTCGTCGGCATCGGGGTCATCGTCGTTATCGGAACCCAGGCGGCTCACGTCGATGAAGCGCAGCATGGCGATGATGCGCCTGATGATGGGCGAATTGCTCAGCAGCAACGACTCACCCGAGATGACGCTGATGCGTTTGCCCGTCGTGCGCTTGTTATAATCCAGGATGGCCTCGACCAGCCGGTTGCCCTGGACATGGGTATTGACCAGAATGCCGATCTGGCCCCATTGGTAACGCTCATGCAGCTTGAGCAGATAGCCAGGTAGCACGTCGGTCACCTCCACCGTTTCGCTCTCGGCAGTGACGGGTGCAGTCTGCTGGCTGACAGCAGCGGCGATAACGGGATCCAGCAACAGCTGCTGGTAATTGCCCGTGAGGATGCGCACATAGCCCGGCACTTTCTTCTCGTCGATATTGGGCGACATGCCCTGCTCTGCGTCCTCATAGGTCACCCTCACCACGTCGTTGGCACTGCCATACTGCTCGCGCACATAGGCGAACAGGTCATTGTTGAACTCGATGATTTGGCGCGAACTGCGGAAGTTTCTCGAGCGGGGGCCGCCAAGCGGCACCTCGGGCTCATAGATGTAGCCGCCGAAGTCATCCCCTACCCGCTTGCGGAACACCGTCAGGTCGGCGTTGCGGAATCGGTAAATCGACTGCTTGGCGTCACCGATGAGCATATTGAAATTCCCGGAACTCAGGCTCTCGCCGAGCAGCGAACTGAAGTTGCTGTACTGCTTGGCGCTCGTGTCCTGGAACTCGTCAATCATGAAGTGCTTGATGATGGTGCCCACGCGCTCAAACACGAAGTCGGACCCGCTTTCGAGCACGACACCGATCAGGTCGTTGGTGTCACCGATAAGGATAGAGTTGGACTCGTGGCGGTATTCTTCCAGATAGTGGTCAATCATCGCCAGCAGGCCCAACAGGCCCAGGTAGTCCTCGATGTGCTGGTAAAAGGGCACCTGCAGCCGCATCTTGAAGTGGCGCGTTACCAGCGGCAACAGGCGGTCGACCAGTTCCTCGGTGGGAGGAGTCTTGGACAAAAATTGGTCAACTATCTTGTTCCCATCGGCACCTTTCAGCGAATCACCCAGCGGTGCCAACTCCCCCACCAATTCCACCTTATCATACCATTTCTTGAACGACTTACTACCGCTCAAGTCATCATATACCTTCGCCAACTCTTCGCGCAGGGTCTTCAGGTCCTTGTCAATATCGCTCTTCAGTTGCTGGATTTTGCCTTGCAGCAACTGCTTGAAACGGTTGATCTTGCTGAAGTCGCTCGTGTAGTGTCCGTCGGCATCGGTCTTGCCCAGGTATTTGCGGATGTCCTCCATGCGGCTGCGGAAGATTTCCATCTTCAGCTGCTTGGCCACGCTGAACATGTCCCCGCCGTCCTCAAAGAATTTCCACTTCTTGCTTTTGGCATCGCTGCGCAGCAGGTGGCGCTGGTGTTCACTCACCCACTTGTCCACCTGGGGCTGTTTATCACGGCCCAGCGAGAGCAGGAAGTTGTGCACCGCTACGCTCACGGCATAGTCCTCCTCGAGCTGGATGTCGTAGTTGAAGTCGCGGTCCAGTTCGCGTGCGAAATTGCGCAGCACGCCCTGGAAAAACGAGTCGATGGTGCTCACGTTGAAGTTGCTGTAGTCAAACAGCAGTTCATTCAGCGCCAAGCGTGCCAACTCGCGCACACGCGCCTCTGGCAGGCCACTCTCGTCCATGAACTGCTGCAGATAGTCGCTCTTGACTCCCGGCTGGGCAAGTTTGTGCAGCTCGTTGACGATGCGCTCCTTCATCTCGTTGGTGGCCTTGTTGGTAAACGTGATGGCCAGCAGCTGGCGGTGGGCATTGACCACGCGGTCGCCACTGTCGGGGCGGCGCGGCACCATGGGGCTGAAGCTCGTGTCAAACAGCAAGTGCTTGATGTACTGCAGCGCCAGGTTATAGGTCTTGCCCGAACCCGCTGAGGCCTTGATGACCAGCAGGTGCTTGTTATCGTTACTGTCACTCATGTCTTTACTCATCTATTTATTATCCTTATATATATCTAAAGCCTTCAGAATAACTCCTCACTCCTAACTTCTAACTCCTCACTCCTCACTAAATAATCCTTGCCTTGAAGCCCATCGCCGTGAGCTCGTCAAGCACACGCTGGCGGAAATCGCCCTGTATCAGCACCTCGCCACCGCGGGCACTGCCGCCCACGCCCAGGCTGCGCTTGAGCCTTGAGGCCACTTGCTTGAGCGCCTCGTCATCGACGGTAAATCCCGTCACTATCGTTGCCTGCTTGCCACCGCGCCCCTTGCGCTCGAGCACGATGTCGAGCCACGTCTTGCCCTGCTGCGCCACGGCATCGCCGTCGTTGTCAGCGGGCTGTTGCGGTTCGTCTTGCGGTGGATTCTCATCGGGTACGGGCCTGCCGAAGGCATTGGCCAGCGCGTCTTTCCAGTCGGTTGTGTTCATATCGGTAAAAAAAATTCAGTTCACATTAAACTTTATGGTTTCTCCATCATCAAAGGTACAAAAAAAACGCGAAATAACCGCATGAACTCGCAAAAAAACGACCGTCAAACGATAAAAAACGGCAAAAATGCTTACTGATTCAAATAAAAGCAGTACATTTGCCACACTGTTTACTTTTTACATTATTAACTAATCACTTTTAAATTCACTTATTTACTATGGCTTACGTAATTTCCGATAGTTGTGTAGCATGTGGAACATGCCAGTCTGTATGTCCCGCCGACGCCATCAAGGAAGGCGACATCTACTCGATCGATCCCGACACCTGCTTGGATTGCGGTACCTGCGCTGACGCTTGCCCCACTGGTGCAATCGCTCCCGGCGAATAATTAAGCAAGAACAACAAGACACTTATCGCGGCCACTCCCCCATCGGGGAACGGCCGCTTTTTTTTGCGCGTCACGCTCGCTGCACTCGCAGATTAGGGATTAGAGATTAATGAGGCATCCAGCATTTCAGAAGTAAACGAAATGCTGGATGCCTCACTAATCAGTAGTCTAACTTGTCTGAAAAGTTGACGGTGTTGTTTGGTAAGACGTTGCGGCTTAGCGAGAGGCTAAGGGCGATGTCAATAATCAATTGCCAGCCCGCTTGACGGGGTCGAGGACAACGAGGTTGTAGATGGACGTGCCGCCGTGGTTGGTGCCGTCGCTGTAGGTACCGAAGTAGCGGTACAGGCCAGCGGGCACGGGATTGCCATTACGGTCCTTCATGTCCCAGGTCAAGGGGAAATGCGCATTTTCTTTCTTCCACACCAGGTTGCCGAGGGCATCGGTGATGCTCACTGCGACGTCGGGCATGCTGCTGAATGAACTCTCGGCATCAAAGGCCACCGTCCCGTTGACATAGGCAGGCATCTTGTCGGCCACGAGGTCAATCATTCCGCTCTGACCCACCATGAACGAAATCGAGCGGGTGGCGCTGTTGCCCAGTAGGTCATAGACGGTATAGGTGAGCGTGTGGTACCCCTCGCCCAGGTTCATCACGGGATACTCGATACTGATTTCACGGCCCATGTCGCTCACGGTGGCATAGCTCGTGATGTCGCCAAAGGAGTCCTTGCCGCCGTCGAGCAGCAGCGTCATGCCGTTCTGGAGGGCGTTTTCCTGCATACTGATGGCCTGGTCGTCGGTCACGGTGATGTAGAGCATCGAGTTGGCACCCACGGCAGCACCGTCGGCAAAGCTGGCCTCATCGTTGATGTACATCGTGTTGATCACGGGTGCGATGTCATCGGTGATGGCCACATTGGCATTATAGGGCAGCATCTTCACCTGCTTGGTGAAGCCGTTGACCATGTACTTGCTGTTGTCCTGGTGGGCATAAACGCGTACCATCACATTCTCGTTGCTGGCCTTCACCGTCTTGGGAACAATCATCGAGCCGGTGAACACACCGTTGACGACGCGACCAGTCACCTCACCCAGCTTGTCGCGGTTGAAGTAGATCTTGCGCTCGGTGGTCACACCGCCCACCGACTGGGACAGCGTGGTGAAGCGGTCCAGCCTGTCATAAAGCGTCATCGTGGCATCGCCGTTGAAGCTGGTGTCGAGGTTACCCTCGGCGTCAACAACGTGGGCAATCACGTCATAACTCATCAGCGGACGGATGGTAGCCACCTCGGTGCTGTCGGTCATGTCGTAACCGTTGATGTCGATGATGTTGAATCGGGTGATGGGATAGTTCACCACGATACCGGGGTCACCCAGCAGGAAGAACGACAACTTGTTGGTGTTGCCTGTGGTAAAGCCCAACTTGCTCTCCTTGTAGGCCTCGCCCAGCGTCGGCATCTTGCCCGTGGCGGCATGGCTGAACATGCCGGTGATGAAGTAGCGGTTGAGCAGGTCATTACCCGAGGCATATACCATACGCGACGAGGTGAGCATCGCAATCGCGCCACCGTCACGCTTGTGGAACATCAGCTCGGCGATACCGCGCGTGTCACCATCGAAGTGGGCAACGTCACAGCAGGCCGTCGACATGATGGGCCAGTGGCGGTAGGACGTGCGCGACACGTCACCGGTGGTCCACATCTTGTTCGTCTTGGTGAACGACACCTTACCGGCATGGCCTACATAGGTGGCGTAGTACATACCGTCCTTGAGCATATCCGAGAGCATGTGGTTGGCCTCGGTGGCCGTCTTGCGGTAAACGCTGTTGGTGAATTCTGTCGGAGAACGCGGGTACATGATATTGTGGATCGTGGTCACGTTCATACCCGTCTGCAGCTCGTTGTCAATCATCTCCTTGTAACCCTCGCCCTGGAAGGTGTACAGGGTGGCGTCGGTACCCTCAGGCTGGTCGCTGATGACCAGCGTGTTGTTGCGCCACACGCCGTAGTCGGGCGTTGCATAGTACTCGACGAGCTTGTCAACGTCGCTCTTGGCCTCGGCCTCATCGGCAGCGGTAATGCGGCCCACGCCGATGGTCAGGCGGTCGGCCGACAGGTTGGAACCGGAGTTGTCCTCCAGGAAGCCGAAGAAGTCGTCGCTCGTATAGGAGAAGTCCTCATAGTTACTGTTGTCGCTCTGGTAGGTGAGCAGGCTGCCCGGGTGTTCGCCCATGGCGCCGCGGTTGTCAAACGTACCGGTACCGAACAGCAGCAGGTTCTTGAACTTGGACGGATCGCGGTCATACATCATCTTGCACAGCAGCCTGTAGGCCATGGCGTCGCGGGTACCGCTCGAGAACTCGTTGAACACCTCGTCCTGGTCAACGACGAGCACGTCCATACCATCGACAGCGGCATGCAGGTCGGCCACGCGCTGTGCCTGGTCACGGAAACGCTTGTCCGAGATAATGAGCATCTCGGGAACGGGCAGACTATGCAGGTTCTGGTTGTCAACCGACTCAAAACCGGAGATTTTCTTCAGCGTCTTGTTCGGCTCAAAGGCCACATAGTTGGCCATAGCCGACGAAGTCACGAAGAAGTAGCGGCCCGTGCCGGAATCGTGGGTGTAGTCGGCAGTACCGATCTCCATGGGGTACTGGGTATTGTTGATGCTCCATACCACCACATCGCTCGAGGCATTGGGCAGCAGGTAGCGCTCGTTGCCCTTGGTCATGGCAAAGCCCATGTTCAACTGGTTGCCATTCTCCTCGCGGATGTAATTGTAGTGCTTGTAGGTCAGGATAAAGTAGTCCAGACGGGCCATCAGCACGTTGGCACTGGCAGAGCCGAATCGCAGCATCGGCTCAAACTGGCCATGCTCGGAGGGGTGACTGAGCTTGAGTGAGGCATAGGGGCCGGCGTAGTTATACTTCACATAGTTGTTCGACGGCTCATAGATGCGCGACGACGAGACGGTATAGGCCGTGGTATCGCTACCACCCTCACCATGCAGCACGCCGGTCACGTAGCTCACGCTACCGCTCACGTTGGCAGCGATGACGGTGTGGACCACGACGGTGCTGTCGGCCAGGTCAGGCATATCGTAATCGACGAGTATCTTGGCAGTCGAGAACTCCTCACCCAGCAATTCCTTACCCGAACCGCTGATCGACGTCAACTCCTTCTCGTGGAAGAAGTAGCCCAGGCTGGTGGGCGTGTCCACATAGTTGGACACGGTCACGGGGCTGCGCTTCGACGGCTTGAGGTCGCTCGTGTTGTCCTCGGTCAGGAAGTAGTAGCCCACCAGCGAGTAGGGGTTGAACTGGCGGGTATAGTGCGGCGTGCTCGAGTAGTCACTCAAGGTCATGCCCACCGGGCCGTTGGCATAGAAGCAGATCTTGCTGTCGGTAATGCGCAGGATGGGCACCTTGCGCAGGTCATCGATGTAGTTGCCTGAGGTCATCACCTCGGGGATGCGGTTGCCGCCGTGGCCGTAAACCTTGACACGGGCCGGGTTGGAGAAACCCATCTCACGCAGTTCGTCGTAGGTGATTTCATAGACGCCGCTCTCGGGAATGGCGACCTTCACCCATTTGCCCGACGCGAGCCGGGACGAGGATGCGTACACTGAAGTGTTGAATGCGTTGGCTGTGCCGACGCCGATCAGGGCCAGCATTGCCACGCACAGGAGTTTAATTGTTGTTAGTTTGCGCATATCTAATAGTTTTAGTTTTATTCTATCTGCGATTGCTCGTCTGTTGTATATCTGTTGTTTGTCGTCTCGTCCAGTCACACGGTCACCGCTATAGCCGCACCTTGATGTCCAGCACGGGCTGGCCGGCCACGGTCGCCGTCAGGTGGTCACCGGGAGCCAGCACATGGCACAGACCGGCGTCACCGGTGAACAGCAGGTCGCCCATCTTGATGCTGCAACGCGTGCTCACCGCCGACAGCATGTCGGACAGCGGCCACACCATCTCGTCAAGGCAGCAATGCGACACGATCTTGCCGTTGACCATCAGTTGGACCACGGCATGCAAGGCGTCGTCGAGGCTCGCGGCCTCTACCCATTCGCCCACGATGGCTGCACCGTCAAAGGCACGTCCCAGCACCTCCAGGCGGTTGTCGTCGCCCTGTTGGGCCTGGACGCTCCAGCCGGCGGTCAGCGCGTCCCAGTAACGGTGGGCAAACTTGGGGGCAATGCACTTGCCCAGCCTGCCCGTGCGCACCACGATGGTCGGTGTGGCGACAAAGCGCGCTGCGTAGTCAGGGACAAAGAACGGGCGTCCCGTGTACAGAATCGACGAGTCGGCCATGAGATAGCCCTGGGGCTCTGCTGCCGACCTGCCGTAATTCCCGGTAAAGCCTATAACCTTCATGCCTCGCTAGTGCCGCTTTACTGCTGCTGAGTGTCAATGATCGTGTTGTGCATCCTGTTATAGATGATGGCCAGGTGGGCATAGATCGACGTGTTGGCAATCACCACCTCCTCGGGCGCCTTGATGCGGTAAGGGGTGAAGTTCCACAATGCCGTCATCCCGCTGGCGATGGCCTGGTCGGCGGCCTCCTGGGCCCGCTCTACAGGAACGGTCAGGATGGCAATCGACACACCGTGCTCGCGCTGCCAGGAAGGCAGGTCGCTGATGTCGTACACGGGCACGCCGTCGACGCTCTGGCCGATGACCTCACCGCGCACGTCAAAGCCCGCCACGATGTTCAGACCGTAGTGCTCCAGACCGTGGTCCTGCATCAGGGCTGCACCCAGGCTACCCGTACCGATGACCACTGCATCGTGCTGCTCGTTGAACCCCAGGAAGTCCTCGAGTTCCATCAGCAGGCGGTGCACGCTGTAACCGATGCGCGTCTTGCCGCGGATATTGAGGTAGGACAAGTCCTTGGCAATCTGTGACGACTGCACGTTGAGTTCATTGGAAATCTGCGTCGACGACACGTACTCGACACCCATGTTGTCGAGCATGCGCACGTAGGACAGATACCATGGTAAACGCCTGATGGTAGGCTCGGGAAGGATTGCCCTGTTCTCGTTGTTGTTGACCTTGTTCATCGTATAATGATGCAATTAACCGACAAATTTACCTCAATTTTTTGAACGTCAAGCTATCGGCACACGATTTTATTGAAAATATGACCTTTTTTTAACAAATGTTATGGCTTGACGCTGAAAACGGTATCGCGATACCTCGATATCCCGCAATAGCCCCACTAGGGACAACAAAAACCAAGCCAGCGAGGTGACGTCATTGTCATCTCGCTGGCCATCAGTATGGTTATGGCATATTACTCGCTGGTAACGGCCAGTTTCTTGGCCTTGGTGGCTTCCTTGACGCCATCGGTCGAAATGGTGGCGCGATAGACGTAGATGCCACGCGGCACACGGCGTCCCCCGACGTCGGTCAGGTCCCAAGTCACGGGGGTGGAAGTGTACATGTCGCTACGGCCGGCCTGCGTGGTGCTCCACACCCTGCGGCCCATCAGGTCATACACCTCAATGGTCACGCTGACCACTGCATCGGGGCGGTTGTGCTTGACGTAGAACGAGGTCTCGACGCTGGCGGGATTGGCGGCACAATAGACCTCAGAAATCTCGGGTGCCAAGCCCTTGACGACATTGAAGGTGATGGTCTTCTCGTTCACGTTGTTGTAGACGTCCCACACGCGCAGGCGCAACGAGTGCAAACCCGGCGACAAGTCGGTCAACTGGTAGTTCACGGTGCCCAACGTGCCTTTGTCGGCAAACATGGGCGTGTAGTAGCTCACCAGGTCGTTGTAACTGAGGGTGCCGTCGAGGGTGAGCGTCATGCTGTGGCCGATGCCGGCCGACGAGAAGTTCACACCGCTCTCGTCGCTCACGGTGGCCAGCAGCAGCGGTGACTCGTTGGTGTCGCTGCCGTCGACAAAGTTCTCGTCGTTCAGGCCTAGGGTGATGATGTCGGGACCGATGGTGTCGGCCACCTCCTTATCCTCGTAGCCGTAGATATAGAAGTCGCTGCAGCCGCCCTTGGCCTCGAGGCTGTCGAGGCTGTCATAGGCATACAGGTTGATCAGCGACGTGCGGTAGTTGTCATACTCGTTGTTCACCTCGCTGGGGATGATGACGCGCACGGTAAAGCGGCCGCCAGACACGGTGTCCACGTTGATGGCCAGGCGGTTGGTGCGGTCCTCGTAGGTGACAGGGATGCCTGCGCCATAGCCGTGGGTGGTCACCGACTGCTCGGGGCCGAACAGCGTCGACACAATCGCGCCGTTGAAGTTGCTCGCCAGTTCACCCTTGGGCGTCACGATCTTGCCACTGAACTCGACCTGCTCACGCGCCTTGAACTTGGGCATGTCGGTCTTGCTGACGGGCTTGCCGTTGATGGTCTCGACCTCGACAGTGTAGGGAGCGCAGCCCAACCTCATGGCCGGGTCACCGATAACAAAGAATCGGTGATGGTTGTCCTCAGTGGTGAACGCGATATCGTTCTTGGCCAGGCGAATGATGTCACCGATGCGTTGAGGCTTGCCCTCGGCATCGGTCGTGAAAGCATACTTGCTCACATACTGGCTCAACACGCCATTGGGGCCGATATAGGCCAGACGGGCCGGGCAAACCAACGCGATGACACCGCCGTTGGCATTGAGGAACAAGTGCTCACCACTCGACAGCACAGAGTTGTCGAAGCGGCAGTATTCGCACGTGGCGGCATACAGCACGGGCAGGTGGCGGTAGTAGAGCTGCGTCTCGACGTCGGAGCGCATCAGCAGGCCCTCGCCGGTCCAGTTCTGGGTGCTGGCATGGCCGATGTAGTTCCACCACAGCGCGCCCTCGCGCAATGCGGTGAACATCTTGTTGCGCGCCTCGGGATAGGTGCGCGCACCACCCTCGCTCACGGCATTGAAGGCATCGATGAACACATAGTTGTAAACCATGTTCTCGCCGCCATTCTTGCGGGCGAGGGTAATCATGTCCTTGGACTGCGTCATGTGTACGCCGTCGTTCTCGTCATCGGCCACCATGAGCACCTGGTTCCTCCAGGAGCCATAGGCAGGCTTCTCGACATACTTGATGAGTTTGTTGACTGCCGTGCGGGCCTCAGCCACACTCTTGACAATCATGCGTCCCACAGCGATGCTCATGTCATTCATGTCGGCATCATCGCCATCATCGTAGCGGGTGTCGCTGTCATCACCCAGCACAGCGAAAAAGTCGTCGCTAGTGAGGGAGGTCTCATCGTTATTGCTGGTGTCGCTCTGCCACGTGAGCAGGTGGGGATAACTCAAAGCATCGGTGTTGGAGCCGATCAAGCGGTTGTCATAACTGCCGTTGCCAAACAGCAGCAGGTAGCCCAATTTGTGTCCGTCTTCGCTGGTGCCGCGGTCATAGAACATCTTGCACAACCGGCGGTAGGCCATGGCGTCCTGGGTGCCGCTCGAGAACTCGTTGAAGACCTTCTCGTGGTCGAGCACGAGCACGCGGAAGTGGTCATACTTCTCGTGCATCGCTGCCACGCGACGGGCCTGTTCGAGATAGGCGGCCGGGGCCAGGATAATCATGTCGGGCGTGGGTTCGCCGTGGATGTTCTGGTTGTCGACCTCACCGATGTATTCGGGATGGGAATAAGTGCCCGACTCGTCAAAGGCCACCAGTTCGCGGCGGCCGTTATTGGCGGGACTGAAGGTCAACGTGCCGCCATCGCCAGCCTGGGCATTAAGTTCCAGCAGGGCGAAGGGCTTTGTCACGTCCCACACACGGGTGGCACTGCCGCAACCGCTCATGCGGTAACTGCTGCTGGTGCTGGCATTGTTCAGGCCGAACACCAGGCTGCCGTTGCGCAGGGCCAGCTCACGCTCATAGTTTACCGTGATATAGTCCAAGCGAGCCAGATAGACCGTTCCCTTGCACGAGTAATCGATGGCATAGTTGAGCATCGTCGTACCGGGATCAAGGGTAAAGGTCTTGTAGGACTGTTTCTGCTTGTAATGGGTATGACTCTGGGCATTCATGACCGAGTCAATGATTTCCAGGTTGGTGATGGGCAGTTCGTTGCCGTTATAGCTTATGGTCAGGTTGCTCTTGGCGCCCACGGTCTTGGCACCGAACATGGTAGCCACCCGCACTGTGCTGCCGCTCACGAGCCCCTCCAGGTCGAAACCGAAAATCTGCTTCTTGGTCGATGTGAAGCTCTCGCCCAGGAACTTGCGTCCCGTCTCGCCAGGATTGACGATGTCCTGCTCGTGGAACAAGCGCGCAGTATAGGTCGTCTGGATGGCGCCCGTGGGAGAATTGCTCGCACGGGTGATCTCGATGTCCTTAAAGCGGCTGTCGTTGGTCACCAGATAGGAGCCGGTGATGGCATACGGATGCTGAACCTGCATCTGGTCCACCGATGAGTTGTAGCGCCAGGTGACAGGGCCCTGTGCATAGAACAGGATGCGCTCGCCGGCACGCACGACGGGCATCTGGGGCAGGTCGTCGGCATAGTTGTCGGCGCTCATCGTCTCGCTCAACGGTGCACCGCCGTAGCCAAACACATGAATCTGCGACAAGTCACTGCCCAGGCCCCAATTGCGGATGTCATCGGCAGTAATCTGGTAAATGCCGCTCTCCCTGACGGCTATCTTGACCCACTTGCCGGAGGCCAATTTACTCGAGTCGGCATAGAAACTTTTGTCGAGCGCTTGTGCGTGTATAGCGCAACAGGCCAGCACCAGAACGGGCACGGCCATACGGACGAAATATCTCATCATCTTTTTCATCGTCATCTATTTTATAACTTATTAACGTCGATTGCGCCGTTTTATTGCCCCGGCGGCGCGATTACTCGACAACGGGCAGTGCTACGGTGATGTGATGCCCGTCGACAAGGCGGCTGGCCAAGCGGTAACGGCGGTCTCCGCAACGGGCCATAATGACGGTTTCATCGGCTCGGACGGCAAACGGCACCAGAATGATGCCGTCGGTCCAGTCGATAGCGCTGTTGCGCTCGGCCTTGATGACAGCCTCCTTGGCCGTCCAGGCAATGATGTGTGATGTGAGGTCATCGGGAGAGAGAAAGTCTTGTTCGCTGGCATTGAGGTACTTGTCGCGTACGCGCAGCACCTGACGGCGGTCGGCCGACTCAGCATCCAGACCGATCACCTGGCTGTCGTTGACCGCCAGTGCCACCAGTCCCATCGTGTGGGTGATGCTGATGTTCGCATCGCGGCCCTCGACCGACGGCGCTCCCTGCCCGTCGTGCTGCAACGTCACCGGTTCCCCGAAGGCCTGAGCCAGCAGCATCCGTTCGGCTGCCTTCTCGCGCTGCCGCTTCACCGGCAACTCGGCCAGGTCTTCACACGGCACTCCCTGCTGCCGGCACAACGCCAGCAGTTGCGGCGCCTCCTCCTCGAGCCGCCACACCAGCACTCTCGTGCCACAGGGATATGTCATTTCCCCAGCGAACAAAATACTTCAAATCAATTGTTGGGGCTGTGCCATCATTAGCCTCTGGATTTTTCAGCCCACGCCGTTCTTGGCCATGTCGATGCGGGTGAGGATACGGGGATTGTCCTCGCTGGCAGCAATCCATGAACGGTAACGGCGACGGTTGATGAAACGCTCGACGACATAGGCCAGGGTGAACATCACGGGCAACTGGAGCCACATCATCCAGTAGGGATGTTGCACCTGGTAGAGTGTGGAGCCGTTGGTCTGCATGAGGACATAACCGTTAACCATCCACGTGCTCGGGACGCAGTCCCCGACCAGCCACCACAGGCGCGACATCAGGTAGCGGGGCCACGACACGCCCGTGAGGAAGACAAACACTACCGACGAGAAGACGAACAGCAGGAACACGCTCTCGCGCTCGTTGACGACAGCCGACAACGTCTGTCCCATGAACGACACGGCGATGACAAAGGGCACAGCCAGACAAATGATGTGCAGGAAATTGCCGTTCTGCGGGAAGCCGAACATCAGCGGTATGTAGTGCAGCACATAGATGACGGGAATCACATAGACAATCTGGTGGCACATCATCTTACCGACAATCGTGGCACCTGGACTTGCTTCAATGGCCATCGGGTCACGCCCTCCATTGCGACGACGGCGCTCGATGCTGCCGCCATGCAGCATCGCGATGCCCAATATCATGCTCTGCTGCAATACCAGGGGCAGGATGAACAACAGCACCGTGCTCGCGATACCCATGGCAGGGTTGCCGACAGGCACCTGACGGTTTTCGACAATAGCCCCGCTCATGCTCAGCACGGGCTCAACCCGCATCGCCAACCGCTCGTTGCCCTTGGCCTGAGTCACATTGGACAGGGCGGTGAACATCGCCTTGTAGCGCATCATCACGCTCATGTCACAGTAGAGCGACAAGTGGCCCTGATCGCCACGACCGACATTCTGGCCGAACTCACGCGGAATATACAGAATGCCGTAGCACTCCTTGCGGTGCATCGCGTCCTGGGCCTCCTGCATGTTGGCGGCATAGCCCGCGATGGCGATTTCCTGGGTAGCATCGAGTCGGCGCACGATTTCACGGCTCAATTGGGAGCGGGTGTCATCGACAACGACGACGCGCTCGTTGCGCACCACCTCAGGGTTGTAGATGAGGGCATACAGGACAGGATAGACCGCGTTGAGCAGCAGGAAGAAGATGACCACGCCCTGGTCACGGAACACGAGCAGCAACTCGCGTCCGCACACCCTCAACACCTGTATAAACCACAGGAACAGTCTGCTATGTTTCACTTTGTCCGTCATATCGTCAGGGTACATACACGGGATTCAGGCACTCCTTCTTCAGTCGCCACGAGAGCAGCATGGGCAGGATGGTGAACCCGATGAGAGCAGCATAATAAACTCTTGAATAATACAGGTCTACGCCGTTCAGCGCTTGGTCGACCATGATGAGGAAATAGTACTTGATGGGCATGACATAGCCTAGGGCCGTCACCCACGGATACATCGCCTCTTGCGGCAGGGAGAAGCCCGTAAACGAGAACGACACCATACCCAGCAGCGTGCACAGCATCGTAGCGTAGCGGAAGTTGGGCACGAAGCAGTACATCAGCACGGCAAAGCTCTGGTTGGCGACCACGAGCAGGAACATCGCACTGAGCATGTGCCACGGGTTGCAGTTCAGCGGGAAATCATAGCAGCGGAACATCATCCACTGGATGAACCAGCCCACAATGGTGAACAGGACGGTCTGGGGCACCAGTTTGCCCACTAGGGCCAGGAACATGCTGCCGCCCGAGTTCTTGAGCCATTGGCGGCTCAGACCCGACTTCAACTCCAGTCCCAACGAGAATGCCGTCACCAGCAGGATGAACAGCGACAGGAAACAGGGAACAAACGTGCTGTTGAGGTAGAAGTTGTAGTTGGTGAACGGGTTACCGATCATGTGAAGATGCGTCTGATTGGGCACCAAGGTCGACTCAATCTGCTCATTGCGGAGTCCCACCGTGCGCAACGCGGTCTGCACGATACCGCCGTTGACGAGCAGCGAGATGGTCTTGAACCCCTTGTACTGCATCGATGCGGGCGCGTAATAGGCGTAGTTCACATAGTAACTCATCACAGGCTGACGACCGCCCATCGCCAAATTCTCGAGATCTTC
>JAEEGF010938559.1_pt1 | contig 17625 bp, 7 predicted proteins | sample 9134171 | NCBI WGS metagenome assembly JAEEGF01 (sample SAMN16246542, study PRJNA631951) | gut metagenome | biome: gut microbiome; feature: rumen; material: AP-attached | host: Bos | place: Iran: Karaj | collected 2018-10 | reverse complement strand
GTGAAATCAGCGACGCTTGCGAGGAAATCGTTGGACGTTACAAAGCAGTTGTTAAAACCATTTCAGGCGTGTATTCAGCAGAAACCAAATCAGATCCCGACCTGGAGGAGGCTCGCCGCTTGACGGCTCTGTTTGCCAAGAAGGAAGGCCGCCAGCCCCGTATCATGATTGCCAAGATGGGTCAGGACGGTCACGACCGTGGCGCAAAGGTTGTTGCCACCGGCTATGCCGACTGTGGCTTTGACGTGGATATGGGTCCCTTGTTCCAGACTCCCGAGGAGAGCGCACGCGAGGCCGTCGAAAACGACGTGAACGTCCTCGGTGTTTCTTCGCTTGCCGCTGGTCACAAGACCCTCGTGCCCGCCGTTATTGAGGAGCTCAAGAAGTTAGGCCGTGAGGACATCATCGTCACCGCTGGTGGTGTGATTCCCATGCAGGACTACGACTACCTCTACAAGGCTGGTGTGGCTGCTATCTTCGGCCCTGGCACCAACGTCATGAAGAGCGCTATCGAGGTGATGCACATCCTCCTCGACGACGCAGAGTAAACATCACTTTCTAGATTCATTTACAGGACATCGCATTCATTAAGCGGTGTCCTGTTTTTTGTTATATGCCCTTATTCAGAAGATTTACCAGCTTGAATTCAAACTAAGGGCGCCGCAGCTTGTGATGCCACGGCGCCCGTAAACTCTAGTCGCAATAATAAATACTATTGTAAGATCAACATGATTCGGTTGTCTTGGCTAAAGGAACCGAAAATCAATTCGTGCTTGCCCTTGACAGCCCATTTCATTTGGTCATTGACAATTCTTAGATTAATATCTTTGAATTTGAAAGTAACCTTGCGGCTTTCTCCAGGCTCCAGCGTGATGCGTTTGAAGCCCTTCAATTGGCGTATCGGTTGTACAACAGGAGCGCCAATGTTCTTCACATATAACTGTACCACTTCATCGCCTTTTCTTGATCCGGTATTGGTGACATTGAATGAAATGCCATCCGTTTCAATAGCCATGTCGCCGTACTCAAATGTCGTATAACTCAAACCGAATCCAAAGGGGTAGAGGGGCTGCGCCGACATTTCCACATAGTCGTGTGCTGCAGGCACCGGCTTGTTGTAATAGACTGGCAACTGTCCCACATGGCGAGGAACGCTGAAAGGCAATCGACCGGAAGGATTGTAGTCGCCGAATATCACGTCGGCAATGGCATTGCCACCCTGTTCGCCAGGATAATAAGCCGTGAGCAGGGCATTGGCATTCTCTGCTGCCCAATTCATGTTGAGCGGTCTGCCTTCAATATAAACAACCACGAGGGGTTTACCTGTCTTTTTCAGCGCTTCGAGTAACTCAATTTGTTTCCCAAGCAAGTCCAAAGTAGCACGGTCGAAGCCTTCGCCACATTCCATGTCGCTGATGCCTTGTTGCACAGCGCTGGCTGCACCTGTGTCCTCGTAGGATGTTTTGAAATCCCTTGCCGATGAGCCACCCACAACAGCAATTATCACGTCGGCCTGATTGGCAGCCTCGATTGCAGCAGGAATGTCGCAGTCCGTCGTGTCGCGGACGGCACACCCTTTAGCATACAGGCAATGGGATTTACCCAACAACGCCTTAATTCCTTCATATACGGTGACAACTTTCCCATCGGCTTGTGGAGCGGTATAGTCGCCCAACATATTATATATATTGTCGGCATTCGGTCCAATCACAGCGACTTTCTTGTCCTTGCTCAATGGCAAGATGCCGTCGTTTTTGAGCAGCGTGATGGATTGCTGTGCCGCTTGGCGTGCTACAGTAATGGCATTAGCATTATTTACTTCTTTTGCAGCCGCTTTGGCATCAATATAAGGATGCTCAAAAAGCCCCATCTCAAATTTCAGTCGCAATACCCGTCGCACGGCCTGATTGAGCACGTCTTCAGTTATCATGCCATTCTTTACAGCATCGACAAGATTCGGGTAGCAGTTGCCGCCCAAATCCACATCAACACCAGCGAGCAGAGCCTGAATGGCGGCATCCTGCTGTGATAATGCGGTACGGTGAGTACCACGCAAACCGTCAATACTAAAAAGGTCACTAACAACAATGCCACGGTCAAATTTCCATTCGTCACGCAATACATCGGTCAATAGCTGTCGGTTTGACGTGCAAGGTACGCCGTCTAGCGAATTGTAGGAGGTCATCACCGACAAGGCGCCAGCGTCAATCGCCTGCTTGAACGGCGGCAGGAACACCTGTTTCAACTCGCGAGGCCCCATGATGCTGCGTGCACCGTTTTGTCCGCCCTCGCTGACACCGTAAGCGATGAAATGCTTCAGTGTAGCAATGGTCGAGTAGGGGAGGCTCAAATCTCCACCGCCCAGTCCCTTGACAATAGCAGCACCCATTTCGCCACTCAGGTAATTATCCTCGCCCAAAGTCTCCTCAACGCGTGACCAACGAGGCTCTCGAGCCAAATCAAGCACAGGACCGTAACTGATGTGGCCGCCTTGCAGCCTGATTTCCTTGCCAATCACTTCACCCACTTGCTGCATCAGTTCTGTGTTCCAAGTAGCAGCCATGCCCAATCCTGTCGGGAACACGGTCGCCCCAATCGCCATGTGCCCGTGGGGTGCTTCTTCAGCAAGAAAAATTGGTATACCTAAGCGGGTATGCTTGATGGCATAACGCTGCATGGCGTTAGCAGCCTCGGCAGCAAGTGCAGGATTTAAGCCGTTGGCAATGGTCTTGCGTGTCCACGGGTCAGCACGGAACACCGCCCAATACATGCCCACATACAAGCTGTCCATTTCGTGACGGAATTTCTCGCTTGTGGTTACTATCTTCCCGTCAATCTGGTAGGAGTCCCAGCCCATGAGGCATACGAGTTGTCCCGCTTTCTCCTCAATGGTCATGCGAGAAAGCAAATCCTCTACACGCTGATCAACAGGCAGCGATGCATCCTGATAGGGATAATTGTTCTTGGCATTCATGCTCATTGCCATGAGTACCAATGTGACGATTGTGATAAACGAATGTTTTATCATAATTTAACAGTTGTTTTTGAAATATTCATGCCAGTGATTTCAACAATGGGATTGCAACCGCGTGCATCCTCGGCTTTCCATTCGATGCTTATGGTGCGGCTTTCGCCCGGCATCAGGTGGAAATAATTGTCGCTGTAGATGACAGGCAGTATCTGTTCACCGTCATCTCCCTTGAGATTCAAACGAAGCATCACAGCCGGCACTTGACCTTGATTGGTGATTGTGATATTATTACCATCAACGGCCGTGGACACTTGGGTTTGACGCATATCATGCAATGACTTGCGGTCATTCTCAATAGTGGTGTTTACATAATCATTCATGGAGCGCATTTGTCCCTTGTCGTCAATCAATGTAAGACGCAGGAAGTAGGCGCCAGCAATCTCGGTTGGCACTTTAACCTGCATCATGTCAAGCGTCATGTCCTCATCGCACACATAGCCTTGAATCTCTTCCCACAAGGTTTCACCATTCAAGTCAATAATCGATGCCTTGACTGTGCCCTGTTGATGACCAGCCGAACGGTTAACCACCTCAACATAGTTGGTTACAGGATTCCACTGCACATGTAGCGGCTCGCAGGCATGCTTTACTCCAAAGTAGGCCGCTGTGGGCTCCAGGTAGTAGTCGTATGTCTGCCAGACCATCGATGGCCAGCAGGGATGACTCATCCAGATGAGCAGGCCCATGCGGTCCTTGCTGCCACTCTCATACATGGCGCGATAGCCCTCATAGTTAATCCACTGTGCCCACTCGCAGAATTCCTCAGCCGAAGTCAGTTCACCAAAGTTCTCGGCAATCAGTTGGTTGAATGAGGCACCGCGTTGTGCTCCTTCCATCGTATAATCATGGCGGCCCCAGTAGAGGTTCTGCGGCCACAGATGCTCGGCATCGAGCGTGCGGCTCAATCCCTCGTAGGTCATCACGTTGGGCATACCACGCTCTGTGTGCAGTTTACCCGTTTGTTTCTCAAAATACTCCTTGGCGCTTATTGCCCAATACGGTCCGTGTCCGCTCACACCGTCGTCAGCCGAACTGGAAATGTAGTCCAGTCCAGGATGCAACTTAGCCACTGCATCACGCAGACCGTCATCAATGGTTTTGGGCGGATAGCCCTCATTACGGCCGCAGTAGATGCCGATGCTCGGGTGGTTGCGGATTTTTAGCACGAAATCACGGGCATTGTCCATAAACATCGCCTCGTCATCGGGGTCGGGACCGTCGGCGGGATTGGCGAGCCAAAAGTCCTGCCACACCATGATGCCATAGCGGTCACAGGCTTCATAGAACTCCTTGTCACCAGTCATGCCCACCCAGTTGCGAATCATGTTATAGTTCATTTCCTTGTGGTGACGCACGGCAGCGTCAAATTCTCTGCCACGGTAATTCAGGTTATTCTCACTGAAAGCCCAGTTGCCGCCCAGCGGAATGAACCGTCGGTGATTAATATAGATTTTCAGTTTTGTGTCCTTGTCAACGGTTTTAACCTCACGGATGCCCGCCTTGAAATCCACAGCATCGCTCTGTACGCCATCAACCGTGAACGAGAAACTGGCGTCGTAAAGGTAGGGCTCTCCGTAACCGTTTGGCCACCACAGACGCATGCGTTGGTCTTTCAATTGTGGGAATTCACTTGGATTAAAGGAAGCCTCCATCGTTGCTCCCGCAGCCAGGGTGACTTGCTTTTCAAAGCAGATTTCCCCGATGTGGCCATGCAGAGTTCCCGTAACGGCCTGTTCGTTATGATTTGTGAGCATGACGGCAGGCGTCATTGTGGCAAGGGTATCGCCCTCAAGCAGCCTAGTGGTTACGATGGGGTCGCTCACGGTCACGTCGCGCGACGCAGTCAAGTAAACGTCATCCCAAATGCCGATGTCGCGACCGCGTATGGTCGAAATCCAGTCCCAACCGATGGTAGCATGGAACGTGGGATTATCGGCGCCGAGGATACCGCCATTGAAGTCGGTATTCTTTTCAGTCTTGACTTTGACACCACCAGGATTAGCATTAGCGATGATGAGCACTTGCAATTCGTTGTTATTTTCTTTAAGATAGGGTGTGATGTCAAATATTCCGCGCTTGAAGGCACCCTCAATGCGACCTAGGTTAGTGCCATTGAGCGATATCTCGGCCTTCCAGTTGATACCGTCAAAGTTCAAGAATACACGTTTACCTTGCATCTCCTTAGGCAAGTCAAATGCCCGCTTATAGATAAAGTCCCCGTCAAAGAACGACTCCGAAGACAACATCAAGTTATCGTCATGATTCATGTCGGGCAAGGCTCCGGCGTTGACGTAACTCGACAGTACCGTGGCGGGAACTGTCGCCACAAGAGGCTTAGCATCGGGGTGTGAAGCCCGTGTCAGTTGCCAATCACCGCCGTTCAACAGCCACTTGCCGTCTTGCCAGCCGCCTGCTTCATGAGGAACAGCGCTCATACCACCATTCTGGCCTTCGATGCCTATTTCTTTCAGGCTAAATGGCTGCCCGTTCTTATTGGGCTCAATCATATTGATGCGGACATATCTTCCGCGTGCCTCTTGGGGTAATGTGATGAGTTGAATACCTTTTTTGAACGGCAAGGATTTCTGTGACAATTGCGCAACGATGCGCCAGTTGGCGTTGTCATCGCTGACTTGGATATTGCCGCTCTTGGGACTGTTTTCCCAATATAAATGTATTCTGGAGAAATCAGCTATGGCTCCCAAATCAACGGTCACCCATTCATCATGGTTGCCCAGGCTACGCCAAGCACTCACGAAATGTTCAGCAGGTAATATGCCCTTAGCACGCTGGCCATTTTTTCTCATTTTCAGTTCGGTAAAGGTCCAGTGAACCGCGCTGGGGGTGACCATCTCAAACTTCATGTGTGAGAATGGTTTACCTTTCAGTTTGAACGTGTGGTCTATATTGCGGGTCGGCAATAGGTCATCGCCAGTATTCTTGTTGGGGTCACTATGCACACGTCGGTACGAGGGGGCTCCTGGCAACGAATCGCCTTTCCATTCGTCGGCCACTTTCCATTTCTTGCCGTCTTTGGAAGTGAGCAACCTGATCTTGAAGCCTTGTGGGGCATCCTCACGATAGGCCATGTTGCACACCATCTCCACTTCATCGATGTCGATGGCCATATTCTCCCAGTCATATTGCAGCCAGGTGTTGCCGCCCATCACTATGTTGCTCGTCCACTCGTTGCCGTCAATACTGGCCTCGCGTTTATGAGGAGGCAGCGGCCCTTCGGGTGTGGTAACATTGAGCCAAGCGGGCAGTTTCTTATCAATAATGCCATCGGTCAATAGTTGTGACGTAAGGTTAAAATCCCATGACGAAGATTGGTACACCATGCGGTGTAATGCAATATCTCGGTATGAATTGTCTTGAACCAGTGGTGGTCCGTAATACTCGCTCGGATTGCCCGGGTACTGCCCGATGGGGCGGTTCAACTGTTGGGCGCTAACGGTAATGCACAGCAAGGCCATCAATAATAATGTGACTGGATTTCTCATAATTGAACATTGTTTAATTCAGCAAATTTAAAAATAATTCCGCAAAGAAGACTTAAAATCACTGATAATTTTCTAATTTTGCATCAATCAATAGCATTGACAAGAAATGACGCTTAACCTTGACGCCCTCAATAATATAATCACATCAATCAACGATGCCCTGTGGGCCTATCTGCTGATAGGTGCCCTCATCTTGTGTGGATTGTATTTCACGATACGCACAAGATTCGTGCAGTTTACCATGATTGGCGATATGTTCCGCCAACTTGTGGATTCTACCTCCAAGAGTGAGAAGAGGCACATTTCTTCCTTCCAAGCCTTCGCCGTTTCGATGGCCACGCGCGTGGGCACGGGTAACTTGGCTGGCGTGGCAACGGCTATTGCTGTGGGAGGTCCAGGAGCCATTTTCTGGATGTGGCTGATTGCGCTATTCGGCTCGGCGACAGCCTTTGTCGAGGCATCTTTGGCGCAATTGTTCAAGCGTCCGTCAAGTGAGTCATTCATCGGCGGACCAGCCTACTACATCAGTCGCGGCTTGCACAACAAGTGGATGGCTGGATTGTTTGCTGTGCTGATTACGCTCACCTTTGGCCTCTCCTATAACTCCATCCAAAGCAATGCCATCTGTGGGGCCTTGAATAAGGCCTTTGGGTTCGATCCATTGGTGGTAGGTTCGATTATTACGGTCATAGCCCTGTTCATCGCTTTTGGCGGCATTCGTCGCATTGCCCATGTGAGCAGTGTCATTGTGCCTTTTATGGCTATCGGCTACTTTATCCTTGCGTTGTATGTCGTCATCACGAACATCAACATGATACCGCATGTGCTGCAATTGATTGTCGAGAACGCTTTCGGCTTTGAGCAGGTGGCAGGTGGCGGCTTGGGCATGACCATCATGGTGGGCATCAAACGAGGCCTCTTCAGTAACGAGGCGGGCGAGGGTAGTGCACCTAATGTGGCAGCAACAGCCGATATCTCCCATCCCGTCAAGCAAGGTCTCATCCAGGCGCTAGGCGTGTTTACCGACACTCTTGTCGTGTGCAGTTGCACCGCCTTCATGGTGCTCGTCAGTGGGCTCTATGACACCAAAGGACTTGAGGGCATCCAGCTCACACAGGCCTCGTTGGAGTCGCAGGTGGGCAGCTGGGGAACAATATTCGTTGCCATTGCCCTTTTCCTGTTCGCATTCAGCAGCATCATCGGCAACTACTATTATGGCGAGGCCAACATCCGTTTCTTGACAGACAAGAAGTGGGCGCTCACGGTTTTCCGCATTTTCTCGGGCGGCGTGTTCGTGTTCTTCGGTGCGGTGGCCAGCTTTGAGTTTGTGTGGAATCTGGGTGACCTTTTTATGGCTTTGCTCACCTTGTGCAACCTCGTCGCTTTGGTTTTCCTCTGCAAGTATGTATTTAAACTGCTTGATAATTATCGTGACCAGAAACGCCGAGGCATCAAGGATCCCGTGTTCCACCGTAGCGACCTGCCAGAGGTAGCCGATGACCTTTACGCCTGGGAGTAATTAATGCTCGCTGCGCGAGCAGTTTAATGTTTAAAGTTTATAGTTTAAATAGGCTTCCGCTTTCTAGAAACAGAAACTAACTAAGGACTAAGAACTATATTAATGAAAGGACTCGTTATAAAAAATACCGGCAGCTGGGTAACCGTGCGTCTCGACGACGGCACTACAGTGAATTGTAAAATGCGCGGCGTATTTCGCCTCAAGGGCTTGCGTTGCACCAATCCCGTTGCTGTAGGCGACATCGTGCAGGTTGAGGACAAGGGCGGTGACGCTCCTGTCGTTGGCGCTATTGAGCCCCGCAAGAATTATATCATCCGCCGCGCCAGCAACCTGTCTAAGGAATTCCAAATTATCGCTGCCAACCTGGACCAGGCTGTTCTTGTAGTTACGCTCACCAACCCTGTGACCAGCACGACATTTATCGACCGTTTTCTTGCGACTGCCGAAGCCTATCAAGTCCCCGCTGTCATCGCTTTTAACAAAATCGACCTGCTCACCACCGATAACCTACAGCAGCAACTTGAAGAATTAAAAGCACTCTATGAGAGTATCGGATATCCTGTCATTACCATGTCGGTTGTCACGGGTGAGGGTACTGATTCCATGCGCGAACAACTGTCAGGCAAGACTTCGCTGCTGTCAGGCAATAGCGGTGTGGGCAAGTCCTCTATCATTAACTTACTCATTCCTGATGCAGACGTCAGGGTGGGGGATGTGAGCCACACCCACCACAAGGGCATGCACACGACCACATTCAGCGAACTGTTAGACCTGCCAAGCGGGGGTGCCATCATTGACACTCCAGGAGTGAAAGCATTTGGCACTATCGACTTTGAACGCGCCCAAGTCGCCCATTATTTTCCAGAAATCTTTAAGGTATCGGCCGACTGCCGTTTCAACAACTGCACTCACACCCATGAACCAGGCTGTGCCGTTCTATCGGTCATTGAGGAAGGAGGAATTGCTCTAACCCGTTATCAGAGTTACCTCAGCATCCTTGAAGAGGACCCCAATGATAAATACCGCAAGCCATTCTAGCAATCTCAAATTGAGAGCGTTTATAATGTGCTTTCTCTAACTGATCATTTATTCTCAGTCCTTCATATTGGAATTGGGTAATCTTATCATTTGTTGATTCTTTCTTAAATGGTTTTACCCGATTTGTTGTAATTTTGTAGCCAGTTTTCAGATAGATAATTAAATTATGAAAAAAAGATTCACCATTATTGTCTTGCTGTTGACGTCAGTTTTCAGTTTATATGCTCAACGATTGTTACCGCTCTCGGTAGAGCAATATCTTGAAGAGCGCAGCTACAGCAGTCGTTTTATGTCTCAAGCCGACGTTAGTGAGTCATCTCGTTTTTTCCCGTCACGCATCATTGATGGTCGTGAGATGGTTGATGCTTTCATTGCTATAGACAATGAAGCAGTTATCAGCATGTTACAGGCTAACGGCGTTAATGTGAATTGTATCTTTGACGGTTTCTTGACAGCTCAAGTTCCAGTTGACCGCCTTGTCAATATATGCAGATTGCCTGGCGTAACCGATGTGGAAATCAGCCAAAAGCTCTCGTTGTGTACCGATACATCATTGAGTGCAACTCATGTCGACCAAATCCTGGATGGCGAAAACTACGATTTACCTCAAGACTATGACGGCAGTGGAGTAATTGTAGGCGTCATCGACATGGGCTTTGACTATCAGCATAGGGCTTTCAGGTCAAATGAAGACCCATCCAAAACCCGTATCGTTAGGGTTTATTCTACAACAGACAAGACCGGGCACAAAGCTATGTTTAATAATAACATAAAACTACCTGGATCTGTCTTTATGAATGATGAGATTTATGGCCTCACAACTGACAATAAAAAGGAGACTCATGGTACTCATACAGCAAGCATCGCCGCTGGCTCCCATGTCGGTGGATATGGGGGAATGGCTCCTGGTGCCGATATTGTGATGTGTGCAGTTAGTGTTTTAGGCGGAAACATGTCGGCGGTCGAAGTAGGCAATTGTGTTCGCTACATTGACTGCTACGCAGATAGTGTAGGCAAGCCCTGTGTAATAAGTATCAGCGTGAGCACATCCAATGGTCAGCATGACGGAAAGGATTACTTGTCCAAAATCATTAGCAATACGATGGGACCAGGAAGGGCATTCGTCATTTCGGCAGGCAATAATGCTGGTAAAAAAACTTACACTCATCATCTGTCGACCCCCGACAGCCACTTGAATCTCCTCTTTAAATACCAAAACAGCATTGGTGGCGATTCTTCATATTATTATTCCAATGTGATATCTGATATATGGATGAGGAAAGAAATGGCCAACTTCTATTACAAGGTACATGTTTTAGATTTAAAGACAGGTACTATTGTTTGGGAGACAGAAGAGTTATCGGCCAAGAGAACCATTGATTCTTCTGAGTTCCTTGGATATTATGATTGCTATGAATCAGGAGATACAACAGGATACATGAAATGTACTACAGCCTACTCCTCTGACGGCAAAAAATATCGTCTGAGTGTCACCATCCACAATTTGATAAGCAAAGAGTACACATTGACCAATGGTGTGAAGAAGAGTCGTTATGCATTAGGTCTCAGTATTTATCCACGCAAAACCACCCCATGTGAGATTGATGCATGGGTATGTAACTCAGGGTCCGGTTTCGGCACATACAATGGAGCCATCACCACAATGGATGGTAACACCACTAGAGGTTTTTATGCGGCTTCCAGTGATTCTTGCTCGATAGGCACTTATGCCGTTGGTGATTCCACTATCTCAGCCGGTGCCTACACTGCCAGCAATAAATACTACTCATGGTCAAAACAGAAATACGTTACCGACAACACCGAGTCTGTTGGCGATATCGCTTCATTCTCAAGCTATCAGGTAGAGGGTGCAGGCCCCACAGGTCAAGCATTGCCCACAATCTGTGCTCCTGGTGTATGTGTCGTATCAGCATGTAGCAAATACTCATCTTACGGCAATCCAAACTATACCTATACCAGCTTGGTAGCCGATGGCAGTTACTGGGGTGTAATGTCCGGTACATCCATGGCAGCGCCCACAGTGGCAGGGATTATAGCCTTGTGGATGCAAGCCAATCCCAATCTATCTGTGGCCGAAATCAAAGACATCTTAGCCCAGACTGCTGTACATGACTCGTATACTATGGGTCCTAAACATCACCACTTTGGTCCTAATGGCAAAATCGATGCTATGGCCGGTATGAGATTGGTTCTTGAACGCATAGGTGTTATTCCTGGAGATGTTAACAGTGACGGTGTTGTAGATATTGATGATCTTGTAGTGCTGATTGATTATTTGCTTACCAGCAATCCTATCTCCAACTTCAATGCAAAAGCTGCTGATATCAACAATGACAATTTCATTGATATTATCGATTTAACCACCTTAATCGATAATATGATGTAGTGTCGGTGATGATTCTTATTTCATTCTAATCATTGAATAACTATCGCAATCAATCAAGTTTTAAACTTATATATCAAAAAATGGAGACACCTCGTCATTGAAGTGTCTCCATTTTTTAACATTTGAAGAATCAGTTGACGCCTAAGTCCTTAAGGGTGCGAGGTGCAGGGGTCTTGGGCATGGGCTGGCGATCCTTGAGTTGCTCAAGTATTACCTCGATAGCCTTGTCTAACTGCTGGTCAATACCGTTGAACTCCATCACGGGATCGTTGTCGATGATGATGTCAGGATCAACGCCATGGTTCTCGACAATCCAATTGCCGTGGGTGTCATAGTTGGTGAAGAAGGGCACGCGGATGTCGGTACCATCCATGTAGGGGAGGGAACCGCTGATTCCGACAATGCCACCCCACGAACGGGTACCGATGACCGGACCGATCTTGTTTTCCTTGAAACTCCAGGGGAACAGGTCACCGTCACTAGCGCTATACTTGTTCACGAGCAGCACCTTGGGACCATAGAGCGTGCGCTCGGGTATTGTACCGTTGTAATTGCTGCCACGGTACATTGTCATGCGGTAAGGCTGACGAAGCAGTCGCTCGATAACCATCGGAGAGATGTTACCACCACCATTGCCACGATCATCAACAATTAAGGCTTCCTTATCGGTCTGGGCAAAGAAGTAGCGCGAGAACTCGCGGAGACCTTCAGGACCCATGTCAGGAATATAGATGTATCCTACACGGCCACCTGTCTTCTCACTGACATAGTCGATATTATGTTTTACCCATTCATAATGGTACAAGGGATACTCGTCCTGGATGGGCTTGACAACGACCTTGCGGTTACCATTGATTGTGAGTTCTGTCATCACACCGGCCTTGTCACGCAACAAGGTGTAAACATTGGCCACGCCCGCTGTGCTGACACCGTCAACTGCGGTAATGACATCACCCACCTTGACATTCATGCCAGGCTCCATCAGCGGTGAGCGCAATTCTTCACGGTCAGGAGCACCACACAGAATTTTGGTGATTTTGTAGCCGTTGGCCACTGGCTCCATTTCGGCACCAAGCATACCGATGTTGTGCTGGTCAGCCATGATGTGGTCACCACCGTCAACATAGGCATGGCCTACAGCCAACTCGCCAATCATGCCGCCGATGACATAGGTCAAATCCAGGCGGTTCTTGACGTAGGGCAACAGGGCTGCATACTTGTCATGCATCGCCTGCCAGTCCACTCCATGCATGTTCTCCAGATAGAAACCGTCGCGATAAGCACGCCAAGCCTCATTGAAAATCTGATTCCACTCCTGGTCATAGTTGACCGTTGCAATCATATCGTCGAGATTGACTGCATCGTTGAGGTCCGCCTTACGGGGTGACAGGGGAGCAATGTAAAGGTTATCGCCCTTCATAAACAGAGCATTCTTACCGTCGGGTGATGCCATCATTAGGGCGCGGTCGGCAACGACTTCATCCTTCTGCTCTGCAAAGTCAAACACGCGCACGCTGCCGCGGCCACTATACCACAAATGAGTGCCATCGCAGACGAAGTTGCCATAGCTGCCAGTACCGACGGGCACCTTGACGATGCGGTCGGCTATGCCATCGATGTCAATACGCACAACCGAAGCATTATTGTCAGCCTTGGCGTTGTCCTTGCCTTTCTTTCCCTTGGGGGCATCAGCTGTAGCATCCTTAGTCTTGTCGCCACCAGCATTCACCTGGTCATCCTTAGGCAGGAAGGGCGACGGGGTATCCTTGGCCAGCATCACCAGATAAATGCCTTCCATATCACGATAAGCAAAGTTCCACTCGATGCTGCTGTAGATGGGATTGAAGTCGCGTGATGAAGCAAAAATCAGGTATTTGCCATCCTTGCTGAACTCGGGCGAATTGCTGTCATACCAGCGGTCAGTAACGGCATACTCTTTGCCCTCGGCGATATTATAGAGGTAAACCACACCATATTCATTGACGCCCTGGCGATAATAGGTGAGCCACTTGCCGTCGGGAGAGAAACTCGGGGTGGGGATTTCGCCCATCTCGTCAGTCAGCAGGATTTGCTTGTTCCTCATTTTGCCATCGACATTGATTAACACAATACGATTCTTGCGGTCGGTATACACTATCTTGCTGCCATCGGGGCTCCACTCAAAGTCGCGAATGTAGGTATCGTTATCAAAGGTCAGCTGCCTGGCTTGGTCACTCCCCACGGGACGTACCCAGATTTCGGTTTCGCCAGTCTGGTCGCTGATATAGGCGATATTTTTGCCGTCGGGGCTCCACGATGCGTTACGCTCATGCACACCAGGGGTATGGGTGATATTGCGGGTTACACCATGCTTGGCAGGTACGTCAAACACCTCGCCTCGGGCGCTGATGGTGATGCGGTTGCCATCAGGGGCAAGACTTGCAGCCGTCAAGTTGTCCTTGACCTTGCGCTGCTCCTCGCGGGCAAAGTTGTTCTCGCTGTTGAGATAGACGGTAATTTTCTCGCTGCGCTTTGTTGCAGGATCAAGCACATAGAGGTATCCACCGTTCTCAAACACAATCTTGCCACCACCGCAGTTGGCGAACTTGACGTCATACTCGGTGAAGTTGGTCACCTTCTGAGTTGCACCTGAGCGGGTGTTATAGACGAAGATGTTCATGCGGTTGTCGCGGTCACTCATGAAGTAGATTTCGTCGCCAATCCACATGGGGTCGATGTCTTGCGCAATGTTATTGGTGATGTTGGTAACAGTCTTGGCCTGAGTGTCATAGATCCAGATGTCGTCGGCCATACCGCCCTTATAGTATTTCCACGTGCGGAACTCACGGAAGACGCGGTTGTAGGCCATCTTGGTGCCGTCGGCATTGTAGCAGCAGAAACCGCCCTCAGGCAACGGCAGCGGTTGCGCCATGCTGCCGTCGATGGGGGCACACCACAGTTTGCCGGTAAAGCTGTCGCTGATGCGGTTGCGGTACACCACGCCCTTGCCGTCAGGAGCCCATGTCATGACGATGTTGTTGGGACCCATGCGGTCGCCCCAATCATCACGAGGATTACTAGAGGTATAAGTGATACGCTTGGGTTCGCCACCCGATGCCGTCATGATATATACTTCGGTATTACCGTCATACTGACCGGTAAAAGCAATGGTCTGTCCATCGGGTGAATAGCGGGCAAAAGCCTCATATCCCTTATGGGATGTGAGTTTGCGTGCAATGCCACCACTGATGGGGACCGTATAGATGTCACCAGCGTAACTAAACGCCACTTCCTGGCCATTCGTGCCAGGGAAACGCAATAAGCGACCCTCATCGGCATGACTATTCAAAGCCATGGCTGCGATTGCCGCCAACAATATTATCCTACTCTTCATAATACAACTGTTTATTATTGATATGATGATAATTCTTTAGAAACCAAATCATTATAAACTGATAATCCTGAGATGTACGGGGTCACAAGGAGTGAAGGCTTTTGGTAGCCTCAATAGACTGATCATTATCACATTATCTCCTTTAAGCATTTTCACCCTCACCATATTGCTATAGGCCAGGCCATTAACATCGGGATTATTGCCACTTGCCATCACCACCGTACCCATGGGATGAGAATTGACAGCCACTTTGCGCACATCAAGCGTACCCGTGGGTCTATAACCGATATCAATCAGAAAGTCTCCACCCTGAGCGACGCTCACATTAATTAATGCCGTATCATTCATGGCCACAGGGAAAAAAGCTATCTGTGGTGTCAAATGATAATTGATCAAAGGCTTAGACATGAAACCATTGATATACTTACCTGCCACTTCGACCGAGAATTCAGCATAACCATCGATTTTGGGCAGGACAAATACCGAATCGTCCAGGTTGCTCAATTTTCCGTTGACAGACAGCCGATAAGGGGTTCCTGGTACAAAGTCCAAAATACGCCCCGTGTCATTGCTCCAAACGACTGTTGGGGTGGGGGGCAGTATTACCTCATTACGGTGGATTGTTACTTTCTGGCTATGTCGTTTGCCTTGCTTGAGCGTAATGACAATGTGGTGGTGTCCCTCAATGTCATTAGGCAGGAATGCACTCTCCAGCACTTTACCATTATCGGTAATCGATGCAATGTCATTACCGACACCATTCACTGTGAAGTCCAGCACAGCTTTACGGTAATTCAGACCTTTATAGGCTTTTTTGCCAGGCATACCTACAGGCACAATCGGCTCAAACTCAATGCCCTCAGGTTTAAACTTCATTCCTAGAAGAACACGCAGTATCATAGCAGCATTGCTTGCACTGGTACCAAGTTCATCAACGTTCACATCCTTCATGTGAATCCCATGAGACTGATAGAGGGCCTGAGCACGATAAAGGGCGCCCAAGCCTCGCCTCAAGGCGTTCTCATTACCAGTGTAGGCAGCAGCCAGATTCCAGAGAGCCTGGGTTGTCGCCCATGACGAATTGGCAAAGTACGGTTCCAGCATGTTGTTAGATGGATAAGTGATATTTACTCCCTTATCAGATACGGGGGTATTAGCAATAAGATTCTCGGCTCTTTCATCATCGGCTATCCCCCATAAAACAGACATCGCCTGGGAGGTGTTGTCGGTTGTCGGCGACTGGCGAAGTACTGCCATACCGTAAAGGAATGAACTATAAAAGCCTTTATCCTCATTCCACAAATGCTGATTGATGGCATTCTTTAGTCGCAGAGCATCTTTTTCGTAGGTATTTTCAATGCCCATCTCATCGCAAATTTCACTTAAGATAGCATAGGCATGCGAAGTCAAAATATTATTGCCTAATGAAATGCAAGCAAACAGGTCATTGTAGCCCATCCATGTCATACGCCTTACTCCAAGCGGTCTTGAGGTTGTATAGCCTGCTCCGTGAATCAGGCCCGTTGCTTTGTCCACCAACACCTTTTCATTGATAGAGAGTGTCTTTTCAATGACATGCTTGCAATAGGAGAGCCACTCGCGGTCACCAGTAATCTTATAAACCTCCCAGGCGGCTGTAGCCCAACCGATATGGTCACTCACCACAGGCCATTGACCCTCACGTTGCATGATAATGCTGTCACGGTCAACCATAGCACGCAGTGTTTCCATGGACTGATGCGGCTTGAGACAAGCCAGAGACAGATAAATGGAACAATAGAGTCGACTAATGTTGTGCGTTACCTTGAAGCATCCGTTACCATCGATAGCATCGGATATGCGTTCGGCAGACATATTGTAAAGAGCATCTATCAGAGGTTGGTCACTCTGATACTCTGGTATCATCGAAGGCCGTGTCTGACGCATCCGCCATGGTCTGCCGTGAGTGAACTTGACCCGTTCAGGATCAACGCTTCCATACATACTGTCGAGACGGCTTATCGTGACATTGTTCTCGATGCGGTCAGGCGTATGAGCCACCGCAAACACCGTATCCTCGATAATACTGTCACCCGTCAAGGAAAAAGTCTCATTTTGGACAATCACACGATTACTCATCTCATGACGCCCACCACAGGCACACAAGAAAACACAGCTCACAACCGAAGCAGCAAGCAACAAGACAACACAATGCGTCCTTTTTCTCAACATTCCAATGGCAAAGATAATGCATTTTCCCACACCATTCCTGAAAATGATTGATAAAAACTATTAAATGAAGAAAACCAAAGCGTTCTTAATTGCCCCTCATACCGTTGTTTTTTGTAGAATAGCGAAAAAATCACTAATTTTGCACCCAATAATAGATATATCGATATATGAAGACAATACGCAACTTCTGCATCGTGGCTCACATTGACCACGGCAAGAGCACGCTCGCTGACCGACTGCTTGAGTACACCAACACTGTTGCCGGCAAGGATATGCAGGCACAGGTACTCGACGATATGGACTTGGAGCGCGAGCGCGGTATCACGATTAAAAGCCATGCCATCCAGATGGATTACATGAAGGACGGCACAAAATATACCCTTAACCTGATTGACACTCCTGGACACGTGGACTTCTCTTATGAGGTGTCACGCTCGATTGCTGCGTGCGAGGGTGCGCTTCTGGTAGTGGATGCCACTCAAGGCGTTCAGGCACAGACCATTTCCAACCTGTATATGGTCATCGACAACGGATTGGAAATCA
>JAEEGF012472633.1_pt1 | contig 17628 bp, 15 predicted proteins | sample 9134171 | NCBI WGS metagenome assembly JAEEGF01 (sample SAMN16246542, study PRJNA631951) | gut metagenome | biome: gut microbiome; feature: rumen; material: AP-attached | host: Bos | place: Iran: Karaj | collected 2018-10 | reverse complement strand
CTCGTCCACCATGATATACTTGAATCTCTCCTGATAGGAATCAAGAACCTCAGGATTTTTCTTGAACAATTCCACGGTCTTCATGATGAGATCATCAAAATCCATGGCATTATTCTTTTTCAAAGCATTCTGATACTCCGTATAGGCCTTTGAAATCTTGGACTTTACGAAGTCATTATAAGTAGATGTGGCATACTCCTCCGGAGTAACCAGGTTATCCTTGCACTTGGAGATACTGCCCATTATCTGTCTGAGCTTGAGAGTAGTGGTCTCCAGCTGATATTTCTTGCAGATTTCCTTCAAAAGACTCTTGGAATCATCTGCATCATAAATCGTAAAGTTATTGTCATATCCGATTTTGTCGGCATATCTTCTGAGGATTCTCACACAGCTGGAGTGAAAGGTGGACACCCAGATGCTCTCTGCGCCAAATCCAACTATTTTATCAACCCTGTCACGCATCTCGCCTGCTGCCTTGTTGGTAAAGGTGATAGCCATGATATTCCAGGGATTGACATTGTATTCATCTATCAAATACGCAACTCTGTGGGTCAGAACTCTGGTCTTACCGGAGCCGGCACCTGCCAAAATAAGCACCGGTCCGTCGGTCTGAAGTACGGCCTTCTTCTGCTGCGCATTAAGCGTATCGTATATTCCCATTAAAAATTCCTTACACTGTTTTTATTTTGCTTTTTTATCTCCGGACTTCTTGAACTCTTTAGCCTTCTCCTCAGCCTCATTTATGTTATCAAGCATCTTTTCGATGATCATCTTCTTGATATAAACGTCGTAGGACAAAAGAGCTATGAAGGAAAACATCTGCATCCGTTTCCTGTCTTCCTCTGACATATCCGCGTCCTCAAAGGTTGTTCCGGATTTTTTGTATTTATACTTGAGATCCTCGATGAGGGGCTCAAGCTCCTCCTGCTGAAGATTAACAGCAGTCTGGTATATCTTACTTAAGTTGAGCTCATCATCACTGACATGAAATTTCTCCTTCAAGGGCTCTATCAGAGTCTGAATGTCATTGATGGAAAGAATATTCTTGTAGTAATAAATAAAGATCAGCAGAATCAGGTGGTCTTTAGAATACTTCTTCCTGATAGGAGGAGGAAGAAGGTCATTCTTGGCGTAATTGTTTATCATGGTCTTGGTAAGAATCTTATCCTTGTCAGGATACCGCGTAGAATGCTTAAGCCTGTCCTCCATAAAGGTTGTAAGCTGATCCATATAAAGATCGATGTTGGGCATTTCCTCAAGTAAAATAGGATTTATTCTTCCAAGCGAAGCAATCACACTATTTATCAGATCGTCATTATCAATTGTCATTGTCTTCCCCCATCTTGTACTTAACAATAATTTAGCGAAAAAGAACTATCCTCGAGCCATTTTACGCATTTCCAGCGCATTCTGAAGTGTAGCATCCGTTATGGTCTCACCACCAAGAAGCCTTGCCAGTTCGCGCAGAGACGCATCTTCATCAAGAGAGAAAATATTGGTAACAGTTCTTCCCTCTGACATCCCCTTCTCGATCATAAAATGAGTATCTGCCATAGCAGCAATCTGAGGTAAATGAGTGATACAGATTATCTGATGATCTGCCGCCAGTTCACCAAGCTTTTGTGACACCTTCCAGGCTGTCTTTCCGCTGATTCCCGCATCTATTTCATCAAAGATCAGAGTGCTGATATCATCTTTATCTGCCACCACTGTTTTCAGAGCCAGCATTATTCTTGAGAGCTCACCACCGCTGGCAATCTTTTCCAAAGGACGAAGCTCCTCACCGGGATTGGTGGATATCATGAATTCCACATCATCGAAGCCGCGATGACTAAGCCTGTCCTCACTGCTGTCCACTGCTATCTCAAATCTGACATCAAGGAAATTGAGATCCACCAGTGCCTGCTTAAGACGCTCCTGAAGTTCAGCCGCACCCTTGCGCCTTATCTTAGAGATCTCATCGCAGATTTTCATAACCTTTGAATGGCTCTCTTCAAGTTCCTTCTTAAGTCTGTTTCTGTGAGCATCCAGGTCCTGTAAAGTATCCAGTCTCTTCTGCTTTTCCTCCAGATATTCCAGAACTCTTTCAATGCTTCCACCATATTTATCCTTGAGATGATTTATGACATTTAGTCTGTCTTCAGTATTTCTGAATTCCTCATCATCAAACTCCAGGTCTTTCATGTAAGTTGAAAGAGAATGATTGAGATCCGCCATGAGATTCTCTATATCGGACAACTGTGCAGCTATATCCTCCAGCTCTTTATCAAAGCCAACCACAGAAGAAATCTCTCTTACAGCTCTTCCTATAATGTCAGATGCGCTCTCTTCGCTCTCACCAGATCCGGTCATGGCTGAAACAGTGTAAACAGCTTCAGAAATCTTGCGGCTGTTTACCATTTTGTGGTATGAGCTCTCAAGCTTCTCATCCTCGCCAATTACAGGAGAAGCCTCTGTAATCTCGTTTATTTCGAATTCCAAAAGCTCCTGTTCTCTGAGCCTTGCGTTTTCATCCAGGTCAGTCTCGTCGAGTTTTTTCCTAAGACCTGTCATTAAATTGTATTCCTCTGCCAGCTGCTCCATAGGCTTTTTCAAAGCATCTGCGCAGTATCCGTCCAGGATTTCCAAATGCTTCTTTTTGTGAAGAAGCTCCTGATGATCATTTTGTCCATGGATATTGATAAGAATGTTAGAGATATCTCGAAGTTGCTTAGTAGTTACAGACTCTCCTTCAACCTTGGATATACTCCTTCCCTGCATGAGTTTCCTCTGAATGACCACTGTGCCGTCATCCTCCACGGGAATGTCCATATCCATCAAAAACTTCTTTTGCGCATCGTTTTCGAGCCCAAACACAAGCTCCACCAATGCGTATTCCTCCCCGGTTCTTATGAGGCCTGCATCTGCTTTGCCTCCAAGCGCCAGATTGACTGAACCGATTACAACCGATTTTCCCGCACCGGTTTCTCCCGTCAAAATGTTCAGTCCCTTAGTGAAATCAATCTCCTGCTCCTTGATAAGAGCAAGATTTTTAACATGTAAACTGTATAACATATTTCCTCATCTTTCTGAGAACCCCGCATTACTGTCATAACAGTATATTTACCGATTATTCATCATTTTTCTTATTTCTTCCATCACTTCTATAGCTTCCTCGTTAGTTCTGATGGCAGCCATTATTGTATCATCCCCTGCGATACATCCTACCATCTGAGGAAAATTAAGGGCATCCACAGCCGCAGCCAGAGCCATGGCCATTCCGGACACCGTCTTTATGACCAAAAGATTCTGAGCCACATCCATACTGACATATCCTGCTCTAAGGACGCTTATGTACTTATCCTGCATAGCCTCGCTGTCAGCAGTGGAATAGACATACTTCATTCTGCCATCATCCGTTACCTGCTTGCTGAGCTTGAGCTGTCTGATATCTCTTGATACTGTGGCCTGAGTCACATCATAGCCATCCCTTCTCAAGAGATTGGCCAGCTGCTCCTGGGTCTCAACCACATTACTGGCTATTATCTCTATAATCTTGTCATGTCTGTTTCTTTTCATTTTATAACCGCTCCCTGGGAAAAATATATTCACAGATCAAATCTCAGGTATATATCTGTGTCCGGGTCTATTTATCAAATTTAGAACCAAGAACCTGTAAAAAGCTCACTCTGTTGAGCTTGATGATCTTGGTGGTCTTGTTAGCTTTTTCTATATAAATCTCATCTCCGGTGACAAGCTCCACCATACCGCTGCCATCAAAAACGGCCTTGGCCAGCTGCTTGGTGCCGGCTTTTCCTTCACAAATTGCAATTCTGATCCTGGTATCTGCTGAAAGCACCATACTTCTTGAATTAAGAGTATGTGGACATATGGGAGTTATCAGGATCATATTCGCTGAAGGCTCTACTATAGGGCCTCCGGCAGACATACTGTAACCTGTAGATCCCGTAGGTGTTGATATTATGATTCCGTCCGCATGATAATTGCACAAAAACAAGTCATTGACATATATATCAAAACTTATGGCAGCTATTGTAGCATATTTTGTAATGATAATGTCGTTTAAGGAATAATCGTTTTTGCCCTTGGCGCTTCCGTAGAGCATCATTCTGTCTTCTATATCATATTCTCCGGACAAAATGCGCTCCAATGCCTCATCGACATTGCTGACCTCCACTTCAGCAAGATAGCCCAGTGTTCCAAGATTTATACCTATAATGGGAATATCCAGATATGCTATACTTCTGGCAGCTTCCAGCATAGTGCCATCTCCGCCAAGAACAATACAGCATTCAGAATCTTCGGGAACCAGGCTCATGTGTTCTCTTCCGTCCCCTGAATCCAAAACTTTTTTAGGATTATGTTCAGCAATTAAACAGCTTTTTCCATGTGCTTTCAGATAATCAAGTATATGCCCCGTAATCTTGAGTCCTGTATCCTTGCTGTTATTTGTGACAATACAAAATTTGTCCATGGTCCCCACCTAAACTTGTGCTTACTTCAGCTTCATCCTCTGCGTAAGCTTCTTCAGTCAATACTTCTCCAGTCACGCCCTATCCAGATTACCATGAGCTTTTGCCACGGTTTCAGTGATTATTTTTTCCATTTCATCCGTATGTGAAAAACCATCCCCGCTCTCCTGGATCTCTCTTAATTTCTTTTCCCCATCGGCTTCAGTTAACTGAGCCACTTCTTCATTTTGCTCAGGATTCTTCCTGATATGAACCAGATATTCTATGTTGCCCTCAGGTCCCTTAATAGGTGAAAAATCCAGATGCAACACCTCAAATCCCGCTATGGCCACGAAGTCTATGATTCTGTGCACCACTTCCTCGTGTACCTTAGGTTCTCTGACAACTCCCTTTTTTCCAACTTTATCTTTTCCCGCTTCGAACTGTGGCTTAATGAGGCAGACCATCTCGCCGCCGTCCTTTAAAAGCCTTCTCGCCGGTAAAAGAATCTTCGTAAGAGAAATAAATGAAACATCACAGGAAGCAAAATCCAGGTCATCCTGTATGTCATCCCTTACCATATATCTAAAATTGGTCTTTTCCATACAGACCACTCTGGGGTCACTTCTGAGCTTCCAATCCAGCTGCCCGTGTCCCACATCCACGGAGTAAACCTTGCTGGCTCCGTTCTGAAGCATGCAGTCGGTAAATCCGCCTGTGGAAGCTCCAATGTCCATGCAGACCTTATTCTCCAGAGAAAAACCGAAGTTATTCACTGCCTTCTCCAGTTTAAGTCCGCCCCTGCTAACGTAGGGAAGTGTATCTCCCCTGACCTCCAAAGATGTGATCTTCGCCTCCTCGAAGGTAGTTCCGGGCTTGTCCTCTCTTTGTCCGTTGACAAAGACTTCCCCCGCCATTATGAGAGTCTTGGCCTTTTCTCTTGAAGGTACAAGTCCTCTGTTTACAAGAAGGACATCAAGTCTTTCTTTTTCTTTTGCCATATTATAAACCTTTACTTATTTCCTAATTTCCTGGAGAATACGCTCTGCTATTGAATCAGCGTCAATGCGGAGCTGCTTTCTCAGTATACCTACACTGCCATGAGTTACAAACTGGTCAGGAATGGCAATCTGAAGAACATCGGCATCAAGCCTGTTCTCGTCAATATATGCCCTTACCTTCTCGCCGTAGCCGCCACTGGCCACGTTCTCCTCCATGGTAACAAAGAGCTTGTGGTCCCTTGCAGCCTGGTGGATGTAGTTTGTATCTATAGGCTTAACAAATCTCGCATTTACCAAAGAGCACTTTATTCCGTTCTCTTTAAGCTTCTCCCTTACCTGCTCACCTATCATTACCATGGCACCCACTGCCAAAAGACAAACGTCCTTCTCATCATATATAGGCTCGCACTTACCCATTTCTATAGGTGCTCTGTATTCCTTAAGGCCGTCATAAGCTGTGCCCCTTGGATATCTGATGGCGATAGGGCCATCAAAATTAACTGCAAACTTAAGCATATCCGACAGCTCCCACTTATTCTTCGGAGCCATAATATGCATATTTGGCATGGATGAAAGATACGACAGATCAAAAATACCCTGATGAGTCTCCCCATCGCTTCCCACAAGTCCTGCCCTGTCTATGGCGAAGACCACGGGCAGATTCTGAAGACACACATCTTCAAGCATCTGGTCATAGGCCCTCTGAAGGAAGGATGAATAAACCGCAAACACCGGCTTATATCCTCCAGCTGCCATTCCGGCCGCAAAAGTAACCGCATGTTCCTCGGCAATTCCGGCATCTATAAATCTGTCAGGATACATATTCCTGAACCTCTTAAGTCCTGTTCCTTCCGCCATGGCTGCGGTAATAGCCACAACCTTCTCATCCCTGGCACCCAGCTTGCACATTACTGTGCTGAAAATATCCTGATAATTGGCTGTAGTCCTTGGATTTCTCGGAAGTCCGTTCTCAATGAGAAATGGCTCGGTTCCATGGAATCTGGCAGGATGTCTCTCTGCCGGTTCGTAGCCCTTGCCCTTCTTGGTCATGACATGGATCATAACCGCTTTTTTCACCTTTTTGGCCTCTTTTATGGTCTTCTCAAGGGTGATGGTATCATGGCCATCCACCGGGCCCAGATATGTTATTCCAAGGTTTTCAAACACCATTCCCGGAACAAAAAGCTGCTTAAAACTGTTCTTGGCTCTTCTAATACCGGTTACAAGGCTTGGATTAGAATCCTTGAGCTGTGCATAGACATCCTCTTTAAGGTTAAGGTAGCCTTCAGCTGTACGAACAGTATTGAGGTACTTCTTCATACCTCCAACGCTCTCGGAAATAGACATCTCATTGTCGTTAAGAATGATTATGAAATTGGTCTCAAGCTTGGCTGCATTGTTAAGAGCCTCATAGGCAAGACCACCTGTGAGGGAACCGTCTCCGATAACAGAGACAACAGTATAGTCATCCCCTTTGAGGTCTCTGGCCTTTACCATACCCAGTCCCGCGGAAATAGAAGTGGAACTGTGGCCGGTATCAAAACAGTCAGAATCACTCTCACACCTCTTGGGGAATCCGCTCATGCCCCCAAACTGTCTGAGAGATTCGAAATTATTCTTTCGCCCCGTCAAAAGCTTGTGTGTGTAGCACTGATGTCCCACATCCCAGATAATCTTATCCTTGGGAAGATCCAGTGCCAGATGAAGAGCCATAGTAAGCTCAACGGTTCCAAGGTTCGACGCAAGGTGTCCACCTGTAACCGAGATGTTTTCTATGAGAAATTTCCTAATTTCCTCAGCAAGTTCAGGATACTGAGACTTAGGGATACTCTTTATGTCTCCGGTTTTATTTATATGATCAAGAAGCATTTTTCCGCTCCCTTCCTGTCAATTATGTTTTGACAGTTTTATTTTTTTCTATTGATGAGATAGTCAAAAAGTTCGCTCAAGAAGCTGCCCTGGAATCCAAGGGATGAAAGAATATCTTCCGCTTCCTGTGAAAGTTCCCTGACCTTATCTCTTGAAGCCTCCATGCCATAGAGCTTAACATAGGTGCTCTTGCCATTCTTTTCATCAGAACCGATGGGCTTTCCAAGTTCTTCCTGAGTGCTGGTTATATCCAGGATGTCGTCCTGAATCTGGAATGCGATGCCCACATTACTGCCGGCTTTCTCTATAAGGCTGACCTGATTGCTGTCAGCACCTCCAAGTATTGCTCCTATCATAAGACTGCTCTCAATGAGGGCTCCGGTCTTATTCTCGTCTATGTAATTAAGCACGTCCTTGAGTCTGGTCTCATCTGTCTCTGTGGAATTCTCGGCCATTATGTCAGCGCACTGTCCGCCAACCATGCCATATATTCCTGCCTTTGTGGCCAGCACTGAAAGCGCCTTAAGGCACCTCTCTCTGTCAACATCTGCGCTCTTTATGCATCCACTGATGGCGGTCTCAAAAGCGAAATTGAGAAGTCCGTCTCCCGCCAGAGTGGCCATTCCTGCTCCATAAACGGCATGTGTGGTCTTTCTGCCTCGTCTGTATTCGTCGTTGTCCATGGCCGGAAGATCATCGTGCACCAGGGAATAGGTGTGGATCATCTCCATAGCTGCGGCAAAAGACTCAGCTACAGTCTCATCAGCCCCTTCACCTGCAAACATCCTGTAGGATTCCAGCAGCATCATAGGCCTAAGTCTCTTTCCACCGGCCAGAATGCTATAGTTCATGGCCTCTATAACCTGTCTGGCGTAACCTTCTTCCTTAGGCAGGTATTTTTTTAAAACTTCCTCTACCTGCTGTGCCTTATCGTTAAGTCTTTTTTCAAAATCGGGTCTCATACTCATTCAAAATCCTCCAGACTGCCGTCTTCAGCGATTTTTTGAACTTTCTGTTCAACCTTTTCTATTTCCTCATGGCAAAACTTCAAAAGCTGCATTCCCTCCTGGTACTCCTTAAAAGAGTCCTCAAGAGAGATATCATCTTTTTCCAGTGCCTGTATCTTTTCTTCAATCTGAGCAAAAGCTTCTTCTACAGAGATGCTCTTTTCTTCTTCAGTTTTAGCATTCTTCTTCGCTGCCATAAATGCTCCTTAACTGCTGTTTTTTGGATAAAACCTTGGTTTCGATAACACCGTCCGTAACGTAGATTGAAAGCTCATCGCCTTCCTCAACGCCCTCTATACTGCGGATATTGGTGCCTTTATTGTCACTGACGTAGGAATATCCTCCCTGCAACCTGGACAGAGGCGATAGTCCCTTCATCTTTTCCACATCTATCAAAAGTCTGTGTCTGGTGTCGTTCAGCTTCTTATTCATCAGAAATGAAAGGCTGTCCTGATACTGATCAAGCCTCAAAAGCTTATCATGTATCCTGGATACAGGGCTCATATGCCGAAGGGCCTCTCTATACCTGTCCTCGCGCATCCTGTAAAAGTCCAGTTTCCTGTTCATCATCTTCGAAAGAGTAGCTGAATAGTCCTCCAGATCCTGAACGAATCTGTCATATTCATATACTGCAAGTTCAGCTGCAGCAGAAGGTGTAGGTGCTCTTCTATCCGCAACATAGTCTGCAATAGTAGTATCTGTTTCATGTCCAACTGCTGAAATTATCGGGATTGGGCAATCAAAAATAGCCTGCGCGACGATTTCCTCATTAAACGCCCATAAATCTTCGATAGAACCTCCGCCTCGTCCGACTATGATCACGTCCACCTGGCCGTGAGACAAGGACTCAATTCCTCTCACGATGCTCTCGGCAGCCTGATCCCCCTGAACAATGGCGGGATAAAGAATTATCTGAATATGTGGATTTCTTCTGGTGGCAACATTGATAATATCACGAACTGCTGCTCCAGTTGGTGCAGTTACCACACCAAGAGTTCTTATATATCGAGGAATAGGCTGTTTATACTCTTCGGCGAACATTCCTGATTCCCGGAGCCTTTTCTTCAATTCCTCATAACGCTCATAAAGAGCACCGGCCCCGTCAAGCTCAATCTGTCGTGCATATAGCTGATATTTGCCATCCCGCTCATATACATCAATGCTTCCACTGACCTTGACCTGCTGACCTTCCTTCATCTGAAATCTAAGGCCGCCCCTGGCTCTGTCTCCGCTAAACATAACACAGGACATAGCACCGCCCGCATCCTTGATCGTAAAATAGATGTGGCCGGAAGAATGATATTTGCAGTTACTGACTTCGCCCTTAACAGTGATCTGTTTCAGAAGGAAGTCTTGCGAAAACATATTCTTTATGTATGCATTAACCTGTGTGACGGTATATTCACTGCGCAAATTTAGCTAACACTCCGTTTACAAAAGCAGGTGAACCATCCTGTCCAAACTTCTTGGCAAGCTCAACTGCCTCGTTGATAGCGACACCTGTAGGAACAGACTCATCATATTTGATCTCATATACAGCGAGTCTGATAATGGTAAGGTCTACCTTAGCCATTCTGGAGGTATCCCATCCAGATGTCTCTTTATTAATAGCTTCGTCAATTTCAGGTAGCTTCTCAGCTATCTTCTCAAATTTCTCTCTTATCTGATCAGCGTCAGTCTTGGAGAACTCCACATCACCTGTAGTGGTAAAAAGTTCTTCCTGCTCAGACATTTCTTCCATTGTGTTGAATTCAACACGAAAGAGCAGCTGAAAAATCTGCTCTCTAAGTTCCGTTCTCTTCATACTTTTATCCAATCTCTATTGCAAAATCAGTTAATATCAGGCCTTTGGCATTGTGATACCGGCAATTCTGATATTTACATCGGTTACTTCCAGTCCTGTCATATTCTCAACTGTTGTCTTGACACGAGTCTGAGCCTGCTGGCAGGTAGCCGGGATGTTATATCCGTAGCCCATCATAAGTGACAGATCAATCTTTACCTCTGATGCTCCCAAGAAAACCTTAGCTCCCTTGGCAAGGTTGTTACGACTTACCTTCTCAAGCTTGTCGCTGGTATAATTGCCAGCCATTGCTGATACTCCGTCTACCTCAAGAGCTGCCAAAACAGCAATTCTTGCAACTACATCATCAGCAATCTTTACTGAACCGATTTCTGCTAACTCTTTTCCCATTTGTCAATCCTCGTCTATTCTAAAGATAATTCAAAGCATATAGGAATAGTATACCATAAATCCCTATTATAGCCAAAAGATAATAGTGTTTGTATCCGCGAAGGTGGTATAAGAAACTGTGCTGGTATAATCCTCCAGATAGTCAAATACCCTTCTCTGAGTAACCAGTTCTTCGAAAAGCTCTGAGTACACATAATCAGAAGAACATTTGATGACTACATTCTGGCTACCGTCTTTGTAGCGCCTTTCAAAAAGCTCGCCCACCAGCGTAAGCTCGGGAGATGTGAAGTACTCATCTTCCCTCACATAGTAGTTGTCCTTCATGTTATTACATATAGGCATTTCTATTTTGTCTGAAATAGTGTGGTTCTTGACTATTTCCTCTGTGGTAACACACAGATAGTCGTAGTTAACCATTGGAAGTCTGGTGGCATCCGCATTTTCACCATTATTGGTCTGGTAGGAAGAATCTCCCCAGGTCACATCCATGTAATAATATGAATCATTGCAAAGCACCAGGTTCCAGGCATGCCTTACTCCGGAGCTTCTCTTGGTTGTAACTGTTCCCGTAACCAGAGTGCTCTCTATGCCGAGCTTGTTCAGCAGGTACTGAGCGGCCTTGGAATAGCCGTTACAAACGCTCTTTTTACCGATAAAAACAGAGCAGATATTCTGGTTATCCTCTGCCTCTATATCGTACTCAGTATTCTGGATCAGGTATTCGTAGACATACTTTATGGCATAGTAGTCATCCTCTGAAGATGGAGCACCGGCAAGACACTTATTCACATAATCGTTTATAAGGGTCTGTCTTCTTGCTATCTCAGCATCATCATAGAGATAATTGCCGGTAAAGCTGACCTTAGTGACCTCGCCGTTTACAGTGTAGTTGGTGTACTTATATCCATCTACGTAAAAGAGCTCCGGATGATCAGCCATAACATAGTCAAAAACCAGATCAATGGCCTCGTCACTGGTGGTAGACACCAGAATGTTCTCGGCGGTGTTCTGCATTATGGTAAGAATCTCCACATAGAGGGTCTTGCCATATTCAGTAAGCCTCTCGTAGGCATATTTCCCCTTCTGCTTGTCCTTAAGGAAAGGAATATTACTATTGGTGAGGCCAATCTTATCTCTCTCGGCCTGCATCTCGCTGGTAAGATCGATAAGATTGAAATTCTTGTAAAAAGAGGAAAACTTGGAATCTGCAGCTTCTTCATCAGCATCTGCCAGTGAAAGAGCATCCTCCTCAAGCTCAGTCAACTCCCCTGAAGATGCATACATGCTGGAATAGTCGTTTATCCCCTGCAGCATCTCAGTGCTATTGACAGAATCCTGAGTGATGACATAGGTGTCCTCTGCTGAGGCTTCACTTACCTCTACACTCTCTGAATCCTTAAATCCAAGAATCTCAAGATACTCGTCCAGATTCGAATAGCTGCATCCGGACAGACATCCCATGGACAAGAATGCACAAAGCAATAATGCAATTGACTTAACTCTAAGTTTGCTCTTCAAGTCCATCTCCTCCAACCATTTTGTAAAGCTTAGTTCTTCTTAAACTCAGAAAGTCTGAGTCCCTTATTTCTATCCATGGTCATGCCGACACTCCACTCATTGATGAACAGAAGAAGTGGTCTGTCATGCATATCCTTGATTTTCTTCATATCAGAGGTTCCCACAAGTGTTGTCATATCGATGTCGTCATTGTCTACCCATCTGATGTACTCGTAAGGAAGATTTTCCAATATGATATCTACATTGTACTCACTTTGGAGCCTGAATTTCAACACATCAAACTGAAGAACTCCGACAACTCCTACAATTATTTCCTCAAGTCCTGTATTGAACTCCTGGAAAATCTGAATAGCACCTTCCTGGGCTATCTGTGTGATTCCCTTTACAAACTGTTTACGCTTCATGGTATCTACCTGGCGAACCCTTGCAAAGTGCTCAGGAGCAAAGGTGGGGATTCCCTCGTAAACAATATTGTCCTTAGGCATGCAGACTGTATCACCGATTGAGAAAATACCGGGATCGAATACACCCATGATATCTCCTGCATAGGCCTCGCTCAGAATCTTACGCTCATCAGCCATAAGCTGCTGAGGCTGTGAAAGTCTCATGACTTTTCCACTCTGAACATGCTTAACTTCTTTATCTGCATCATATCTTCCTGAACAGATTCTCATAAAGGCAATTCTGTCTCTGTGAGCCTTGTTCATGTTAGCCTGAATCTTGAATACAAAGGCTGAAAAATCTCTCTCAAGAGGATCAATCTTCTCTCCATCTGATGAAGAACGTCCTGTAGGAGGAGTGGCCATCTTAAGGAAGTGATGAAGAAAGAGCTCTACACCAAAGTTCTGAAGAGCTGATCCAAAGAATACAGGAGTAAGCTCACCTGCTCTTACCTTCTCAAGATCATATTCAGCACCGGCACCATCAAGAAGCTCAATCTCATTCTGAAGAGTCTCAAAAGCATCCTGTCCGATCTGGCTGTCTATAGCTGCCTTATCATCAAGACCAATAAAGGTCTCTTTTCCTTCCTTGGTACCCTTCTGTGTCTCGGAGAAAGTAACAATGTGTCCTTCTCTTCTGTCATAGATACCCTTAAAGTTCTTACCGGATCCGATAGGCCAGTTCATGGGACATGTGGCGATTCCAAGGTTATTCTCGATATCATCAAGAAGATCAAAAGTATCCTTGGCATCACGGTCCAACTTGTTAATAAAGGTAAAAATCGGAATATGACTCATGGCGCAGACTTTGAAAAGCTTTCTGGTCTGAGCCTCAACACCCTTACTTGCGTCAATTACCATGACTGCTGAATCAGCGGCCATAAGAGTTCTGTATGTATCTTCTGAGAAATCCTGGTGACCTGGTGTATCAAGGATATTGATGCAGCAGCCCTCAAAATTAAACTGAAGTACTGAAGATGTTACAGAAATACCTCTCTGCTTCTCGATCTCCATCCAGTCGGATACAGCATGTCTTGCAGTAGCCTTGCCCTTAACGCTTCCTGCCATATTGATAGCACCACCATAAAGAAGGAACTTCTCGGTAAGTGTTGTCTTACCTGCATCCGGGTGAGAAATAATGGCGAAGGTACGTCTTTTGTTTATCTCGTTTATTGTTTCTTTTGTATTACCCATAGTTTATCCTTACTTAATATGAGGCCGGTATGTTATCACATGCCGGCCCCCTGCTTTCATTAATTTCGTTGGTCAAAGGAAGTTCTGCTCTCGCAAGGCTCGAAATAACCTCGTTCATAAAGAACCTTCTGCTCTCGCAAGGAAGTTCTGCTCTCGTTTGCAAAGCAAACTCGCCAGAACAAGCTTCGAACCTCGGCTCGAAATAACCTCGCCGGGTGCTCAGCTTTGTGCAACGTCCTTCATAGAGAAGCTGATTCTTCCCATCTTGTCCTTACCGAGGCAAACCACTGTAACTGTATCGCCAAGTGTAAGAACATCCTCTACATGCTCGATTCGCTCCTTGGAAATCTTGCTGATGTGAACCATACCCTCTTTTCCGGGTGCGAATTCAACAAATGCTCCGAATTCCTTGATGCTTACAACCTTACCTGTAAAGATCTGACCTTTTTCAAAATCAGAAACAATGATATTGATCATGTCTACAGCCTTCTGGATCATGTTCTTGTCCTCGCCGCAAACTGATACCTTACCATCATCAGTAATATCAATCTTAACGCCTGTGCGTGCAATGATCTCATTGATGGTCTTTCCTCTCTGACCAACAACATCACCGATCTTCTCAGGGTCAATCTGGATAAATACGATCTTAGGAGCGTACTCAGATACTTCCTTACGAGGCTCAGCAATAGCCTTGCTCATGCACTCATCCATAATAAAGAATCTAGCCTCACGGCACTGTGAAATAGCTGTCTCAACGATAGGCTTTGTAAGGCCGTGGATCTTAATATCCATCTGAATAGCTGTGATACCGTCCTTAGTACCAGTAACCTTGAAGTCCATATCTCCGAAGAAGTCCTCAAGACCCTGGATATCTGTAAGTACTACGAAATCATCATCTGTATCGCCTGTTACAAGACCGCAGCTGATTCCGGCAACCATCTTCTTAATAGGAACACCGGCAGCCATAAGTGACATACATGAAGCGCATGTTGAAGCCATTGATGTTGAACCGTTTGACTCAAAAGTCTCTGATACGGCACGAATAGCATATGGGAACTCTTCTACGCTAGGAAGTACAGGAAGAAGTGCTCTCTCAGCCAGAGCACCGTGTCCGATTTCTCTACGTCCGGGGCCTCTGGAAACCTTTGTCTCACCTACTGAGTAAGCAGGGAAGTTATACTGATGAACATATCTCTTATCAGCAGCATAGTTATCAAGCCCTTCTACCTTCTGAGCCTCTGAAAGAGGTGCAAGAGTTACTACATCGCAGATCTGTGTCTGTCCACGTGTGAACATAGCACTTCCGTGTACTCTAGGAATAAGATCTATTTCAGCTGCAAGAGGTCTGATCTGCTTGATGTCACGTCCATCAGGTCTCTTGTGATCCTTGAGGATCATCTTACGTACTGTCTTCTTCTCGTACTGGTAAATTGCCTCACCAAGAATAGCAAGCCACTCTTCGTTATCAGCAAATTTCTCTGTAAGTCTGTCTGTAATCTCAGAAATGTTAGCTTCTCTTGTCTGCTTATCATCTGTGAATACAGCCTTCTCCATCTCTTCCGGAGGAACAACTTCCTTGATAGCAGCGAAAAGCTCTTCAGGAACTGCACAGCTTGTGTACTCGTGCTTTGGCTTTCCAATCTCTGCTACGATACCCTTGAAGAACTCGATAAGCTTAAGGTTCACATCGTGAGCCATGTAGATAGCTTCCTTCATCTTCTCCTCAGGAATCTCGTTGGCACCGGCCTCGATCATGATAACCTTCTGCCCTACAGAAGCTACTGTAAGCTTAAGGTCACCTGTGTTCCACTGCTCCTGAGTAGGGTTGATAACGAATTCACCATCGATCATACCAACCTGTGTCATAGCGCAAGGGCCATCGAAAGGAATATCTGAAATTGAAACTGATACTGATGCGCCCAGCATAGCTACAAGCTCAGGACGGCACTGAGGATCTACGGACATAACCATAGTCTCGATTGTAACGTCATTTCTATAGTCCTTAGGGAAAAGAGGACGCATAGGACGGTCAATAACTCTGGATGTGAGGATAGCGTTCTCTGAAGGCTTACCCTCTCTCTTATTGTATCCACCCGGGAATTTGCCAACTGCATAGAATTTCTCACCGTACTCTACTGAAAGAGGGAAGAAATCAATTCCGTCTCTTGGCTTGTCTGAAGCTGTTGCTGTACAGAGAACTGTTGTATCTCCATACTGCATGAAAGCACATCCATTAGCCTGTTTACCAACCTTGCCAATCTCAACCTTAAGTGTACGACCAGCCAGTTCCATTGAATAAGTTTTTACCATTTTTTCTCCTTCTGCTCATCCGCGGTCCCTCATCCACTGGCGTTTCATTCCTTGTAAGTCCAGTACTTCGGGTGCGTGTGCATTTAAAAAATTAACGTCTTCTATTTAGAAAAGCGCATCATGCGCATATTCTCAAAACAAAATTTAATTGTGCATAAAAACACAGAAAGACGGAACAGACTGATTCTCATCAGCCTCGTCCCGCCTTTAATTGCAAAATTACTTTCTAAGACCAAGATCAGCGATAAGCTTACGATAAGCCTCGATATCCTTCTTCTTAAGGTATCCAAGAAGGCTACGTCTCTGACCTACCATCTTAAGAAGACCTCTTCTTGAGTGGTGATCCTTAGGGTTCTTGTCAAGGTGAGCGTTGAGCTCCTTAATTCTCTCTGTAAGGATAGCTACCTGAACCTCTGGTGATCCTGTATCGCCAGCCTTTCTAGCGAACTTCTCGATAACTTCTGTCTTTTTCTCTTTTGCGATCATTTCATTCTCCTTGTCTGGCCAAGTCTGTTAATGGCCTCTTATAAAACTTGAATCCGCCTGTCACACAGATAAAGGTTGGAGTATCCTATATCCGAGTAAGAGGTAGTTTCTGTAACTGTTACTGAAATCTTGTCAGCAACTAATGTAGTTTAGCATAAAAAATTACTTATGTAAACCCCAATTAGAAGTGCCTGTATCAGTCCTTTTTCTTGTTCTTTCTTCTGATGTATTCCTCAACTGAAACTCCAGAAGCAGCTGCAAGAACTACAAGTACTGCCCAAGGCATCTTGCTCTTCTTCTCTGTAGAAGCTGTTGCAGCAAGTGCTGTTCCCTCTTCTTCAATATTTACTACCTTAGAAGTGTTTGTCTCTTCTCCAGCTACAGTTGTGTTCTCTGTAGTTGTAGAAACGTTCTCAGTTGTCTCAACTGACTTTGACTCTTCAACTACTGCCTTATCATCAGCCTTAGCAATTTCAACATCTGAAGATGCTGCCTTAGCCTTAGTAGACTTCTTAGTGCTTACTGCTACCATTTTCTTAGCGCCAAGAACTGCTGCGCCATTCTGTGCTGCAGGAGCTTTAGCTGATTTCGCTACTGTTGTAGTTGCAACATATGCTGATTCTGATGAAGAATCTGAAGATGTTCCCTTATTATCGTATATATTACCTGAATCATTCTGATTTGCAGCTTCCTCAGCAGCTCTTCTAGCCTCTTCGTCAAGCTTAGAAATCTTGTCATCCAAATTTCTCTTTGCTTCTTTTAATTCAAAATCGATATTTTCCTTGGTCTTAACAGCCTCATCATACTTTTCTTTTGCATCCTGATAGTCTTTCTTAAGCTGGTCAAGCTTCTGGCTCACCTCGTCAAGATCAACAACTTTATCGCCGATAGTTATCTTCTTGTTTAAGCCCTTTATAGCCTTCTCCAAGCTCTCAAGCTCACCCTTAGTTTTTGCAACATTCTCATCAGCTTCCTTTGCGGCAGCTGCAAGCTCTGTATATGCTGTAATTGCTTCAGTATACTTTTCATCATCAGCTATAGTCTTAAGCTCAGTTGCTGTATTCTGGGCATTTGTTGCTGTTGTCTGGGCAGCATCAGCCTCTGATTTAAGGTCATCTGCTGTATTCTGCGCATTTGTTGCCTTTGTCTTAGCCTCTG
>JAEEGF012329257.1_pt1 | contig 17628 bp, 13 predicted proteins | sample 9134171 | NCBI WGS metagenome assembly JAEEGF01 (sample SAMN16246542, study PRJNA631951) | gut metagenome | biome: gut microbiome; feature: rumen; material: AP-attached | host: Bos | place: Iran: Karaj | collected 2018-10 | reverse complement strand
AAGCAGATCATCGACATCGCCAAGAAGGCGTAAGCCGAGATCAGAGCACAATCCAGGTGCTCGAAATGCGAAAGGCACGGCGAGAGCCGTGCCTTTTCTAGTTCAGAGTTCAGAGTTTAGAATTCGAAGTTCAGAGTGTTGCGTCGTCGAGTGGGTCGTAGTGAAACGTCAAGATGCTAATGTGATGGAGGCGCTTGCGCGCGACCACTGAAGCCGTGCGTGACGGCAATCGCTGACGCGATCCATCGCGGCGCGACGGCGCATGGTCCCGAGGCTGGCGCCTCGGCCAGCGCCGCCTCGCCTCGATGTGCCTTCGGCTTGCCGTCACGCACGGACGCGGAAGCGGCCTTCGGCCGACACGGAAGTGCGCAGAAACATTTCTGAACCAGTTGCAAGGTCTTTCTTGCTTTCGCTATTGGGAGTTTAGGAGTCTTGGAGTCTCCTAATCTCCCAATAGCGAAAGCAATTAACGTGCGCCAGTGGCAGAGGGTTTCGCCCAACCTCGAACCTCGAACTTTGGACTCTAGACTATGGAACACTATGGGGGACTGCCCCCGCGTTTTCCGTAGTTTACAAGTTTGCAAGTTTACAAGTTTTGAATCTTGACGGGGACAGTCCCCCACTCTCTAATCCTCTGTTTCTCCTGTTCTCCGTGCCATTCCGCGTCCCGCGAAGCGGGTTTCCGCGTCCGTACGCAGGACGAAACCCGCAGGGTTGCGGCACGGCGCGACGCGGGCGGCGAGGCGAAGCCTCAGGCCGGCACGCGCCGCGCCGGCCGCAAATCGCCGTAGGCGATTCGGCCTGCGTTCGGATTCAGTGGTCGCGCGCAAGCGCACACCCCTCGAGCCACGAATGCGTACTAGGCACTAGGCACGAACTATGCTATACTTTTGTTCATGAGAAAAGCAACTGCCATAGCAACTGCCGTCCTCGCGTTAACCTGCGGCGCGGCCACAGTCACCGAAACCGAGATCGAGCTCGCGACTTATCCCTTCTTTGATCCCGATCCCGTGCCCGCCACGGGCGAGATGCGTTACCCGTACTTCTTCTTCGACGGCACGAGCGCCACGAACGCGCCGCGCAAGTGGAAGGCGGTCGTCCTTGAGAACGACAAGATCAAGGTGACCATCCTTCCCGAGATCGGCGGCAAGATATGGGGCGCTGTGGACAAGAAGACCGGACGCGACTTCATATACTTCAACAACGTCGTCAAGTTCCGCAACGTCGCGCGGCGCGGCCCGTGGTGCTCCGGCGGCATTGAGCTCAACTTCGGCATCTACGGCCACACTCCGTCAACCGCCACGCCTGTCTCGTATGTCACGCGCGTGAACAACGACAAGGAAGAAAGCGTGAGCTGCTTCATTTCGGACACCGAGCTCGTCTGCCGCACCACATGGCAGGTGGAGGTGCGTCTTGAATCCGGCAAGGACCATTTCACCACGCGCACCATCTGGTACAACGGCTCTGGCTTCTTCACGCCGCACTACCACTGGATGAACGCCGCATACTCGGTGCGCGGCGATCCCGAGTTCTTCTTCCCGGGCGCATCCTACATCGGCCACAACGGCGACTCGCACGCATGGCCAGTGGATGAAAACGGACGCAACCTCTCGCGCTACTCCGGCAACGCGTTCGGGCGCAGCAAGTCGTACCACGTCCTCGACGGCGACAACTCCTTCTACGGCATCTGGTGGCCAGAGGCCGGCATTGGCTCGTATCACGAAAACCACGTCACGCAGAAGTACGGACGCAAGATCTGGCTGTGGGCGCTCTCGCGTGAAGGCGGCATCTGGGAGGACCTTCTCACCGACCGCGACGGACAATACGCCGAGCTTCAGAGTGGGCTCTTCTTCAACCAGCCGGCCGACACGCTCGCGACTCCGTTCAAGCACGCCGCATTCGCGCCTGGCGCCACTGACGTATTCGAAGAGAAATGGGGCGTGGCGCGTAGCCGCGCCGAACTCGCAAGCCGCATGAACCCCACCAACTACGTGAAGCGTCCGCAGACAATGCCCGCCGACTTCGACTGGTCCACCGCATACGGACTTTTCCTGAAAGGACGCCAGTTCATACGCCGCCGCATGGACCGCGACGGCGAGAAGGCGCTTCAAGAATGCCTCGTGAAGGAGCCGCACTACGTCCCCGCCCTCGAACAGCTCGCCTCGCTTGCCGTGCGCCGCGGCAAGTACGCCAAAGCCCATGCGTATGCGCAGAGGGCGCTCGCAATCGACACGTACAGCCCCGAGGCGAACTACGCCGACGGACAGGCGTTCTTCGCGGAAGGCAACATGCGCGCCGCAAAGGAGCGCCTGGGCGTAGCAGCCTTCTCGCCGGAATTCCACAACGCCGCATTCGCTCTTGCCGCCAAGGCCGAACTGCGCGAGGGAAACTGGAACGGAGCGCTTTCATTCGCCGACAAGTCTTACAACTTTGACAGCTTGCTTGTGCAGATCGTCGCCAAGCGCAAGAGCGGAAGCCCGGACTTCTCGATGGCGAGATTGCTCTGCGACATATTTCCGCTCTTCCATGCGATGCGCTACGAATTGAACTTGGCGACTCCCACGAGCGAGCCGATGGAGAAGTATGTGGCGCGCTGCGAGTTTCCGCATGAAGTCTATATGGAGATCGGATCGTGGTATGATGAAGCGGGCCTTGCGGAAGAGGCGGAAGCGCTTTTCCGCAAAGCCGCGGCAACGAGTCCCGTCGGCGGCATTCGCCTCGCGTACGTCTTGCATCGCGCCGGAAAAAACGCGGAGGCGAAGGCGGCGCTCGACGCGGTGGCGTCGCAGCCGATTGCATTCGCCCTGCCGTTCCGCCGCGAGTCGCTGCCTGCGCTCAACTGGGCGGCGAAGATGCGCGGCGAATGGAAGTTCAAGTACCTTGCGGCGGTATGCCTTGCGGCCAATGCGTGGGACTCCGGAGCGAATCTTCTGCTCGCGCGCTGCGGCGACACGCCAGACGATGCCGTATTCTACCTCTACCGTGCGACGCGCAAGAAGGACGGGGCGAGGCTCAAGGACCTTCGCGCCGCCGTGAAGCTCGGCGGCTGCGGTTGGCGCGCCGGCCATGCGCTCTACCGTCACTTCGCCGAGGCGAAGGACTGGGAGGGCGCGCTGAAGGAGATCGAGCCGTACGTGGCGAAGTATCCGGATGCCAACCTCGTGAAGCTCGACTATGCGGATGCGCTTTCGCGCAGCGGACGCAACGAGAAGGCGATCGCGTTTCTCGAGAAGGCGACGGTGTTGCCGTCCGAAGGCGGCAACGACGCGCTTGCCTCGTGGATCCGCGCGTGGCGCGGCGTCGCCGAGGCGGCGCTTGCGCGCGGCGACAAGGCGGCGGCGAAGGCGGCAGTGGCGAAGGCGCTGTCGTTCCCCGAGAATCTCGGCCGCGGCAAGCCATACGACAAACCAGACAAGGGAACGCCCGAGAAGCCCGGGCTGCTCAGCGACTGGCCAGATTCGTTGCTTGAGCTAGTGCCAGGTGTCTAGGCACTAAGCACTAGGCACTAAGAACTAGATATGCTATAATTACGGCCACAGGAAAGGACAAGACATGACGACATGGTCTTTTATTCTAGGGTTGCCGTTGGTGGCCCTTGGCCTTGTCGCCGTTCTGGCAACGGAGCGTGCGGCGAAGGCGATGGTGGCGTTTCCTCGTTGCGAGAGCGCGGGATGGCTGCTTTGCGCCATAGGCTGGCTTGGCACTGCGTATGAGTGCGACAAGATAGGCATCGACATCTTCGACAAGATCCTCAAGGCGTTTCCTGGGGAGGTGTGGATCCTCGCGGCGGTGCTTACCGTGCTCACATGCATGTGGATGGCGAACCTGCTGCCGATACGCGGTCTTTGCGCGGTGCTGATGCTCTTTCCCGCGGAGCTGTTCCCGGCGGTGCGATTGTGCGACACGGGGTGGCGCATTCCTCTCGTGGTGTTCGCGTATGTGTGCGCGATAACGGGCATGTTCGGAATGTTCTATCCGTGGCGCATCAGGCAGGCGCTCGCGTGGTGCGCCTCGAGCGGTGCGCGCGTGAAGGTGTTTGGCGGCATCCTGCTGGCCATCGGCGCGCTCTTCTGCGCCATCGGCCTAATAGTTTAGAAGTTTCTAGTTTAGGAGTTTCGAGTTTCTGAGTTCCCGAAACCCCGAAACCTCGAAACCCCGAAACCCCGAAACCTCGAAACCCCGAGACCCCGAAACTTATAAACCCCGAAACTTATAAACCATCAAAAGGAGAGTCAACGATGAAGTCAATGAAAGACTACGAGTTCTGGTTCGTAGTGGGCAGCCAGTTCCTGTACGGCCCGGAAGTGCTTGAGACCGTGGCAGCGCGCGCGCAGGAGATGGCGGACGCGTTCAACTCGAGCGGCAAGCTGCCCTGCAAGGTGGTGTACAAGGTCACGGTGAAGACGCCCGAGGAGGCCACCGAGACGATCAAGGCCGCGAACTTCGACGACAAGTGCGCCGGCGTGATCACATGGTGCCACACGTTCTCTCCCTCGAAGATGTGGCTCAACGCGCTCAAGCTTCTGCAGAAGCCCTGGTGCCACCTCGCCACGCAGTACAACCGCTCGATCCCCGACAAGGGCATCGACATGGACTTCATGAACCTCAACCAGGCGGCGCACGGCGACCGCGAGCACGGATTCATCGGCGCGCGCCTGAGGATGACGCGCAAGGTGATCGCCGGCCACTGGCAGGACGCCGACGTGCGCACGCGCCTCGCCTCGTGGATGCGCGTTGCGGTGGGTGCGGCGTTCTCGAAGACGCTCAAGGTGATGCGCTTCGGCGATAACATGCGCAATGTGGCGGTGACCGAAGGCGACAAGGTGGGCGTGCAGGAAGTGCTCGGCTGGCAGGTGAACACGTGGCCCGTCGGGAAGCTCGCCGAATACATCGCCGCGGTGACTGACGCCGAGGCGGACGCGCTCGTGAAGGAGTACAAGCGCCTCTACACGTTCAAGACGAAGAACCTCGACGCCGTACGCTATCAGGCGAAGGAGGAGATCGCCATGAAGCGCATCCTCGACGAGGAGGGCTGCGCCGCATACACGAACACGTTCGAAGACCTCTACGGCATGGAGCAGCTGCCTGGCCTCGCGTCGCAGCGCCTGATGGCGCAGGGATACGGATACGGCGCGGAGGGCGACTGGAAGGTCTCGGCCATGACGGCGATCGTGAAGAAGATGTCCGAAGGCATGAAGGGCGGCACCGCGTTCATGGAGGACTACACGTACGAGCTCGCGAAGGGCAAGGAGTACTCACTCGGCGCGCACATGCTCGAGGTGTGCCCCACGATCGCGGCGGCGAAGCCGTCCGTCGAGGTGCATCCGCTTGGCATCGGCGGCAAGGCCGATCCTGCGCGCCTCGTCTTTGAGGGACGCGCCGGCAAGGCGATCGTGATCTCCCTCGTCGACATGGGCGGGCGCCTCAGGATGATCGTGCAGGACATCGAGTGCGTGAAGCCGATCTACAAGATGCCCAACCTCCCCGTGGCGCGCGTGATGTGGCGCGCGATGCCCGACCTCAAGAAGGGCGTTGAGTGCTGGATCACGGCGGGCGGCGCGCATCACACCACGCTCACCTACGACGTCACGGCCGAGCAGATGCACGACTTCGCGGCGATCATGGGAATCGAGTTCGTGCACATCACGAAGGAGACGACCGTCGAGTCGCTCGAACGCGAACTCTTCCTCAACGACCTCGCGTGGAAGCTGCGCGGCTAAAAGACACTAGACTGAAAGGACAGGAACATGGCACTCATCGACTGGCTGGTAATTCTCGGCTACTTCGCGCTTCTCGCATGCGTGGTGGTGTTCACGAAGAGGAAGCAGGAGACCTCGGCCGACTTCTTCCTCGGCGGGCGAAGCGTGGGATGGCTCGCGATCGGAGCCTCCATCTTCGCGGCCAACATCGGCTCTGAGCACCTGATCGGCCTTGCCGGATCAGGCGCCGTCGCGGGTCTCTCGCAGAGCCACTGGGAGTTCCACGCATGGGTGCTCATCCTGATGAGCTGGGTGTTCCTGCCGTTCTACTACAAGAGCGGAGTATCCACCATGCCGGAGTTTCTGGAGCGGCGCTTCGGTCCGAAGGCAAGGTGGATTCTCTCGCTCGTGTCGCTCGCGGCGTACGTGCTCACAAAGATCTCCGTGACGGTGTTCGCCGGCGCGCTCTTCTTCGAGACGATGCTGCCGGAGATCTCGATCACGGTGGGCGGCACCACGATCGGCTCGTTCTGGATCGGCGCGTTCGCGACCGTGCTTCTCGCCGGCGTCTATTCGTCGTTCGGCGGCCTCACGGCGGTCGTATATACCGACCTCGTGCAGACATTCATCATCCTCGCGGGCACGCTCTCAGTGACGGCCTTCGCGCTCTACCACCTCGGCAACTCCGGCGTGCAGGTGGATGGACACGCGGCGAACTCGATTGCGGACGGCTGGGCCGTGCTGAAGCAGACGATCAAATCTACGGGCAACGTCGAGGCGTTCGGCCTCTGGCACTCGCTCACGCACAAGGCGTTCCCGTGGCTCGGCGTGGTGGTGGCGTCCGTCACGATCGGCGTGTGGTACTGGTGCACCGACCAGTTCATCATCCAGCGCACGCTTTCGGCGAAGGACATGACGAACGCGCGGCGCGGCGCGATCTGGGGCGGTTTCCTCAAGCTCGCGCCGGTGTTCCTCTTCCTCGTGCCCGGCATGCTCGGCTTCGCCCTCCACCACAACCACGTGAACGTGGGATCGGGCGTCTTCGCGATTCCGCTCAAGGCGAACGGAGCGCTGAACGGCGACACAGTGTTCCCCACGCTCGTGCAGTCTCTCCTGCCGGTCGGCTTCCGCGGACTCGTGGTGGCGGGAATGATCGCCGCCTTGATGAGCTCGCTCGCGTCGCTCTTCAACTCCGTCTCCACGCTCTTCACGGTTGACGTCTATCAGAAGCTGAAACCCGATACGCCCCAGCGCCAGCTCGTGACGATCGGGCGCATCACCACGGTGTGCATGACGGCGCTCGGACTCATCTGGGTGCCGATCATGAAGGCGATCGCTGGCGGTGGGCTCTACCAGTACATCCAGTCCGTGCAGTCGTTCCTCGCGCCGCCGATCGTGGCGGTGTTCCTGCTCGGCCTCTGCTGGAAGCGCATGAACCTGCGCGGAGCGGTGTGGGGCCTCTCGGTGGGATTCGTGCTCGGCATGGCCAAGCTCGGTGCAAACGCCATCTGGGGCGGGGCGGACGGTTTTGCGTTCATCCAGGACTTCTACTTCTCCGGCATTTTGCTCGCCCTCTCCGTGGGCATCGTCGTGGTGGCCTCGCTCTCCGCTCCCGCTCCCGAGCCCAAGCTGCTGAACGGACTCACATTCGCCTGCCTCGACGAGAAGTTCCGTCAGGAGAACCGCGCCTCGTGGAACAAGTGGGACGTCATCGCCTCCTGCGTTGTCGTCGGCCTCGTGGTGGCCGCGTATGCCTACTTCTGGACGTGGCTTGGATGAGAAGTTTCTGGTTTCGAGTTTCTGGTTTTTAGTTTCTGGTTTGAGAGTTTGAAAGTTTCTGGTTTCTGGTTTCTAGTTAGAGTAGGTGGTGACAGGACGGATGGGACGCAGTGTAGGTCTTTGTATTGTGAAATTGTCAAATCCCAACGAACCCCTAAACCCTAAACCTAAACCAGAAACAAGAAACCAGAAACAAGAAACCAGAAACAAGAAACCCGAAACTAGAAACCAGAAACCCGAAACTCTTGAGAGGATACTGATATGAAACTGAAGCTCACAATGACAATGACAATTCTTGCTACCGCCGCCACTTTCGCTGCGGCTCCGTACGCGCCTTCGGGCGACATGCGCGTGCTTCTGCAGGTGCCGCAGCAGGAGATGAGGGTGGGCGGGTTCTGGCGCGCCGAATACCGCAAGCTGGCGATAAAGTGGCTGCCGCACTGTATCCGCCAGATGGAGAAGGGCGGTCGCGGCGAGGAGCTGCTGAACCTCGTGGCCACGGCCGAGCTCAACGCAGGCAAGAAGCCGAGCGTCAAGTTCAAGGGCTGCCCGTGGAGCGACGCGTATCCGTACAACACCGCCGAGGCCATCTGTCTTGCGCTTGAGATCGATCCAGGCAACGACGCCGAATGGCGCAGGGCGAACGACTATCTGCGCGCGAAGCTCGAGGAGTGGATCAAGCTCTTCCTCGCTGCGCAGGAGCCGAGCGGTTACATCCACTCGTTCCATGCGCTGCGTGGACAGAAGCACTTCACGCGTCCACACGACCACGAGTTCTACGTGATGGGCTACTTCATCGAGATGGGCGTGGCGCACATGCGCTTGACCAAGGGCAAGGACCGCCGTCTCTTCGACGCGGCCAAGCGCTGCGCCGACCATCTCGACTCCATCTTTGGTCCGGCTCCCAAGCGCACATGGTACAACGGCCACGCCGGAATCGAATACGCGTTTCTGCGCCTTGCCGACGCATGCGAGATATGGGATGGACCCGGCTCTGGCGCGAAGTACGCCCGCCTCGCGCAGTTCTTCGTGCGCCACCAGCATCTTGGCGGCGAGAAGAATCCGTACAACCAGACTGAGAAGCCTGCCGTGGCTATGACCGACGCCACTGGCCACGCCGTGCGCGCCTGTTACTTCTACACGGCGATGGCCGGCATCGCGAGCCGCCTGGACGACAAGCCGCTCGCTGCGGCTTCCGATGCGATCTTCGCAAACGCCATCGACAAGAAGGAGTACATCACGGGCGGCGTGGGCGCCAATCCCAGCGGCGAGGCGTTCGGTCCCGACTACTGGCTGCCGCTCAACGGCTACTGCGAGGCGTGCGCCGCGTGCGGAATGAGCTTCTGGTGCACCGAGCGCCACGCCTTGGGCGTGAACGCCAACAGCCGAGAAGAAGACGTTCGCGAGCGCCTCATCTTCAACCTCGTCGCGAGCTCCATTTCCAACAACGGCGAGAACTTCCTCTACCGCAATCCGCCGAACGGACGCGAACGCCACTACCCCTGGCATGGCTGCCCGTGCTGCATCGGCAACATCCCGCGCACGCTCCTTGGCCACAAGGACACCGTCTTCTCCTTCGCGCGCGACGGCAAGACGCTTTATGTTGACCACTTCATGGACTGCGAAAGCGACATCTCGCTCGGCGGCAAGACGTACCATGCGAAGATGACGACCGTGTATCCCGACGGTGGCCGTGTGGAGCTCGCCATCGCGCCGCGTCCCGACTTCGCGGTGGTCGTGCGCTTCCCCAACCGCGCAGAGTCTCTGCTCTACAAGGTCGTCCCCGAAGTGGAGCATGGCTACCGCGAGATCAAGCCGGTTGAATTTGCCGGCGGCGCCTCGTATGGGTGGACGCTTCCGATGCCGTATCAGGAGATCACGGCCGACGAGCGCGTGGAGGCGTGCCGCGGGCGCAAGGCGTATCAGCGCGGTCCGACGGTCTATGCGTGGGAAGGAGCGTTCGGCGACATCTGCGTGCCCTACCGCGACCGTCTCGAGAACGGCGGCTTCTCGGCCGTGTGGAAGGGCGGCGGCGAGCTAAGGGGCGGCTTCGCCCTGCACACGTGGGACGCCACGGCCGAGTACAAGGATATCGAGGTGACGGCTGCTGACGGCAGCGTGATATGGAAGGGTCTGCCCGATCCGACGAAGTCGAAGAGGTCCAAGGGCGGAAACTGGCGCGTCGATGGCGGCGTGATTCGCCAGGACAATGCGAGATCCACCGCAACGGAGCTTGCGTTCGGCGCTTCAGAGTGGCGCGACTGCACGGTGCGCTTCAAGGCGCGACGCACCGGCGGGCGCGAGGGCTTCATCTTCCATGTGCGCCATGAATCGACGGGCCGCACGATCATGGTGAACATCGGCGGCTGGAGCAACACGCAGCACGCGATCGAGGCGATGGGATACACGTGCTACGCGAAGGAAGTTGTCACATGCCCGGGCAAGCTCGAGACTGGCAGGTGGTATGACATGGAGATCACGTGCAAGGGCGACACCGTTGGCGTGAAGATGGACGGCAAGGTCCTCTTTGCGCCCGTTGCCATTCCCCCAGGCGACTTCAAGTGAGTTTCGAAGTTTCGAAGTTTTGAGGTTTCTGGGTTTCGAGGTTTGTGGGCCACAATCTCAAAATCCCCGCTTGAAGCCAGTGGGGGAATCGGGTATACTATTCGCAACCCGTTTCCCTAAGGAGAGATGACATATTACACACGCTGAGCGGCTGCGAGAACATGATTACACTCTATCATGGAAGTAATGTTGAGGTGCGGAAGCCTCAAATATTGATGCCGAATCGAACACTCGATTTCGGATCGGGATTCTATACGACGACGAATCTCGTGCAGGCTACGGATTTTGCTCGTCGCGTCACCAGCAACCGCGGAAGCGGTACTGCTACGGTAAGCGTGTTTGAAATAGATGAGGATATGGCATTTGACCTGTGCGACACATTGCGATTCTCTGGCGTTGATGATGCATGGCTTGATTTTGTCGCAGATCACAGGATGGGGCTCTATTGTGGTCCAAAATATGATCTGGTCTTCGGCCCAGTCGCAAACGATGATGTTTACGAGACGCTTCAGCTCTTTGTCAATGGGGCGATTTCAAGGTCGTATGTGATGGAGCGTTTGAAGGTCAAGAAACTATTCAATCAGCTTGTGTTCAAGACGGAGAAGGCTTTGGCATTTATTAGGTTTGTCAGGGCGGAGGTGGTCGATGCGCGAGGGTAGGTTCAGTGCGCTCCTGTCGGTCATCGTGCCGCCTGTTGTCGAATTGATAGCCGAACGTAAGGGCGTCCCTGAGACGGCGGCGACCGAGTCGTTCTATCGGTCTGTGGTCTATGCGAGACTGTCTGACGAAGCGAGCAAGCTCTGGCATTACAGTGCCGAGACGCTCTACGCCATGTATGACGACGAGATTTCCGGGCGCGCGATAGATTTTCCCGAGGAGGCGTTCTGATGAGTCGAGAGGGAAAGTTTCTTATTCACTGCATTGAGAGTTATCGCCTTGCCAAGCGGATGAGCGGGGCGGCGGTCGTCGAACTGTTTTCGCGTTGCGGTTTATTCGACTACATTATGCGCTATTTCGAGTCGTTGCATACGAACGGCGACAAATATTTGGTTGAAGACTTTGATGAATACATTGCCAACCATACTGTTTCTACGATGTCTTGACAATTGATCGTCCACCTCTATCTTTTGTCTTCTGTGTCCCGTCGAGTCCAAAATCTGCTATAATATTCCCACATGGACCGCAGTGTGTCTCTGGGAGATGTGCTGTGTGCCAGATTATTCATGCCTTTGAACCGCAGAAAGAAATCGCAAATGAAAAAGACAGTTTTTGTTCTTGCCGCATTCTTCGCCGCGACGTGCGTTGTGCGCGGCGCGCCGTTCACGATCGTCTCGTACAACATCCACCACGGCGGCACGCTTGAAGGAACGCTCGACGTCGCGCGCGCAGGGCGCGTGGTGGCGGCCGAGAAGCCGCGCTTCGCCGGCATTCAGGAAGTCGACATGAAGACGAAGCGCGTGAACGGACTCGACTCGTGCGCCGAGCTGGCCAAGGCCACGGGAATGCACGCCACGTTCGCGAAGGGGATTGACTATCAAGGCGGCGAGTACGGAGTCGCCTTCCTCTCGCGCGAGAAGCCGCTCTCCGTGCGGCGCATCCCGCTGCCAGGCAAGGAGCCGCGCGTGTTGCTGCTGTGCGAGTTCGAGGACTGCTGGGCCGGCACGATGCATCTCGACCTCACAAAGGAGTGCCGCATCAAGTCGATCGATATCATCGAGAAGGTCGTGAAGGAGCTCTCCGCCAAGAAGGCCGTTTTCCTGATGGGCGACTGGAACGCCAACCCCGCATCGACCGAGCTCGGGATGATACGCAAGTTCATGCAAGTCGTCTCGTGCGAGAACACGGCCACGTTCCACGGCGTCAACCTGAAGGAGGCCGAGCGCGTGAACGCGAACCACTGCATCGACTTCATCGCGGTGGATGCCGCGCACGCTTCCAAGTACAAGGCCTCCGACGCACGTGTTGTCGAAGACAGAAAAACCTCCGACCACGCGCCCATCCGCGTGACGCTTGACAAATGAAAGGCAACTGAAGATGAAACGAATATTCTTGTTCCTGGCCGCGAACTTCGCCATCATGCTGGCGATGTCTGTGGTGTTCAACGTTGTGTGCGCGTTTCTCGGAATGGATCCCGCCGAGGCGTACAAGACGACGGGGCTCAACCTCCAGGCGTTGGCGCTGTGGTCGCTCGTGTACGGCATGGCGGGCAGCGTGATATCATTGCTTCTCTCGAAGACGATTGCAAAGTGGTCGGTGGGTGCGCGCACGATCACGGGCGAAGAGGGCGAGAGCGAGCGATGGCTTGTCGACACTGTGCGCTCGCTTGCTGAGCGCGCGAACGTGAAGATGCCTGAAGTGGCGATCTACGAGGGCGAGGCGAACGCGTTCGCTACGGGCGCCTTCAAGAACAGCGCGCTCGTGGCCGTCTCCACGAAGATCATGGAGCAGATGACGCGTGAGGAGCTGCGTGCGGTGCTGGGGCACGAGATGAGCCATGTGTCGAACGGCGACATGGTGACGATGACTCTTCTGCAGGGCGTATTGAACGCGTGCGTGCTCTTCTTCTCGCGCGTGGCGGCGTTCTTCGCGTCGCGCGCTCTTTCCGACAACCGCCGCGGCGGCAGGGGAATATACTACCTGGTCTACTATGTGATGCAGATCACGCTGGGCATCGCGGCGTCGATTGTGGCGATGTGGTATTCGCGCCGCAGGGAATATGCGGCGGATGCCGGAAGCGCGAATCTGCTCGGCTCGCCTTCTTCGATGATCGCGGCGCTGCGCAGGCTCGGCAATCTGCAGCCCGGCGTGCTGCCCGATTCGCTTGCGGCATTCGGCGCGGTGGGCGGCAAGAAGAGCATCATGAGCCTTTTCGCCACTCATCCTGCGCTCGAAGACCGCATCGCGGCCCTCGAGCGCCTCCAGCGCGGCGTGTGAACCTTCTCCGTGCCTGGCGCGTTTAACGCGTTGAAGAAACAGGAGCAGGGAACGTCAATGAACAGAAACTTCAAGAAGGGCTTCACCCTCATAGAGCTGGTGCTGGTGGTGGGCATCGTGGCCATCATATCCGTGATTGCGATCGGCAAGTTCACCGACTTCAGGAAGAGCGCCGCGCGTAAGACGAACGTGGCTAACATCAAGAACATCGCCCGCACAATCAACACCGAGCTTGCGATGAAGGACGGCGAGAAGACGACCGGCATGTTCGCCTACGCCGAGTCGCTCATCGACAGCGCTGAGGGCGGCGGCGACGCCACTGGCGCGGAGGGTTCGTACAAGGTGGCGGAGAACTGGTATGACGGCTCTGGCGGCGTGGTGCCCGGCATCTACTGTGGCATCAAGCGCACGGGGCTCGTGACGAACGCCGGCGGCGTCGGAACGGGCGAGGTGGCGGCGATCGCCGACGCGCACGAGCAGAACGTGGGCCTCGAGCCGTTGGCTAAGGCCACGACGTCGCGCGGCGCCACCACTCCGGCGAAGCTCTGCATGTACTATCTCGCGGCTGCCGACGTGACGGCCCTCAAGGACGCTGGCGTGAGCATCGTCTCGCGCCACAACTACTCGAACATGCAGGCCTCCACGCTCAACTGGAACTCCAGCAAATACTATACGCAGATGGGCCTGCACTCGACTGGTGGCGGCCCTGGAATGCGTCCCGACCTCTCGGCGTGCTACCCCGTGGTGCTCACGAACGGCTCGGCCGTCGCGGTGCTGAATCCGGCCGCATGCGAATCCATCTACCGAGACCTTGGTCTCGACTATGCCACCACGTACAACGTGAGCGGGCTCGACCCGAACGATCCCGCCACATACTATGCGAAGGGCATCTGCTGCAAACTCTACGTCTTCGGGCTCGGGCGGGACTGCGCAGCGTCCACCAAGTTCTTCGAGAACCATCCGCGCTGCCCCACGCTCGACAAGACGCACTACCGCAACTACCTGCTAATATTCAAGCAGAACTCGGGTCTTGGCAACAGCGGCAGCGCCGTGTCGTTCGTAGGCGTGATAGATCCGGCGGGCAACACCGCCAAGCAGGCGCAATACGATGCAGACTACTCGTCTTGAGCATTTGCCAACGCGCGGCGGAAATGATATACTCTTGCGCATGAAATTCAACAGGAAAAAGTCATTTCTGCCGTCCATCGCCGCGCTGGCAATGTTTCTCTGCGCGGGATGCACGACCATATTCAACTCCGCGACGGACCTCTACACCGACTACATCGGCTCGCGCAGATGGGTGCGGAGCGCCGATCTAGGCGGTGGTCGCGTGGAGGAGGTGATCGACCGCTCGTTCGAGAACGGCACCTTGCGCGGGCGCTTCGAGGGCGTGGGATCCTGCACGCAGGTGATCTACCGCATGCCAGCCTCCACCGACCACGTGACCGTGCTTTGCGAGGCGGTGCTGCCGCGCACGTGGAACGGGCGGGTGCTGCTTCTGGGATGCGACGGGCCGGGCGGTGACTTCCCGAAGGACGCCACGCTCTTCGCGAAGGACGGCACGGCCGTGATCAGCTGCGACGGCGGAATGAACGGGGTGAGAAACCGCGATGGCTCGCCGAGCGGATTGAAGTCCGGCGTGAAGCGTCCCGGTGCGCGCAAGATGTTCGCGCAGGAGGCTCTCCACCTCGCCATCTCCGGCGGCCGCGAGCTTGTGGCGGCGCGCTATGGCCGCGCGCCTGAGAAGATCTGCTTCTACGGACGCGAGACCGGCGGCGCGCAGGGGCTGATCTTGGCCGAGCGCCATCCCGAAGACGTAGATGCGCTGCTGCTCGTGAACCCGGCAGCGAACTTCTGGGATGCTCTTGCGTACGAGTTCAACGTGGCGCGCAACATCAGTGGCATTTCCGGGCACCGCATCATCAAGGAGGTGCAGTGCGAGGCGATGCTCTACGCCGCACGCCAGGTGCTCAACAGCAAGGAGCATAGGGTGGGCGAGTCCGATTTCTTTGGTTACGCCGCGCAGATCGACCCCGTCTTTCAGCGCTCGTACAAGACCGAGAAGGTGCGCGCCATGTGGCACGAACTGCTCACCGCGCAGACCGTCACCACGAATCTGCGCACGCGCGTCTATGCCGTGCCGCTCAACGTGGACCTTTCGCCGTACATCAGATACTCGCCGTGGCGCGTGGCGTGGTTCTTCGGAGAGAACGAGATGGGCCACAACGTGACGCCCACCGAACTGCTCGCCGCGCGCGAAGATGCCGCGCCGCTTTCCGCATCAAATGACCTCACCGCATTCGGCAAGCGCGGCGGCACCATGCACGTTGTGCTGGAGGCGAACAACGCATTCGTGCCTGCGCCGATGGTGGATGAATGGCTGCCGAAGGTGAAGGGCGTCACGCCCGACGTGCTGCGCGTGAAGAACTGCGAGAATCCTTCGGAGCTGGTAAGAGACATCGCGACCGGGAAGCGGATTGCCCCCCCTGAACCCGCGAAGAAGCCTGCGCCCGCGCCTGCACCTGCCGCGAAGAAGCCCGCGTCTGCACCAGCACCCGCCGAGAAGAAGCCTGCGCCTGCGCCTGCGCCCGCGCCCAAGGCAAAGTGACGAGTCATGTTCTACTATCTGAACAAGATCGTTTTCGGGTTGATGAATCCAATGTCGGTGGGGCTGCTGCTCCTCTTGGCGGCGGTGGTGTTCGGCTGGCGGAGGTGGCGGCGCACGGGGTTGTGGTTCGCCACGGCGGCGCTCGTGTGGTTCACGTTCTGGGGATTCGGCTTCACGAGTCCCGATTTTAAGAAGTCGCTTGAGCAGATGTATCCGCCGCAGCGCGCGGAGGACATGCCCAAGGCCGACGCGATAGTCGTGCTGGGCGGCGGAATGAGCGCGAACACGAATACGCTCGTGTACGCCGAGATGCATCTCGGGGCCGATAGGGTGTGGCACGCGGCGCGCCTCTGGAAGGCGGGCAAGGCGCCTGTGGTGATCACTTCCGGCGAAGGCGAGGCCGATGCGTCGTATCCCCTCCTGCGCGACCTCGGCGTTCCAGAGAGCGCGATCGTGCTTGAGAACGAGGCGCGCAACACCGAGGAGAACGCGAAGTACGTGGCCGAGTGGCTGAAGGCGAACGTGAAGACCGAGGATAAGCCTGGCGGCGCGAGGCGAATACTTCTCGTCACGAGCGCGATGCACATGCGGCGCGCCGTGCTGATGTTCGAGCGTGCGTTCGCGAAGATATGCGGTGAAGGCGAGGCGCCGATCGAGATCGTGCCGGCGGCTGCGGACTACGACGGGTTGGTGTGCGAGCGGCCGTTTAAGTTCACGGATATTTTCCCCTCCCCTGACTCCATGTACGTCAAGTCTATCACCTTCAAGGAGATTCTCGGTTACTGGGGATATCGCCTGCTGCGGAGGTAGTCCATGGCAAAGTCTTGGTTTGGGATGCTTCGCGTTCTTCTGGCGTTCTCGTGCTGTCTCTCCGCGGCGCATGCGCTGCGCGCTTCTGACGGCGAGGCTGAACGCATCCGGCGCGGTGGAGAGAGCCTTGTCTCCAACTGGCACTTTGGTCCGTTCTTCGAGTACCGCCGCGTGGAGCCGGGCGGCGCCACGTTCTGGGCAGTGCGTCCCTTCTACTCGCAGATCAGCGACGACGCTGGCCGCACGCACGTCTACGATGCCCTCTGGCCCCTCTTCACGCTCCACGACCACGCGGACGCCTCTTGGTGGCGCGCGCTGATCGCGTACGGCGACTCGCGCGCGAACGATCCAACATGGAGCTTCAACGTGTTTCCGTTCTGGTTCTCCGGCGCTGACCGTGCGGATGACGGCTACTGGGGTTTCTTCCCGTTCTACGGCAATCATCCGCATTTTCTCCTGATGGACGACTGGTCGTTCATTCTCTGGCCCATCTGGCACACGTACACCGTGAAGGGCGTGCGCAGCCGCGCCGTGCTGTGGCCGTTCATCACCTGGCGCGACGCTCCGCGCGAAGGCCTCGGGATATGGCCATTCTGGGGAACGGCGCGTCAGCGCGAGAGCAGCCACGGATACGCGCTCTGGCCGATCGTGACGTGGGCGAAGTACGATGAGGACCGCGACACCTCCGGCGCTGGATATTCCTGGTGGCTGCTGCCGTTCTACGGCGAAGTGCGCCGCGCGCGAGAATCGCAGACCATGGTGCTGCCGCCGTTCTTCTCGTACGCGAAGACCGACGCCGCAGTGCGGTGGCGTCTGCCATGGCCGCTCGTGGAGGTGCTGCGCTCTAGCGAGCGCGACAGAATTTCGGTGTGGCCGATCTGGGAGCAGGTGCGCGGCTATTCGTACGCGGGCTCTTCAGGCGCGAAAGGTGCGGCGGAACGGCTCAAGGGCCCCGTCGAGGAGCGCACGTGGCGATTTGGCTGGCAGCTCGTGGAAAGCACAGACCTTGAGACGAAGAACACGCTCGAGAAGCGCTTCAACTTCTTCCCGTTCTTCACGCGCGAGAGACGCTGGAGGAAGGGCGAGCTTGTGGACGACTACATGCGGATATGGCCGTTCTACAGCTCGGAGACTGTGAACGGACGCACTCGCCGCCGCATGCTAGAGCTGATGCCGGTGCGCCATGTCGAAGGCATCGAGCGCAACTGGGCGCCGTATTGGTCGCTGTGGGAG
>JAEEGF010381111.1_pt1 | contig 17628 bp, 11 predicted proteins | sample 9134171 | NCBI WGS metagenome assembly JAEEGF01 (sample SAMN16246542, study PRJNA631951) | gut metagenome | biome: gut microbiome; feature: rumen; material: AP-attached | host: Bos | place: Iran: Karaj | collected 2018-10 | reverse complement strand
TGAAGGGCATTGCTGCTCTGCACTGCTCGGCCAATACCGACATGAAGGGCGAACCCACCGCCATCTTCTTCGGTCTCTCCGGCACCGGCAAGACCACCCTTTCGACCGACCCGAAGCGTCTGCTCATCGGTGACGACGAACACGGATGGGACGACGACGGCGTGTTCAACTTCGAAGGCGGATGCTATGCCAAGGTCATCAACCTGGACAAGGAAAGCGAGCCCGACATCTATAACGCCATCAAGCGCAACGCCCTGCTGGAGAACGTGACGGTGGACGAAAACGGCAAGATTGACTTCGCCGACAAGAGCGTGACCGAGAATACCCGCGTCAGCTACCCCATCGAGCACATCGAGAAAATCGTGAAGACGGTGAACCCCGTAAGCTCCGGTCCTGCAGCCCAGAACGTAATATTCCTCTCTGCCGACGCATTCGGTGTGCTGCCTCCCGTGAGCATCCTGACTCCGGAACAGACGAAGTATTACTTCCTCTCCGGTTTCACGGCCAAGCTTGCCGGTACCGAACGCGGCATCACCGAACCGACCCCGACCTTCAGCGCTTGCTTCGGCCAGGCTTTCCTGGAACTACATCCCACGAAGTATGCCGAGGAACTGGTGAAGAAGATGGAACGCAGCGGTGCCAAAGCTTATCTGGTGAACACCGGTTGGAACGGCTCGGGCAAGCGCATCTCCATTAAGGACACCCGCGGCATCATCGACGCCATCCTGGACGGCCACATCAAGACGGCTCCCACGAAGAAGATTCCTTACTTTGACTTCGAGGTGCCCACGGCTCTGCCCGGCGTTGACCCGAAGATTCTCGACCCGCGCGACACCTATGCCGACGCTTCCGTTTGGGAAGAAAAGGCCAAAGACCTCGCCGGCCGCTTCATCAAGAACTTCGTGAAGTACGAAGGCAACGAAGCCGGAAAAGCACTCGTGGCTGCAGGTCCGAAACTCTAACGAGAAGAAACGAAATCAGTAAAATGATATACCGTCATCCGGTTCTTTCGACGAGGACCGGATGATTTTTTTCTTATTCTTCGGGTGAACTCCCAAGAATTTGTAATTTTGCAACAAGAATAAGCAAGAACCGTTATGAGACAGTTATTTTTAACATTTGTGTTGTCCACGCTGCTGGGACTGACCGGTGCCGTGGCCCAGGATTATCAGGAGAAAAAGGACACGGTGTGGGGAGCCAACTGCTACGTGGACTATGAAGGCCATCCTGTGACGGCTTCCACGAGCAAGTCTGCGCTGACATGGCCCTCGACGGTAAACACGGAGATGTGCTATTGTCTGCGTATGCCTGACGGCCATATCAAAGCCGACGCCATAATGACTATCCGTTCAAGCGCTCGGCCGGTGATTAATGTGCGCGTTGTCGACCCCACCACGGGCGACACCATTTATACCGGCAAAGTGGACGTGCCGGCCAAGTCTTCGTCGGCCGCACGTACTATAGAAGTTTTGCCCGATATTGTATTGCCGAAAGACACTTGGTACTATTTCGTGTTGTCCAGCCCCTCGGCCAATGCCATACAGACGTTGAAATTGTTGGAATTCTCGCATGTGGAAAATAAGAAAGTACAGGTGAGCGATATTTTCATACCGCCATCAGTTCACCTGCACGACTGGGGTTCGAGTCATCCTGACGCTCCCAGCGGCCCCAGTTACGACTGGTGCTATTTGGAAGTAATGGTGCCAGTGGAAGAGGAGATGATCGACACATACATCATGGCGCTCGGTGTGCTCAACGGCTATATGGGCATTCAGAGCGTGAAAGGTCCGAGCGGCTCCATGTGGAAGGATTTCAACCACAACATCCTTTTCTCCATGTGGGACGCTGGCGACATGGATAAGAACAAAGAATTGCCCGAGTACCTGCAAAGCCGGGCCCTCGATGCAGGCCCCGAAGTGATACTCAATCACTTTACGGGTGAAGGAACGGGCAGTCAGGCTTTTCTGCAGAACGGCTCATACTGGACCCCGGGCCATTGGATTCAGTTTATTACCAACGTGCGCCCAGAGAACACGCTAGTGACAGTCAAGGACCGTAACGGTAATGACTCTACGTTTGAATATCAGAACGTGTTGGTCAGCGCGTGGTACAAAATGGATAATGACCCGGCATGGAAGTACATCTGTACTCACCGCGTGAGCGGACAGAAGAACTATTTTGCCGGTTGGTATTCGTTCTTGGAACCTTTCTCCAACCAAGGCGGTAACTATGAACACCGTGCTTATTTCCGCAACGGCTATATGCGCTCGCTGGCCAGTGGACAATGGTACAACCGCAACCGCGTGACCTATGGCCACACGCAGGGTAACGGCAACCGTAATTCGCGTACTGACTATGGTCACGGAGCCTATCCCAAGTATGGCAACTGTTTCTTCCTCTCCACAGGAGGTTACATGGATACTCATGACACGGTGAACTATGTGCCGCTGCCTTTGGAAAACGTTTGTGTGGACACCATCAATCTGGAAGCCCTTATGGCCCGAGTGGACCAAGCTATCAAAAAAGACGAGGCAGGCAAAATGGTGAACCGTCTCAACGCCGCAACCGGTAACTACGACCTGAGCCAATGGACGCTGATGGCTTATTCGGACGAGAATACGACGAACGAAGGCAACAGCGGACCGGCAGCAAAGGCCATTGACGGGAACGAGAATTCCTACTGGCACTCGAAATATACCGGCGGTACTTACAACTATCCCCACTGGCTTAATCTTGATGCTGGAGAAACGGTCGAAGTGAATAGCCTGGCTTTCTATACAGCCCGCGGAAACAACTATCACGCCAAGTCGGTGAGCCTGTACACCTCCGAAAACGGTACATCGTGGACATTGGCTGCCGGCCCCATAACGGTGGAAAATGCACACCGTAACGTGGTCTATTTCGACCAAACGGTTCAGTCGCGTTACTTCCGTGTGATGTTCAATCAGGGCTATGGCAAGCATCTGATGATAAATGAACTTTATCTCCGTAACGCCGACAAGGCCGAAGCAGCTACGATTTTGGCTTCCGACATGATTGAAAAAGCCAATACGTTCGAAAATTATGCCTCAAGCGACCTGCAGGAAGTCATCCAACTCTATGCTGATGGCCAGCCTACCGACGGCGAGGCTTTGTTTGAAGCTGTAAGCCGGGTGTCACAGCAGGCCACGCCACTGCGTTACGCAAAAGTGAAGGAAGTAAGTAACATCGGCTCCACACGCCTCTATCAGTTGTGCAACGCCAACGGACGTGGTGTGGTGATTGGAAACGAGAAGGAAAGCGTGAAAGGACTGGCACTGGGCGAAGCCACCGTATCCGGCGCCCAAGAGTCAACCCGCGGCAAGGTGGATGTCACATTGCCTATAAACAATTGGCAAATCATTCGCTCCGAACGCTTCGGGAGTTACTATGTGTACAATCCCGGATTGGGTGTCTACCTTGACATGACGCAGGCATCGTTGCTCAGCGACCAACCTCGGGAAACCGTGATTACCGCTGTCAGCAACAGCACCGGTTTCACGATTAAGCAGGACAAGTATTATCTTTCAGCCAATCCCACGTCTGAAACCACTGCGGTCCAGCGTGCCACTACAACGGGTACGGGTACCACATTCATTCTTTACGACAACATTTCGCAGCAGTTGTCTGATGAAGATGCATTGCAGCGTCTCCACGACATCGACATGTTCAACGAGATGAAACAGTCGGTGAGAGACATTGCCACATGGCTCAAGTTACCCGCCGGGGTCGTGGGTAGCATTACTGACGAGAACGACATACAGACGCTTCGTGATTTGGCGGCACGCACCGATTTGACTCCGGCCGACCTCGAAGAGGTGAACAGCATCATTGCCAACGTGAAGAAAGTGGAGTTTACCCCGGAAACGGCTCTCTATCGTGTGCGTTCTGTCAATTCCAACCGGAATTACCTGACATTGGGTGCTGACGGTTCTTTGGCCAGCCGCACGACCACCAACCGGGCAGACCAAGTGTGGACGTTTGAGCCGCTGGATACCGAAAATGGCTACATGATGGGCGTTGAAGGCCGTTACCTTGCTCTCATCCCTGCCAGCAGTAATAATGGTAAACTTATGACGGCGGAGAAAGAAGAGGCCGAACCGGCTTACTTGACTGACCGCGGTCTTTTCAAATACTCTATCGGCGCTTATTGGACGGCACCTTACGGCATTGCCTTAAACAGTTCGTCGAATCCCGTGGCCGGCAAGACGACCGAGGCCGCTGGACAATGGTATTTGGAACCGGTTGACCAAATAGCGGTATCGCTTAACGCGGGAGGCATGACAGGTGTCTGTATGCCTTTCGGCATGATTGTACCGGCTGAGGCTACGGCCTATACGGTTGGCAATGTCACTGCCGACGGTGTTGTCCATCTGCAGAAAGTGGAAATGGACACTATCCCGGCTTTCATGCCGGTAATCCTCGTGGGTGAAGCAAGCGCCAAAGTGACTCTCGGTCTTTGCAAGACAGACCGTGTGTATGAGGAAACCGCGTTGCTGCATGGTACGGCGGCATCTCTGCGCGGACTGACAGCAGGTTCGTTCTATACTCTGACGTATACGGAGAACCAATGCCGCATGTCCACTTCGTCGTCCACGTCGGTGGCAATCAACAGCGTGTACCTGCTGAAGGAAGACGGGTTGCCCGAATGCGACTACTACACCTTTAGCATCGGTGAGGAAGGCATCCGCCAGATAAGTCAGGAGACTTCGTCACAGACCTCCGGGGCCTACGACTTGCAGGGCCGTCGTGTCCGTGCCGATGTTGCCAAGGGTATTGTAGTGACCAAGGGTCACAAGACCCGCCGTTAACCGCCCGTTCCGATGGACCGTGTGTTGAAAATATCCGTCGTGATGTGCACCTACAACGGGGTGCGCCACCTGCAGGAACAGTTGCAGACGGTATTAGAGCAGACCTATCCCGTCCACGAAATAGTGGTGCAGGACGACGGCTCCACCGACGGCACCTGGGAGTGGCTCGAGACTTTTGCCGCCGGCCATCCGCAGGTTCGTCTTCTCCGCAACGACGGCCCACACGGAATTAACCCTAATTTCTTTTCCGCCATGTGGCAGGCCACGGGCGACTATCTGGCGCCCTGCGACCAGGATGATTTGTGGGAACCGCGCAAACTGGAACTTCAGGCTGCAGCCATTGGCGATGCCCTGATATGTTCCGGTTACAGCGTGCCCTTCTCCGACGAAGGCTTTCCGGTGACGCGTGACCGCCGTCGTCCCAATTTCCATTTGCTGCGTGTGGCCTACATCGGCGCATTGCCGGGTCACACGTTTCTGATGCGTCGCGAACTTCTCGATTTCCTGCCCGACGGCGAACAATGCCCCTACTTGTACGACTGGCAGCTGCAACTCATTGCTGCGGCTGCCGGTCGCATTGTGTTTGTTGACGACGTATTGGTGCATTTCCGCCGTCACGCCGGTGCAGCCACGGCTTACAAACCGACGGAGGGAAAACTGTCGGCGTTACGCTTTGTTGCCACCACGCTGTTCCGGCATCCCGAGTTGCAGGCCCGGGTGCGCAAACGATTTGCCGTCGTTGAGAAAATGCTGCTTCCGTTGCCGTTCCATACCCCTCAGCGCGACGACTGCCTTGAAATGGCGCGCTTGCAGCAGGGCAGGGGACTGCTCAACTTTGTGCGGCGCACACGTTTCTTCGTGCGTCACCGCGAGCATCTCTTCTATGGTAAGGAAAGCCGTTCTTCGTTCATCACATGGTTGCGCGCACTCTACTTCCCCTTTGCCTGCGGATGGTATTACCGCCGGCGCTAAATGTTACGGAAACGCCGCTTCGTTTCTACGAAGCGGCGTTTCAAAAATCAGAAGCGGCGCCTCAAAATTTTGAGGCGCCGCTTCTTGTCATGGGATATCACTTTTTATTTCTTTCGTTTGAACAACCGCCGCATCAGAAACCACCCGTGCCATACGACGGTGGGCAGCCAGCCGTAGTGGCGCGTCATGATGCGGAAACGCTCGCGCAGCGACAGACTGTGGTTCTTTGTGGTCATGCCGCCGTCCATGAAATCGGCCAGAGTGGCGCCGGTGTAAACGAGAGGCAGCTTTTTGCGGGCGGCCAGACGCATGATGCGCACGCACCAGTCGAAGTCGGCCGAGAAATGGTAGCGCTGGTCGTAGGGACACTGCTGCGCCAGGTCGGTGCGGGCAAAGAAAGCCTGGTGACACACCAGCATGCCGCGTTGGAAACTGCGCCATGTCAGTCGCGCGGGTGCCGTCAGGTGACGGGGGCGCAGGTAGTGCCCTTCCTCGTCGACCACGTCGGTCTGGCCGTAGACAACAGCGGGAAGACCGGGCTCTTGCGGCCGGGCGTTGGAGAGCCTTTTCTCGAAGGCGCAGCGGGCTACGGTTTCCAGCGTGTCGGCGCTGTGGAAGGTATCGCCCGCGTTCATATAGACAATGTAGTGTCCGGTGGCTTTCCTGAGGGCTTTGTTCATGGCGTCGTAGAGCCCTTCGTCGGGCTCGCTCACCAAGATGATTTCGTGCCGCTCGGCTTCGGCGCCGTTGCGCTCCAGATATTCACGCACCAGCTCCAGCGTATTGTCGCCCGAGTTGCCGTCGACGATTAGGTGTTCCACGTTGCGGTGGGTCTGTTCCTCCACGCTGTGGAGCGTCGGCTCGAGCATGGCCTCCGCGTTGTAGGTCACGGTGGCCACGGTGATCTTGATATCCTCGGGTCTATTCATAGAACGTGTTGCACAATTGGTTGTATATCTCGATGTAGCGCATGGCCACGTTGTGTCCCGAATACTCGTTCACGGCGAAACTGCGTGCAGCCTTCGACACGATGCTGTAGTTGCAGGTGAAGAGCCACTCCAGTCCGCGGCACAGGTCGTCGGCCTGGCGCGGTTCGGCCAGATAGCCGTTCTCGCGGTGGTGGATCATCTGCGGGATGCCGCCCACGGCGGTGGCAATGCACGGCAGCCCGCTCGCCATGGCCTCCACGATGGTGTTGGGCAGATTGTCCTGCAGCGACGGCATCAGGAAAGCGTCGCAAGCGTTGTAGATGTCGGCCATGCGATGCTCGTCCGACACATATCCCATGGGATAGACAGGATAAGTGAACATGCCCTGCAGTTGCTCCGCGTCGCGTCCCACGGCCACGATGGCAATCTGCTCGCGCATCTCCGGGTGACGTCGGTCGTAGAGCTTGCAGGCCTCGGAAAAATAGTTCAGTCCCTTGATGGGCGACGTCGTACGGAACGCACTGAAGAGAATACGCTTCTTGTCCTGCGGCAAACGGCACGCCTCGCGCACTTTCTCCTTGTCGCGGGGCTTGAACAGCGCCGTGTTGATGGGGTTGGGGATGTCGGTCACGGGCATGCCCCGCAGCAGGCGGCTCTGGCGCGCCTGGTCGGCCAGCCAACGGCTACAAGCCACGAAGGCCATGTTTTTCGGGACATACGTCTCCTCCTTGCGGCGGAACGTGCGCCACGCCATGTCCTTCTCACCCGGATTCTTCAGCAGTGGGCAGTCGTGGCAACCGCTCACGTAGCGCTGGCAGTCGTGGGCATAGTGGCAAATGCCCGTGAAAGGCCACATGTCGTGCATGGTCCACACCACTGGTTTCCCTGAGTCCAAAATTTTGCGCAAACCTTTCAGCGACAGCATGCCCTGGTTCACCCAATGCAGGTGGATAACGTCGGCTTCCTTGAATTCAGGCAACCGCGTGATGTCACTGCCCCGCGTGGCCGTGTCGATGTCGAACAAATGGTCGCGGCTCAGGCTGTTGCCCAGCCAGATACGTCCCCGTTCCCACAGGAAATTGAAACGCAACATCGGCGACTGCCGCAGTTGCGCCACCGACACATTGTCCGTCTCCTTCGTGCGAACCAACATTTTTGTCTTCACGCCGTTGTCAATCAACGCGTCTCGCAGACGGCTCGCCGCAATGGCAGCGCCGCCCGTGCGTTCCGAAGTGTTTACTATCAGTACTCGCATATCCCACTGCAAAATTTACTGCAAATTTAGAGAAAAGTTGCCAACTCTCATCATTCTGACCCCTCAAAAAATCAATAAAACGCCTTATAAAACTTCCCTCGCATATCCGCAACGGCCGGAAGGTTAATAAACTGCATGAGACTATAAAAAAGGAGCGTGGCGAAGGGCCGGGCTCCTTTTCTTTTTGTATTTTTGCAGCAAGAAGCAGAAGAAGTGATGAATGCGTTAATAACGAGTTTGCAGAATCCGCGTGTGAAGCAGCTGGTGGCTTTGCAGCAGAAGTCGTCTGAGCGCCGGCGCGCGGGGTTGTTTGTGGTCGAGGGCCGTCGTGAGCTGGGCCATTGTCTGGATGCCGGTTTCGTGGTTGACAGTGTGTTTTTGTGTCCGTCGCTTTTGAAGGATGCCGACGGGGTGTTGTCGCGTGCGGCCGGTGCTGCCTGTTACGAGGTGACGCCTGAGGTGTATGCCAAGTTGGCTTACCGCGGTGGCACGGAGGGCGTGGTGGCTGTGGTGCGGTCGCGGCAGACGGGGCTGGAGGATTTGCGCTTGGGTAACGCCCCTTTGCTGATGGTGTTGGAGAGCGTGGAGAAGCCGGGCAATCTGGGTGCCGTGCTCCGCAGTGCCGATGCCGCGGGGGCCGACGGCGTGGTGGTGTGTGACCCGCTGACGGACTTGTATAATCCGAATCTCATCCGCAGTTCCATCGGTGCCGTGTTCAGTGTGCCGACCGTGGCCTGTACGTCGGACGAGTGCATTGCGTTTCTGAAGGCGCGGGGCATCCGCATCCTGACGGCGCAGCTGCAGGATTCGGAGTTGTATTACGATGCCGACATGCGGCGGGGCACGGCTTTGGTAATGGGGACGGAGGCTACAGGGCTGACCGACGTGTGGCGCCGTGCGGCCGACGCGCACATCCGCATTCCCATGTTGGGACGGTTGGACTCGTTGAACGTGTCGGTCAGTGCCGCCATTCTGTTGTTCGAGGCGGTGCGCCAGCGGCAGGGCTGACGTCAGGATTTTATCCCCAAATTCATCATGTTGTAACCTGTAGATTTTCGTCAGGTGTCAATTGTGGCAAATCAGAAACGGCGTTTCAAAATTCTGAGACGCCGTTTCTGCGGCCCGAAACGCCGCTTTGGGGAACCGAAATCCCATGCCCGTCCCCAGAAATGTCAATAAAAGGGCGCGTTTTTTTGACGGGATACAGCCATTTGGCGGCGGCCTAAATAAAAAAACTTTGTTTTTCTTTGCCGTCTGCGCTCATTTATTTGTATCTTTGTGGTCAAAAGAAACAATTAAAACAGGAAAACAGAATGAAAAACGTATTGACGCGAATGGCATGGAGCCTGTTGGCTTTGGGTTGCCTGATGTGTGTTGAAATGAACGCAGCGCCTGCTGCAGAGGATGAAATCCAGTTGAGCACGGACGAACTGAGATTCGACGGTGATTACGGTACGAAGGAAGTGAAAGTGCTCAAAGGCAAGAAATACGAGTTGTTCAGCTACAGCGACTGGATGACGTGTAAGCAGCGCAAGGACGGTACGCTGGAGATTACGACGAAACCCTACAACTTCTTCTATCCGCGTCAGGCCAGCGTGATTCTGACGTCGAAGAAGACAAACTACTCGAAGGTGCTCAGAGTGATCCAGACCGACGGCAGCAAGCGTCCCGAGGTGGCCCCGCGCCTGACGGGCAAGAACCTGCTCCTGCTGAACGACATGGACCTGTCGAAAGCCAAATTCTATTACATCAAGGAAATCCGCAAGAACAAGTCGGTGGACAACCACCCCATCCGCATCAAGGCCACACGCTACGAGCAGGGCATCGCCACCCACGCGCCTTCAACGCTGATATTCCGCCTGAACGGTGCCAAGCGCTTCCAGACGGTCATGTCGATTGACGACGAAATCATGAGCCGCAACGAGACGGTGACCCACGGCCACGCCGGCTACGAGGTGTTGCTCGACGGCAAAAAGGTGAAGGAAGGCCAGTTGAACCTGTTGGACAACGAGCCCGCCGTGATAGACATCGACACGAAAGGCGCCAAGTTCATGACGCTGCGCTTCCTGGACGGCGCGTCAACCTATGGCGACCACATCTCGATGGGTAACGCCGCTTTCGAATACGAAGGCAAGGCTCCCGTGATGGTGACGGAAGAAGAAATGAACGCCCCCGAACCGAAGTGTGAGGGACAGAAACCCTGCTGCAAGGAGGGCGCCGTCCACCAGTGCGGCCAGGCCGGCCACAAATGTGACAAACCGGCCGACAAGCAGTGCCCCAAGTGCAAGGAGATGGCCAAATGCAAGGAAAAGGTCGATTGCCCCAAGGCTAAGGTCGTTTCCGCCAAGAAGCCGCTGCCCCGCAAAAAGACTCCCGTGCGCAGAAGCAAGGCCCGCAGAAGATAATAGGAAACACATATAATAATAGGTATAAAGCGTATGAAATAGTTTGTTTCAATTTTGTCGGTGGCCATTATCATGATGTTGTCTGCAGCGCCCGCAGGGGCACAGGTGAATTTCGGTTTGACGGGCGGTGTTAATCTCAGTAAGATGTCGCTCGACAAGATTCCCGACGTTTCGTCTAACAATCGTGCCGGCTGGTTTGTTGGCCCGAAGGTGTTGGTCAAGATTCCTGTTGTAGGCCTTGGAGCCGATGCTGCTGTGCTCTATTCACAGCGCCGCATGAACGTGGAGAACAAGGTAGGCGAAAATGCTTCAAAGAACTATTGTTCTGTAGAAATTCCCGTTAACCTGCGCTACAGCGTGGGTCTCTCGAGTTTGGCTTCGCTTTTCCTGGCCACGGGTCCGCAGTTCGGCTTCAACGTGGGCAACAAGACGTGGAAGGCTCTGAAGTCGGGTGAAGAACCGGAGAATTTCAAGTTGAAAAAGTCGAATGTGACGTGGAACATCGGCGTGGGCGCCATGTTGTTGAACCATGTGGAAGCCAGCGTGGGCTACAACTTCGGCGTGAGCAAGCTCGCCGAGCAGTTTGGCAACGAAGGCGGCAGCTTCAAGGGTAACACCTGGCAGTTGAAAGTGGCTTACTACTTTTAATTGAATTGATAACTTCAGGTTTTTTGTGCCAATAAAAAACCGCACCCGGTCGGGGCGCGGCTTTTTTTCTTTCAGAACCTTTGGAATTAAAGGATGGATGAAGAAGCTTTGAATTTGAACACTTCCTTGGCGCCGATCTTAATCTTAGCACCGGTGGCGGGGTTCACACCCTGACGGGCAGCGCGCTTTGTCTTTGCGAATGTGCCAAAACCAACGAGAGCCACTTTGTCGCCCTTCTTAACAGCTTCAACAATAGCTTCAATAGTAGCGTCCAATGCCTTCTTGGCATCAACCTTTGTCAAACCAGCCTTTGCGGCTACTGCATTTACCAATTCTGTCTTGTTCATAATAGAGAGTTTTTAGTGTGTATAGATAAATTGAACTTTTGTTCCGTTCCGAAAAACGTCGTAGGACGTTCACTGATAGAGTCTTTTGCACTATTATTGGTGCAAATATACTGAATGTTGTTTTTATTCTCCAAATTTTTTTCAAAAAAAATGCATGAGAATTTTCAAAAAAGGAAACTTTTTTCATTTTTCCGCGCAAAAGTGTTCTTTTTTGTGTGAGAATGAGGTTTATGGCGATATATAAATAGTTTTTTCCGACAGTTGGAAAGAAGCCGGTTATAAGATTTTATCCGCTTTTCGGCACGGACTTAACGCGACGAATACGTTTCCGCCGCAGAGGCGGCGCCTCGAAATTTTGAAACGCCGCCTTGTCGCGCCGAAACGCCGTTTCGTTTTTTTTGCGACGAAGTTACTTTCGTTCAGCAATGCAAAATCTGAAAAGTTGGTTTTCATATTTTGCCATGCGTTTGCTTATTCGTAACTTTGCAGTCGCAAACCAAAATTAAGTGACGACGTATGTTTAATATGCCTCCTATTACGAAGAATCTCATCATTATCAATGTAATATTGTACCTTGCCTCACTCGTCGGCGTGCGGTGGGGTGTGGATCTTAACGACATTCTTGGCCTGCATTTCTTCATGGCCAGCGATTTCAGCCTGTACCAACTGTTCACCTATATGTTCATGCATGCCAATACGACGCATTTGGCATTCAACATGTTTACGTTGTGGATGTTCGGACGTACGATGGAGCGCACATGGGGTCCCCGCCGCTTCCTGGCGTTCTACATCATCTGCGGTCTTGGTGCCGGTCTGACACAAGAGGTGGCCCAGGCGGGCTCGTTCTTCTTGTATCTGAACGCCTGGACCACGGTGGGTGCCAGCGGTGCCATCTACGGCCTGTTGCTGGCTTTCGGCGTGACCTATTCGAACGAGTACATCATGCTGCTCATTCCTCCCATTCCCATGAAGGCCAAGTACATGATCCTGCTGTTCATCGCCTTTGAACTCTTCTCGGGCTTCTATTCCGGCGGCGACGGCGTGGCCCATTTCGCCCACTTGGGCGGCATGCTCTTCGGCTGGTTCGTCATCCGTTACTGGCGGCGCAAGGACCGTGCGGCCACAACGGGCTTCACTACATGGGACGACTATACGCCGCAATCTCAAGGCAATTGGTTTAAAGACCAGACCGACCGCTTGAAACAATGGTGGGCAGGCAAGTCTGGCAAGATGTTTACGGACAACTACCACGACCGCGGCGACGACTACGACTTTAACCGCCGGCGCCATACGGGGCAGGAAGAAATAGACCGTATTCTGGAAAAAGTGAAACACTCGGGCTACGACAGCCTGACGGACGAAGAGAAAAAACGTCTGTTCGATGCCAGCCAAAAAAAGTAAACTTTCCCTGTGGCGCGGCATGAAGCGTGCATTAACCCTGCTTCTGCTTGGCGCCAACGTGGTGGCCGCACTGCTGATGGTGGCCTGTGCCTGGTCCACCCATATCAGTCCGGTCCACTGGCCATGGCTGTCATCGTTTGCCCTGACCTTCCCGGCCTATCTTGCCGTCAACGGGCTGTTTCTGTTGCTTTGGCTCGTTTTCCGATGGCGTTACATGTTGGTTTCGTTGGCAGCTCTGGTGTTGTCGTGGGGCAGTGTGCGCGCCTATTTCCCTGTCAACCTTCCCAACCCGCACCCCAAGGATTGCATCAAAGTGATGAGCTATAACGTGTGGGGCTTTGCAGAAAACGACCATTATAAGAAGAAAAACAAGAAGTTTGAGGAGGTGCTCGAATACCTCTCCCGCAGCGATGCCGACGTGGTGTGCTTTCAAGAGTACGTCTATTGGTCCAACCGCGACGGCCGGAAGGTGGAAGAGGCCCTGCGCAGCAACTGGCCTTACATCGATTCCGTGCATGTGGGCAATGAAAACTTCATGGGCATCTGTTCGCGCTATCCCATCGTGGGACGTGAGATCATCATGAAGTACTATTACACCCACGGGGCGGTGGCCTATCGGCTGAAGGTGGGAAAGGACACGGTGACGGTCATCAACAGCCATTTCGTGTCAAATCATCTTTCAGACAACGACAAGACGATGTACAAACAAATGGTGAAACAGCCCCGCGGTCGTTCTTGGTTCTCCAATCTGCGCTATCTTGGCCGGAAACTGGGCCGCTCGGGTGCCTTGCGTGCCGTTCAGGTGGACAGTGTGGCAGCTTATGTGGCCGGCCATTGCGACCGTCCCCTCATTTTGTGCGGCGATTTCAACGAATCCCCCGTGTCGTATTCTCACTACAGCCTGACGCGCCATTTGCGCGATGCCTATGCCGCCACGGCCACGGGACCTGGCGTGACATATCATGAGGCAGACCTTTATTTCCGGCTTGACAATATCCTGTGCAGCAAACACTGGAAACCCTATAGCGCTTATGTAGATACCCATATAGCCACGTCCGACCATTATCCGCTCGTGGCGTATCTGCAACTGTCAAAAAAGTGAAGTGGCCACGGCCGAAGGCTATAATATATAAGGAATCCGACCTTCTTTCATTAAAAAAATAAGCCGAAGCAGTGGTTAAGTAGGAAAAAATGCCTATCTTTGCACGCTAATTGCGACTATCAGAAATAAAAAACAAAAAATAAATATCAATCAACAATGCAAAACAAAGGATTTGTAAAACTTATCGCTGTACTTCTGGTACTGATTTGCCTTTACTACTTTTCCTTCTCATTTGTGACCCGTCACTATGAGAAAAAAGCAGCCAAGATGGAAGCCAAGGCCGGTGAGTTCTATTTGGATTCGCTGAAGAACGAAACCGTTTGGATGGGCAAGACCCTCAAAGAGTGTCAAACCCAGCAGATAGGCCTGGGCCTTGACCTTAAAGGCGGTATGAACGTGATTTTGGAAGTGTCGGTTCCCGATGTCATCCGTACATTGGCCGACCACTCCGAGGACGCCCAGTTCAATCAGGCCGTAAATGAAGCTACAGCCGAGGCCAAAAAGAGCCAAAGCGACTTTATCACACTGTTTGTTAAACGTTATCAGGAACTGGCCGGTAAGGACAAGTTGTGTTCTATCTTTGCCACGCAGCAACTGAAAGGTAAGGTAGCCACCAACAGCACCGACCGCCAAGTGGAAGACGTGTTGCGCACCGAAGTGAAATCGGCTGTGGACAACGCCCACGATGTCATCAGTTCCCGTATCAACAAGTTCGGCGTAGCCCAGCCCAACATCCAGAGCCTTGAAGGCCAGATGGGCCGCATCATGGTCGAAATGCCCGGTATCAAGGAGCCCGACCGTGTGCGTAAACTGTTGCAAGGTAGTGCCAACCTGGAATTCTGGGAGACCTACGACGCCAGCGAAATTATTCCGTTGCTGACACAGCTCGACAGCAAGTTGGCCGAAGCCAATGTGGGTACGACTGACAGCACCAAGACCGAAACGCCTGCCGAAGCCGCTCCTGCCGACACGGCGAAAGCTACAACAGGAGACTCCGGCATCACTTCCCGTTTGGGCAGTGGTGAAAAGCAGTCTGAGAAGACCAACGCTTCTGCCTCTGCCGAGGCCAAGAAGCAGCACCCGCTGATTTCTATTCTTGAATTTGTGCCCGCCCAGTCTTCCGGCTCAATGGTCGGTATGGCTCTGACGCGCGACACCGCCGAGGTGATGAAACTGGTGAAGTCGGCCGTGGCCAAGACTATCTTGCCCGCAAACCTCAGCCTGAAGTGGGGTGTGAAACCCTCCGACCGCACCAAGGTGGAGTGCTACGAACTCTATGCTATCCGTACGACGGGTACCAAGGGCAAGGCTCCGCTTGAAGGTAATGTCATCACTTCTGCCAACGCCGCGTTCGACCAGTACAATCGTCCGCAGGTGGAAATGGCCATGAACTCCGAAGGTGCACGCATTTGGGCTGCTCTGACGAAGAAGAACGTCAACCACGCCATTGCCATTGTGCTCGACGATGTGGTTTACAGCGCTCCTAACGTAATGAACGAAATCACCGGCGGCCGTTCGCAGATTACCGGTAACTTCACCACTGAAGACACCAAGGACCTTTCCAACGTGCTCAACTCCGGTAAGATGCCGGCTCCTTCCCACATTGTGCAGGAAGAAATTGTAGGTCCGTCACTCGGTCAGGAATCCATCAACCAAGGTATCCGGTCGTTCATCATCGCCTTCATCCTGTTGATGTGCTACATGTGCATGGTTTACGGCTTGCGTCCCGGCATGGTGGCCAACCTCGCCCTGTTGCTCAACTTCTTCTTCACGCTCGGTGTGCTCACCTCGTTCCAGGCTGCCCTGACCATGTCGGGTATCGCCGGTATGGTGCTTACCCTGGGTATGGCTGTCGATGCCAACGTGCTTATCTTCGAGCGTACGAAGGAAGAACTCGCCGCAGGCAAGCAGCTCAAGACCGCTCTTAAGGACGGTTACGGCAACGCCTTCAGCGCCATCATCGACTCCAACGTGACATCCATCATCACGGGTATCATCCTGTTCTATTTCGGAACCGGTCCTATCCGCGGATTTGCCACGACGTTGATCATCGGTCTGTTGGCTTCGTTGTTCACCGCCGTATTCATCACGCGCATCATCTTCGAGCACTTCCTGAACAAGGACAAGTGGACCGACATGACCTTCACCACCGCCATTTCGCGCAACTGGATGAAGAACCCGAAGTTCCGTTTCATGAGCGCTTACAAGGTGTCGTTCGTAATCTTTGCCCTTGGCCTCGTCATCAGCTTCGCCAGCTTCGGCTTGCGCGGCTTGGCAAAAGGTATCGACTTCTCCGGTGGCCGCAACTTCGTAGTGCAGTTTGAAGACAAGGTTCAGCCCGAATCCGTGACCAAACTTCTGCAAGGTGAGATGGGCGACGCTACGGTTACGTGTATCGCTCTCGGTACCGACGGCAAGACTATACGTATCAGTACCAACTACCGCATCGACGAGGACGATCCCAACATTGACCCCGAAGTGGAAGAGTTTATCTTCAACGCTCTCAAGAAGGGTGAATTGCTGAAGGACGGTGTGGACCTCACGAAGTTCGTTGACCGTGAAAACCGCGACGGCGGTTCCATCATCAGTTCGCAGAAGGTAGGTCCTTCCATCGCCAAGGACGTGACCCGCGGCGCTATCATCAGTGTGATTTTGGCCCTTATCGCCATCTTCATCTACATCTTGATACGTTTCCGCAACGTGGCCTTCTCCATCGGTAGCGTAGTCGGCTTGACCTGCGACGCCATCCTCATCATCGGTACTTACTCCCTGCTTTGGGGCCGCGTACCTTTCTCTCTGGAGATTGACCAGACGTTTATCGGTGCTATCCTGACCTGTATCGGTTATTCTATCAACGACAAGGTGGTTGTGTTCGACCGTATCCGTGAGTTCCTCCACCTCTATCCGAAGCGCGACCGCCAGTTGCTCTTCAACCAGTCGTTGAACACCACGTTGGCCCGTACCATCAACACCTCAGTCACCACGTTGATCGTGCTCCTCTGCATCTTCTTCCTCGGTGGCGACAGCATCCGCAGCTTCGCGTTTGCCATGATTCTCGGTGTGGTTTACGGTACGTGTTCGTCCCTGTTCCTCGCTGCCCCGTTGGCATTCCTTACGCTGGGCCGCCGCATTAAGGACAGCGATGCTCCCTTGGCCGAAGTGGATAAGAAGAAATAAAGAAGACATCTTTTCATTGTTTTGAGGGGCCGCACAGTTTGTGCGGTCTCTTTTTTTGTATTGTCGCGGGGAGGCGGGACCGGGTCGCGCGGGGGTGACGTTCCGGAACTGCGAAGCGGCGTTTCAAAAAATAGAAGTGGGACTTCAAATGTTTGAAGTCCCACTTCTGTTTTTTCGGAGAGCGGTCGGTTCACTTCGTCACGAGTCGGTCGTAGTCATACTGCCGTTTGATGAGGCGTGGCCTGCGGGTGTTGAAACTGTCGCTGAGCAAGTCGCGGCGCGGGTCGTAGTAGGGACAGCTGATGCCGGCCAGTGCGATGATCATGTGGGGCAGGTCGTCGGTCATGAAGGGGCGGTCCTTGGCTGTCTGCACCCTGCGGACCAGGTCGGGGTGTGCGGTCATGAATTTTGGGGAGAACCAGACGGTTAGGGGCACTTCAAACTGGTGGCGGGCGACGACGGCGGAGGGCGGGTTGGCTCCGGTGCGACCGCAGACGAGTGTGTCGTCGTAGACGTGCTCGCCGTGGTCGGCATAGTGGACGACGATGGCGTCTTCATTGTTG
>JAEEGF011377505.1_pt1 | contig 17631 bp, 11 predicted proteins | sample 9134171 | NCBI WGS metagenome assembly JAEEGF01 (sample SAMN16246542, study PRJNA631951) | gut metagenome | biome: gut microbiome; feature: rumen; material: AP-attached | host: Bos | place: Iran: Karaj | collected 2018-10 | reverse complement strand
AACACACTGACAATCAGGATTAAAATTACTACTAATGTGTACATGTTTATTGATTTAATGTTTGACTTTCTTGAGCTCTTCAATTTGGGCTGCAAAATAACGACTTTTTTCTGGATATTTCAAGCTTAATTTTTCATAAATTGAAATTGCCTTGTCAATATAGCCCTGTTTCTCATAGATTTTGGCCAAAGTTTCACTCACGATGTTCTCCTGGTCGATGATGCTGTTTTGCGCCACTGAGATGGGATTGTAGAACTCTGCTTTAGGTCTTGAAATGCTGGGATTTTCAAGTATAAACTTGTCTATCAATTCCTTACGTGATAGCTTCTTGGGTTTAGGCTGCTCGCTTTCCTTACGATGTTTCTCGTCTTCGATCTCTTTCAGCCGATTAGCGATGATGGCTTTCAATTCGTCCAACGACTTGCGTTTTTCTTCGAGTAAAGCCATCTCGGCAGAAAGTTCTTCCTGACTTCCGCTAAGGTCGATTTCAGGGATGATGAACACCTTCTCGCGGATGATATTGCTGTTTTGCTCTTTTGGTGTCTCAGCGGACTCAATGCTGGATTGGGCATGTTCAGTAGGTGCAATCTCATCGGGTAAGGCAAGGATTTCAGGCTCGCTTTCGAATCGATGACGGGCAATTAAGGTGAAAAGACGCAGTTTGTCACGGTTGGGTGCAAGGGTTGCCGTACGTTTCAGTTGGCTGTCGTAGCGTTCGTCATGGGTGTTCTGATAGGCTATGGTCAACAAAGTCTGTCCAATGGCAAAATAAGGAAAGTCTGCCACAAGTTGTTCCATCTCTTTCACCGCCTCGCCTTTCAGCAGTTCAGGCCGTGTCATGTATCCTATCAGTTGCTTGCTGTCCATCTTTTCAGTTGAGAGTTTAGAGTAGTTTAGAGTTGTTCGTTATTCATCATTTTGCATTCATCATTCTGCATTCATCATTCTACATTCATCATTCTGCATTCATCATTCTACATTCATCATTCTGCATTCATCATTCTGCATTCATCATTCTGCATTCCACATTCAGCATTATAATTACCAGTTAACCAATGCCTTATTAAATATGTCTTCCACCAATTGTTCAACAATCGTGGCAGTCAGCGACTCCTGCACCGAATTTAGGTCTTGGTTGCTTGGGTAGTCTTCGTAGCGTGAGAAGCTTTGTTCAAAGTCCTTCGAGTCATCGATATGGTTGCTGAACCTGACCTTCACGGTGATGGTGAGTCGGTTCATGGCGGCGGTCTGCCCTGTGATGGCTACGGGTGTGGTTTTATAGTCGGTGATTTCACCTTCAAAGGAAAGGTCGCCCCCTGATTCCACCAGATCCAGAGTGGTTTGGTTGGTCATGGCGTCGCGCAAGGCGTTGGTGAGGTTATTGCTCAGCAACGGGTTGACGAGTTGGGCGTGGTTGGGGATGTAGTCCACAGAAACGGTCTTGGCCTCAGCGGGTATCGATGCGCCCGAAAAGGAATAGATGCCACAACTTTGGCAAACGAAGGTTAATGCCACCAAAAGAATCGCTATCTTCGCCTTGGTTTTCATAAATCTATGCCGTATTCATTGATTTTGCGGTACAAGGTCCGCTCGCTAATGCCCAAAGCCTTTGCTGCGTCTTTGCGTTTGCCTTTGTGGGCCTCCAAAGCCTTGATAATCATCTCTCTCTCATGATGTTCCAATGACAATGTTTCAGCCGTTGAACTTGTTGGAACGCCGCCATAATGTGTCTCTTCAGCGGGGACAAACTCAGCAAATTCTTGGTCGTTGTCTTCAGGTTCATTTTGGCTCACCCGCGTCACCACCGTGTCGCCGATTCGGGTCACTGGTGTAGCTTGGACATAGTTTGTTTCTGTTGGATGGCCATTACTGATATTGTTGACTTGCGCGCGTAGCTCGGCAATGTCTTTCTTCATGTCGAAAAGCACGCGGTAGAGCAGGTCGCGTTCGTTGACGCTATCCATAGTATCATCATGTGGCAGCAGCATGGGCAGTGAACTCTGCACTCTGTTAGGCAGGTATTTGGCCAATGTCTCTGCGGTGATGGCTCGTTCAGTCTCCATGATGGAAATCTGCTCGGTGACATTCTTCAGCTGACGGATGTTGCCATCCCAGCGGTAGTTTTCCATCATCTTCATTGCATCCGGGGTCAGCGTGATGGCAGGGATGTGGTTGCGCTCAGCGAAGTCGGCAGCAAATTTCCTGAATAACAGCGGGATGTCGGCTTTCCTCTCGCGCAAGGCGGGGATATGGATTGGGATGGTGTTCAACCTATAGTATAAATCCTCGCGGAAACGCCCTTTTTCAATGGCTAAAGGCAAGTCCACATTGGTGGCGGCCACGATTCTGACATTGGTCTTCATCACCTTGGAGCCGCCCACGCGGATGAACTCGCCGTTTTCGAGCACACGCAACAGTCTCGCTTGGGTGGAAAGGGGCAGTTCGCCGACCTCGTCTAAAAAAAGCGTGCCTTTGTCGGCAATTTCGAAGTATCCCTTGCGTTCGCCCACGGCACCAGTGAAAGCACCTTTCTCGTGGCCAAACAGCTCCGAGTCGATGGTGCCTTCGGGGATGGCGCCGCAGTTCACGGCAAAGTATTGTCCGTGCTTGCGTGCGCTGTTCTGGTGGATGATCTTCGGAAACACGTCCTTACCCGTGCCGCTCTCGCCCGTGATGAGCACGGTGAGGTCGGTGGCGGCCACTTGTGCCGCAATGCCGATAGCGCGGTCCAACTCAGGGTCGGTGCCAATGATGCCGAAGGTTCGTTTTATTGTTTGTACGTCCATGTTTCTTTAATTCGGAATGCGGAATGTTGAATGCGGAATGTCGCTATGCGACGCTTGGCTTCGCCCCATTCAGCATTCCTCATTCAGCATTCTGCATTTATCTCAAAACTCCTCCCAACTGCTGTTCAAACGCGCCTTGAATCTTCCCCATCGTCTTCTCAATCACCTTGTCGGTGAGGGTGGTGGTGGGCGACATTAGGACGAAGCTCATGGCATACTGTTTCTTACCTGCCGGGATTTTCTCGCCTTCGTAGACGTCGAAGAGGCTCATGGATTGCAGGATCTTGTTCTCGGCAGCCATGGCGACTTTCTTGACTTCATCGAAAGTGACGTTCTTGTCGAAAATCATGGCGAGGTCGCGGCGCACAGCGGGGAACTTCGACAGCGGCTCGAAGTGCACTTCCTTGGCCTTGGCCAGGCATTGCATCATCGTGGTCCAGTTGAAGGTGGCATAATAGACGTCCTTCTTCAGGTCGAAGTGCTTCAAGGTCTTCTTGCTGAGCTTGCCCAAAGTCACAATCTCTTTGCCGTCAACGCAATAGGTGGTCGCATAGTCGAAATGCGGCAGGTTGGCTTCCTTGGCTTCTAAGGCCTTGAAGTCGAACTTGAAGTGGTTGAGCACGCCCATGACGTATTCCTTCAGGTCGAAGTAGTCGAGGGCCTTGCTCGGGACGTTCCACAGCTCGGCTTGTTTGTTGCCGGTGAGGAAGAGGTCGAGGCAGGTGTGCTCGTTATAGGGCTTGAGCGGCTTGGTCTCGTCGCCGACTTTGCTTGCGTCGAAGAAATACACGTTGCCGAACTCGAAGAACTTCATGTCGCTGACCTTGCGGTTTTGGTTGAAGGCGATGCTCTCCAATCCGCCCCACATTAAGGTCTGGCGCATCACGTTGAGGTCGCTGCTCAAAGGATTGAGAATCTTCACGTTTTGGGCCGGGTCGAAGGCGGGGAAGGCCTCGCTATAGGCGGCCTTGGTGAGCGAGTTGTTCATGATTTCGTAGAAACCGTTGGCGACGAGCATGTCGCTGATTTTCTGCTGCATCTTGTCTGCATCAGGCTTCGTGGCACGGCTGATGGAGGCGTGGATGCGGCTCGGGATCTCGATGTTGTCGTAGCCGTAGATGCGGAGGATTTCCTCGACCACATCGGCAGGACGGGTCACATCGACCTTGCTGGTATGCACGTCGACGACCACATGCTTGTCGTCTTGCTCAACGACTTGGCACTCAAGGCTCTTCAGTATGTTGACGGCTTGGATCGGGTCAATGACCTTACCAGCCAGTTTGTTCAGGTAGTCAAACTTCAGGTCCACGCGGGCAGGGGCGAAGTCGCCGCTCTTCACGTCCTTGATCTCGGAAGAAATGGTACCTCCGGCCAATTCCTTTATTAATAAAGCGGCACGTTTCAAGGCGAAGAGGGTAATGTTGGGGTCGGCGCCACGCTCGTAACGGAACGAAGCATCGGTCTGCAAGCCGTGGAACTTGGAGGTCTTACGGATGCTGGTGGGGTTGAAGTAGGCACTCTCGAGGAAGACGTTGGTGGTCTCCATGGTCACGCCTGACTTTTGTCCGCCAAATACGCCAGCGATGCACATAGGCTCTTCTGCGTTGCAAATCATCAGGTTACGGCTGTTGAGCTTGCGCTCCACGCCGTCGAGAGTGACGAAAGGCGTGCCCTCGGGCAGGCATTTCACCACGACCTTATTGCCCGTGATCTTGTCGGCGTCGAAGGCGTGCATGGGCTGGCCGACTTCCATCAGCACGTAGTTGGTGATGTCGACGATGTTGTTGATGCTGCGGATGCCGACGGCGGCGAGGCGGTTCTTCAACCATGCCGGCGACTCGCCGACTTTCACGCCGCTGACGGTCACGCCAGAGTAACGTGGGCAGGCTTGTGTGTCTTCCACCACGACGTCGATGTCGAGGTTATGGTTTTCCACCTTGAAGTCGTCCACCGAGGGCCGGATGAGGTGGTATTTCGTGGTGTTCTCGCGCTGGTTGAGGGCAGCCACGAGGTCGCGGGCCGATCCAATGTGCGAGGTGGCGTCGCTGCGGTTGGCGGTGAGACCAATCTCAATCGTATAATCCTCTTCCACAGGAAAATAGAACGAGGCAGGCTTGCCCACTTCATAGTCGTTGGGTAGCACCATGATACCGTCGTGAGAGGTGCCCAGTTGCAGCTCGTCTTCGGCGCAAATCATGCCTTCCGAGACCTCGCCACGGATCTTACCCTTCTTGATGACGATGTGTTCATCGCCAATCCAGAGCTCGGTGTTGATGGTGGCCACGAGCACCTTCTGACCAGCGGCCACATTGGGTGCGCCGCACACGATGTGCAGAGGCTCCTCACCGCCGACATCGACGGTGGTAATATGCAGGTGGTCGGAGTTGGGGTGGTCGATGCAGGTGAGTACCTTGCCCACGACGACGCCTTTCAAGGCGCCCTTTACCGACTCAAAACGCTCGAGGTCTTCCACTTCGAGACCTGTGGAGGTCAACAGCTCACTGACTTTTTCAGCCGAATAATCACAGTTGACGTATTGTTTCAACCAGTTATAAGAGATCTTCATTTTATTTGTATTTGTTTAATTTTCAATCCATTGTCACAAACTGCGTCTCGCAGTTTGTCTAAATTTTGCTTTTAAGAAACGGCAAAAATACAAAAAACTGACAAATTGTCACGTTTTTAATTATCCAGCACAAGATTTTTTTCACTTTCCCAGTTACTTTTGCCATTGGTTCGGAAAAATGCGTTATCTTTGCACCCAAATACATTGTGAAGAATGTCAGAAAACAACTTTTCAAACGACTACACCGACCTCCGTCTGATCCATACTTCCCGCTATGGAAACAGTCGTGTCTATACCGCCAATTTCAATGGTAGAAAAGTCATTGTCAAGACTTTGAAAAAGGAATTTGTCGACGATCCAGCATGCCTGGCCTCGCTGAAACGGGAGTTTGAAACCACCTCCATGCTCGACAACAAATATATCCGGAAGGTCATGGATTTCGTCCATGTTGAAGGCTTGGGCGACTCTATCATCTTTGAATATATCGAGGGAAAGACATTGGCTGAGCATGTGCGTGTGGGCACGCTCACCGAAAAACAAGTGAAGGGTGTCCTCGCTGAAATTTGCGATGGCTTGAATTACATGCATCGCAATGGGGTGGTACACTGTAACTTGAGTCCTGAGAATGTCATGGTGACCGCCAATGACTGCCGCCCCAAGATCATCGACATCGGCGTTCCGGAGACTAAGATGGATGCCGACCGTGAGCTACTCATTAAGGAGATGGAGTTTGTCGCCCCCGAAATCATCAAGGGTGAAGACATCGACTCTCGTGCCGACATTTATTCCTTGGGCAAAATCATGGAGTTCATCGGTGAACGCAATATTTCCAAGCAGTTTCATGCTGCCGCCACGCATTGCACCCAGTTTTCCAAAGAGCAGCGTTTTGAGAACATCAGTGATGTGCGTTCGGCCATCACCAAAGGTCATTCTTTCGTGAAGGTGATTATTCTTGCCGTTGTGGCGGCTATCTTGGCGGGACTGGCTTTTATCTATGTGCCGAAAATCAAGGCTAACGTGGAGAAGGAACGGGCAGAACGGTTGGCTGTCGACTTTGGCCGTGAAGTGGAGAAGATACAAGGGCAACTACCTGAACTTTGCAAGAAATATGAATTGAAGTCGCTTGCTGACCCCGTTGTTTTCGACTGGTCGGAAGACAGCCTGCAATATGTGGAGGAATTGATGCAATATTTAGCATTGGATAATTATAAGGGCAAGGCTTTGCAACTCCTCGGCCAACAGCGTGCCGGCATTGAGAAAAGCCGTCAAGCTGATTTCGATAAGCTCTTGCTTGACGAGTTTAAGAACACGAATGACAGCATTGCCGTTGTGATGCGTTCCGCTTTGGTGGAGCCTACCGATGAAATGCTCCTCAACGAGGCCATGAAATGGTACGGACAACGCCAATGATTTTCTCTTTTGCTTGAAATATTCGAGCTAAATTGGAGTTATCACTAATAAAACGACAACGAAGTGCATAAAAGAAACAAAATAATCGTGATGCTGGGCTGCGTGATGGCGCTGCTTCTTTTGAGCGGTTGCTCGACCAAGAAGAACACGGTCACCCGACGCATGTTCCATAACCTCACGAGCCATTACAACATCTATTTCAACGGAGAGGCAAGCCTCAAGGACGGCGAACGGCAGCTCCGCACACAAGTCAAAGACGACTATTCCAAGGTTTTGCGTGTCTACAATTATGGCACTAAGCAAGACGGTATGGGTATGAACTCCGTCATGGACCGTGCTTTGGAAAAGACCGCCATCTGTGTGCAGAAGCACTCGATGAAGTTTGGCAGTCGCGAGCGTGTAAAATGGATTGACGATGCCTACCTCGTCATGGGAAAGGCGCATTTCTTCAAACATGACTACATTCCTGCCAAGCGCACCTTCGACTTTGTAGCCACTGAATTCAACTACAACGACATCGCTTACGTGGCCAATATGTGGCTCATCAAGACTTATCTCCAAACAGAAGAATATCCTAAGGCCATCGCCACCATTGAGCAGTTGCAGGCCAGGACCGCTGGCGTCACCAAACTGCCCAAGGAACTGATGCGCAATTTCGATTTTACCATTGCAGACTATTACATTGCCACGAAGGACTACAACAACGCAGTCAGATACCTGAAAAGCGGTATCCTGCTCAACAAAGACCAGGATTTGCGTACCCGTGCCATGTTCATCTTAGGCCAAATCTATATGCATCAAGGTGACTCGGAGCGTGCCACTGCACAATTCAAGAAAGTCATCAAACGCAATCCTGTGTACGAAATGGTCTTTGAGTCGAGGATGAATATTGCCAAGGTGGGTACAGCCGACAATGCTGCCGAACTTTACAAGATGATGAATAAGATGCTTCGCGACCCGAACAATGAGGACTACCTCGACCGCATCTATTACGCCATGGCAGAATTGGCACTCCGCGAAGGTGACCAGGGCAAAGCCATCAATTATCTTCGGAAGTCGGTGGCAGCCTACAAGGACAACCAAATCCAAAGGGCACAATCGTCGCTGAAAGTGGCTTCGATGTTTTTCGAAAGCAATCAATACGAATTGGCGCAGGCTTACTACGACACTGCTGTCACCAGCATGAATCGTGAGACTGAAGGCTACGACAGCATCATGAACATCTCGCAAACCCTCAATGAACTGGTGATGTATGCCAACGTGGTTCGCGACCAAGACAGTTTGCTGCGCGTGGCCGCGATGGACTCGGTTTCAAGGAATATCCTCATCGACAAAATTATTGCCGATGTCATCGAACAGGAAAAAATAGAACAGCAGCAACGTGAATATGAGGAACAGCTGGCATTGATGGGTAGTGCAACAGGCACAGGAAAAGAGGAAGAATTGAAGTCAGAGCCCACAAACAGTACCGGCTCCTCATGGTATTTCTATAACCCGACCTCCGTCTCAAAGGGTGTCACTGAGTTCACCCGCAAATGGGGTATGCGTAAAAATGAAGACAATTGGCGTATTAGCGACAAGCGAAGTATGGCAGCCGCTTTGTCGGGCGAAGAGGACGACAAGGCTTTGACCGAAGAAAAGAACGCCAAAGCCAAACAGGACTCGCTGAATGCCTCTTACACAAACCACGATCGAGGTTATTATCTCCAAGACTTGCCCTTCACGATGGAACAAAAGGAAGTGTGCGACTCACTCATCGCCGATGGCCTCTATCATCTGGGCTTCCTCTATATGGACCGTTTGTCTGACATTCCGCGCTCCATCGAGTCGTATGAGCAACTCGACACGCGCTACCCTGGCTATGAGAAGGAACTCCCCACTTGGTATGCGTTATACAAGATGCATAATGATCTTAATCATGAGGAGCAGGCGTTGGTTTACAAGGGTAAGATTTTCGATAAGTATCCCACTTCGAGTTACGCTGAGTTCATCAATGACCCAACATATTTCGAGAAGCTGCAAGCCCAAGAACGCGAGGCTTCCGACTTTTATTCAAAGACTTATGAGGCCTTTGAGCAAGGACAGTTTTATCGTGTGAAGATGAATACTGAGCGAGCCATGCAGCTCTACGAGTCCGATACAGCTTTCATGCCTCGATTTGCTTTCCTCCATGCCGTTGCGGAAGGTCGTCTGGTCTCCATCGATACGATGGCTTTTGCTTTGTATAATTTGGTGCGAACCTATCCCAACAGTAGCATCACGCCTTATGCCCAACGTGTTCTGGAAGACGTTAATGAGGAATATCATTTAGGCTTGGTGCTCACCGATATTAATAAAGAAGAGGGTGGTGACAAGCCTGAGGTGAAAAAGGAGTCTCCTTATACTTACGAGCCTAATATTGAGCATTTCGTTATGATTGTTTGCGACTCGAAGTCGGTTCGCGTTGACCCGCTGATGGTACGTATCAGCGACTTCAACAAGAAGGAACATCGTACACGTACTTTCAGTATCAAAAATGTGGTTCTTGACGATAATCATACCATTGTGACTATCGGAAACTTTGGAAATGAGCAACAGGCTACCGACTACATCACCTCGATGTTCCTTACTGACTATGTCTTTGGTGGCATCGACAAGGCGAAATATTCAATTACACCTATTTCTATCAAGAACTATCCTGTCTTCTATCAGTCGAAAGACTTGGAAGAATACAATACCTATATACAATCCAATAAAAAATAAAGAGTTATGGCAATAATGGAATCACAACCGCGCAACCTCTTAGGTAACGGCACGACCATCAAGGGCGACATAGAGTCGAATGGCGATATCCGTATCGACGGCCATCTGATTGGTTCACTCAAATCAAACGGCAAGGTCATGATTGGCCAGACTGGTGTTATGGAAGGCGACCTCAACTGCAAACAAGCCGAAATTGCAGGTGTGGTGAAAGGCAATATCAACACAGAAGAACTGACTGCCTTGAAGTCGACTTCGAAAGTGGAAGTTGATTTGACCACCAAGCAGCTTCTCATCGAAGTGGGTGCCCAGTTTACCGGCAAGTGCATCATGGGTCAGCAATCGACCGTGGCAATGCCTAAGCAAAAAATCGGTTGATGATGGATGAAAAGCTTAGGAAGCGTTTGGGCTATGAAGCCATTGAGCAGTACGATACGGAACGGTTGACCAAGCTTCAGGAACACTACGCCGCCATTTTGGAACTTTTGGGGGAAGATCCTCAGCGCGAGGGCCTTCTGAAGACTCCTTTGCGTGTGGCCAAGTCGATGCAGTTTCTCACTCATGGTTATGAGCAGGACCCGATGGAGATTTTGCTTTCGGCCCGCTTCAAGGAGGATTATCGCCAGATGGTGATTGTCAAAGATATAGAGGTGTATTCCTTGTGTGAGCATCATCTGATTCCTTTCATTGGCAAGGCGCATGTGGGTTACATTCCCAATGGCTATATCACAGGACTGAGCAAGATTGCCCGCGTGGTGGAGGCTTATTCGCGTCGCCTTCAGGTGCAGGAACGTTTGACCACCCAAATCAAAAATGCCATCAACGAGGCTTTGCATCCATTGGGTGTGGCTGTTGTCATCGAGGCGCGGCATTTGTGCATGTCGATGCGAGGAGTGCAGAAGCAGGGTGCAGTGACCACAACGAGCGACTTCATTGGTGCTTTTGAGCGCGAGTCCACACGGGAAGAATTTTTCCAACTGATAGGGTCGAATTTGCATTAGTTGCTTTGTGTCGCCGCAAAGAACGAAACGATCCAGAAATGTGAAGCCCTAACGAAGTTGGTTTTGAATCATAAATCTTGAATTTTGAATTTTAAATTTTGAATCTTAAATACTAAATCGAATAATGATTAAAGCATACGTTTTTCCGGGCCAAGGTGCCCAATTTGTAGGGATGGGTAAGGACTTGTACGACAAGTTTCCGAAAGCCAAGGATATGTTCAAGAAAGCCAACAATATCCTGAAGTTTAAGATAACCGATGTCATGTTTGAAGGTACTGACGAGGACTTGCGCCAGACCAAGGTGACCCAACCTGCCATTTTCTTGCATTCCGTTATTTTGGCTTCCATGTTGGAGGACTTCGACCCCACTATGGTGGCCGGACACTCTTTGGGCGAGTTTTCGGCACTGGTCGCCAACAAGGTATTGGGTTTTGAAGATGGCCTCCGTTTGGTGAGCAAGCGTGCCATGGCCATGCAGAAGGCCTGCGAAGCCCAACCTGGCACCATGGCTGCTGTCATCGGGGCTGAGGATGCACTTATTGAGAGCGTTTGTGCTTCTGTTAAGGATGCCGTGGTGGTTCCTGCCAATTACAATTGCCCTGGACAATTGGTCATTTCCGGTTCGTTGGAAGGCGTGGCTGCTGCTTCCGAGAAACTGAAGGAAGCCGGAGCCAAGCGTGTGGTGCCGCTGAGTGTGGGTGGTGCTTTCCATAGTCCGTTGATGGAGCCTGCCCGCGTTGAGTTGGCCGAAGCCATTAAGGAGACTACTTTCAGCCAAGGCATTTGCCCAATTTACCAGAATGTGACGGGTCAATCGGTCAACGACCCTGAAATCATAAAGAAAAACCTCATCGCCCAATTAACCTCACCTGTCATGTGGACGCAGACCATGAGCAATATCCTTGCTACAGGCGTGCGTACGGTCGTTGAGGTAGGTCCGGGAACGGTGTTGCAAGGCTTGTTCCGCAAGGTGGATAGGAACCTTGACTTGTCAAGCGCGACGGTCGAATAAGCCGACATAACTCATGGAAAACAACAGAATCCGTCCCGTTTGGGTCGCCATCATTCTTCTCTCTGGCATCCTCGTTGGCCTATATATTAATAAAGGTGTTATTGACAATCCTCAGGCCAACGTCGAAGGCGGAAGCAAGTTCGATGAGGTGATGTGGTATGTCGGCAACGATTATGTGGAAGTGCCTAACACACAAAAGTTGCAGGACAAAGCCATAGCTGCCATGATGGAGGAACTCGACCCGCATAGTGCCTATGTTTCTTTAGACGAGTTCAACGAGATCAATGACCCACTTTTGGGTAGTTTCGATGGCATTGGAGTGCAGTTCCGTTTGGAAAAAGATACAATCGCCATCGTCAGTGTCATTAAAGGTGGCCCTTCCGAAAAGGTGGGTATTCTTGCGGGCGACCGAATCATCTATGTGGATGACACGCTGGTGGCCAGCAAGAAACTGACCAATGAGGATGTGATGCGAAAACTGAAAGGCCCCAAGAATACCAAGGTCCGTGTGCGTGTATTGCGCCGTGGGGTAGAGGGTCTACTTGACTATAACATCACGCGGGCTGCCATTCCCACATATAGTGTCGACATTGCTTATATGCTTGACGAGGTGACGGGTTATTTGAAACTCAGTAAGTTTTCCGCAACTACCGTCGGCGAGTTCAAGAACGGGATAAAAGATTTGAAAGCCCAAGGCATGAAACAGCTTATCTTCGACCTTCGTGGAAATACAGGAGGTTACTTGCAAGCTGCTGTCGACATCGCTGACGAGTTTCTGCCCAAGGGTAGTCTGATTGTGTATACCGAAGGACGCAATCGTCCACGCCAGTACATGAAAGCTAGCCATCATGGCAAATTAGAGGGCATACCAGTGGTGGTGCTCATTGATGGAGAGTCGGCTAGCGCAAGTGAAATTGTGGCTGGAGCCTTGCAAGACAACGACCGTGGAACTATCATTGGAAGACGTTCTTTCGGCAAAGGCTTGGTGCAGGAGCAGATCATGCTCAGTGACCAATCAGCCATTCGCCTTACTGTGGCGCGCTATTACACACCTACAGGACGTTGTATACAGAAGCCTTATGATGAGGATCACGAGAAATACTTGTTAGAGTCGTACGAACGTTACGAAAACGGTGAGCTGTTTCATCCTGATAGCATCCATTTCGCTGATTCGTTGAAGTTCACCACTCCTAAAGGAAAGACCGTCTATGGCGGTGGCGGCATCATGCCTGATATCTATGTGCCTTTGGTCGACGACAGTACACAGTATTATTTTAACCGTATCGTCAACAAAGGTTTGCTTTATCAATATGCTTTTGAATATACCGACAAGCATCGAGCCCAATTGCAGCATTATAAGACGGTGAAGTCTTTCGACCAGTCGTTTGCGGTGAGCGATGCCATGTTTGAAGCTTTAGTGAAACTGGCAGAGGAAAAAGGTATCAAAGGCACTGAGGAGCAAATGCAGGTGGCTCGACGTGAAGCCAACATTCTACTGAAAGCTTATATTGCCCGAAACCTTTTTGATGACGAGGGCTTCTATCCGATTTATGCGCCTATGGATGAAATCCTCCAGCGGGCGTTGGTGGAGCTCAGGGGCGAATAAAACAGAGATTCCCTTACGAGAATGGCGCATGTTGTCTTTTCTACAGCGGCGGCAGGTAACGTTTTACGGATAGCATACGTTACAAGCCGCCGCTCAGTGATTAGATGGATACTCCATTCCCGAAGGGAATCTGCGGTGTTGTTGGCAAACAAAAACCCCACTGAATCAGCGGGGTTCGTTTGTGGAGCATAACGGAGTCGAACCGATGACCTCTTGCATGCCATGCAAGCGCTCTAGCCAACTGAGCTAATGCCCCTCATTTGCGGCTGCAAAAATACAACATTTTTCAATTCGCCAAACATTTTTGCGAAAAATTTTCAATTTTTTTCTTCATAATACCCTTAAACCCCAATAAAACCGTACTTTTGCAGTCAGTTAAACCCTAAAAGGGCGAACCTGCTATACCCCGATGCGCAGTTTCGGGTTCTCATAATACCTCGGAGACGATAATATCAGATATCAATAATCGACTATGAAAACCATAAAAGACATATATAAAATAGGTGTAGGTCCCTCTAGTAGCCATACCATGGGCCCGCAGAAAGCAGCCTCCATCTTTAACGAACGCTATCACAATGCCTCAAGTTTTGAGGTGACACTTTATGGCAGCCTTGCCGCCACAGGCAAAGGTCACATGACCGATTGGGCCATCCTCAACACACTGCAAGCTCCAACAGAAATCGTTTGGAAGCCCGAAATCATCTTGCCTTTCCATCCCAATGGGATGCTCTTCAAAGCCTTTGATGAAGCAAAAGAGTTGTTAGGGGAGTGGCAGGTGTTCAGCATCGGCGGTGGCAACTTGGCCGAGGAAGGCAAGAAAAGCGAACAGCCTGACCTTTATCCATTGACAAAGATGACGGACATCCTTGACTGGTGCGAAAGAAGAGGAAGGACGTATTGGGAATATGTCTACGAACACGAAAACCAAAAAGAAATCGAGGACTATATGATGGAAGTGTGGCAGGTGATGAAGGCTGCCGTCGAGCGAGGTTTGCAGGCTGAAGGCGTATTGCCTGGACCGCTCAACTTGAGCCGCAAGGCTGCCATGTACCACATCAAGGCTTCGGGTTACACGCATACATTGAAAAGCCGTGGCTTAGTGTATTCATACGCTTTGGCGGTCTCGGAAGAGAATGCCTCGGGCGGACGCATCGTCACTGCCCCGACATGTGGCTCCTGTGGCGTGATGCCTGCTGTGCTCTATCATCTTTCCAAGAGTTATGAATTCACTGAGCTTCGCATTGTCCGCGCCTTGGTGACTGCTGGATTGGTAGGCAACATTGTGCGAACCAATGCTTCCATTTCGGGTGCCGAGGTGGGATGCCAAGGCGAGGTGGGGGTGGCCTGTGCTATGGCTGCCGCAGCTGCTAATCAATTGTTTGGTGGAAGTCCAGCACAGATCGAGTATGCCGCAGAGATGGCTCTCGAACATCATTTGGGCATGACCTGTGACCCAGTGTGTGGTTTGGTTCAGATTCCCTGCATCGAGCGCAATGCTTATGCTGCCGCGCGTGCCTTGGACTCCAATATTTATTCCACCTTTTCCGATGGTCGTCACCGCGTGTCGTTCGACAAGGTGGTGGAAACCATGAAAGAAACGGGTAAGGATTTGCCTTCCTTGTACAAAGAGACCTCTCAAGGTGGCCTCGCAAGGGATTATACGCAAATGGAATGAAGGGGGGGGGCTTGACCGAATCAATTTTGAATGTTATTATTCTGCTAAATGCCAATCAAATAAAATCTATATTCAAAAATATTCATTTTTTTTCAAGTGCCCGCTAAGGGTAAAATTAGAGTTGTGAGTCTTATAGGTGTCTAGACAACAAAAACAACGCGTTTACTATGCATTCGAATGTTCGTAATATGCTTAGCAAAAATGGTGTCACCATGCCATTAGGCAGAGGTGCATTTCGCATTTATTACCCCGAAAACTTATCAATTCACTTATTTATTAACCAATTCAATTCATTATGAAAAAGAAAGTATTTTCTTTGATGATGATGCTCTTGCTAGCCGTTGCTGGCTTTGTGAGAGCAGACGAACTGACCGTAAATGATGGTACTGCTACCAGCGGTTACGTGCCAGTTTACGGCTTTTATGCCGATGCTTACCTCAAGTGTGAGTACGTCGTTCCTGGTGGTTCTTTGGTCGACATGATCGGAGCCGACATCAACCAGATGACGTATTATGCCGCTTCTCCAGCGACAGATAGTTGGGGTGCTGCCAATTTCCAAGTATTCATGAAGGAAGTTGACTTTACGACCATCTCTGCCTTCCAAGGCATGGATGGAGCAACAATGGTTTATGAAGGTTCCCTTGATGGCACCCAGTCCACAATGGAAATAGCCTTCAGTACACCTTACCACTACAATGGCGGAAACCTTCTCATCGGTATCTACAATACCGAGAAGGGTTCTTACAAGTCCATCACCTGGAGCGGAGAAGTTGTTGATGGTGCTTGCTATCAGGGATACAGCTACTCCAGCTTGGAAGCTGTCTCTGGTTATCAGCGCAACTTCCTGCCCAAGACCACTTTCACCTATGGTGAGGGCGGCGGCGAAGCAGGTGACAGGCTTCATGTGAAGTATCTTGCCGGTGAGGAAGAAGTCATCGACGAGCTGAACATGGGCGTTCGTCCTGTCGGTGCATGGATGGAGCCTTTCAACTTCACCATGTACAGCGAAGGTCCTACCTATACGGTGACTTTTCTCGACTTCACTCCAAGCGATGGCTTGTTCACTGTTTCTGGTGAGGAACTGCCCTTCCAAGTGGCCAACAACGAAATTGGACTGACCATGGTTTGCAACGGCACTGAAGCCGGTGTGATCGAGCGTCAGTTTGTGGCCATTACCGAAGGCAGCCGTGCTGCACACATTTGGCCTGTCACGGTTGAGCTCTACGCTCCCGAGGTTCCGGATGTATGGGAGAAGGCTTGCACAGAAGCCACGACATTCCCCTTCGTCGAGGTTCCTGCCACGGCTCACAACATTGTCCTTCACAACGACTACACCCTGCCTTTCCCCGAGATTGAGGAAGGTGTGGATGCCGTTTACAAACTTGTGTTCACTGAGGATCAGATGCTGAACGCCAGCGTCACTTACGGTGAGAACGGCAAGGTTGCCCTCTATAGAGAAGGCTTCGAAGGTGAAGGCGGTCCCATGGCCACCAACTATTACACTGGCCTTGGCATGAACGGTGGTGGCGCTGCTGCCGCTCCGTTTGAAGCCCAGATTGGTGAAGGCACCACTACGTTTGGTTACTTCCCCTTCTACACCTTGTATAACTATAGCATTGCCGAGAACCTCTTCTTGGCTGCTGAACTTGAAGGTGCTGGTGTGACCACCGCCCCGATGACCAGCCTGAGCTGGTATGCTACCAATGCTCCTGGCTATGCCCAACAGGGTATCAGCATCTGGATGGCCAACGTGGATGACGAGACCTTGACGACCACTTCACATGTTGTCACAAACATGACCAAGGTTTACTCGGGTGCCATGACTCCTGCCATCGGTTGGAACGAGTTCGTTTTCAACGAAGGTTCCTTCGCATGGGACGGCCACAGCAACATCCTGATCTACTGCCAGCGTAATAACGGCGAATGGAACAGCACTGTGTATTGGGAATCCACTGCCAGCCTGCCGTTCAACGCCTCTTCTTACCAGTATCAGGACAGCGGTGCTTATGATGCAACCGTCGCTAACTCAATGTACACCAGCACTACCCGCCCGAACATCATCATGAAGGCTGACGGCCGCAACCGCGACTCTTTCGCCTTTGACTTCGAGACCGACCTCCAAGGTTGGACCAACATCGACAACGATGGTGATAGCTACGGCTGGTTAGTTGCTACGGATCTGTACACCGGAACCGAAGGCTATGGTGCCAACGAAACGGATAACTTTGCCATGGGCTTCTCATACCTTAATACTGAAAGTGGCGGTTATGCATTTGATTGCGACGACTACCTTGTCTCGCCTCAAGCTTATACTATCGGAAACGGTGCTAGCTTGAGCTTCTACCACGATCAGCAAAGTGACTCCTATCCCGACTATATGGAAGTCTGTGTTTCCACTGCTGCAACACCTACTGCTTCCAGCTTCAGCGCCATTTGGAATAATGGTGGCCAGCGTAGAGGCAACGGCGGTCAAGACAGAAATGGAGGCTTTAACCGTCTGGGCAACTGGAATGCTGTTACACTTGACCTGAGCGCTTATGCCGGTCAAAATGTGTGGATTGCTTTCCATCACCAAGCTTATGATCAGTATGCAGTGTTGGTTGACGAAGTGACTGTTAACACTGGTAGCAGCACTCCTACTCCTCCCACACCTCCTACACCTCCGACTCCTGGTATCGAGTACACTGCCGGTCCCGTCATCGAGAACCTGCCTGTGCTTCCTGGTACCTATTACCTGGTTGCCTCTTCAACCACACCTGACTTCGAGGTGACGATTAACGCTGAGGCTATGCCTTGCCCGCCTGTTGAGGGCTTCGCCTTCAACCCGATGCCGGCT
>JAEEGF010578143.1_pt1 | contig 17633 bp, 22 predicted proteins | sample 9134171 | NCBI WGS metagenome assembly JAEEGF01 (sample SAMN16246542, study PRJNA631951) | gut metagenome | biome: gut microbiome; feature: rumen; material: AP-attached | host: Bos | place: Iran: Karaj | collected 2018-10 | reverse complement strand
GAACTAAGGAATTAAGAGTTATTGAATTATTGAGTTATAGATGTTTCCATAATTCCATGATTCCATAATTCTCTATATCTTTTTGAATTTTGAACTTTGAATTCTGGATTTTGTTCTTTGTTCTCTGTTCTTTGACTTTTGTTCTTAATTATACATTGTACATTATAAATTCTGAATTATAAATTGTGCATTGTTTTCGTACCTTTGCACGACCAATTCATACCGTTATGGAAAGCAAGCAGGATTTGCGGAAGCGCATTCGTCAGTTGAAAAAAGAACACACGCCTGAGCAGTTGGCGCAACAATCGGAAATCATTATGTCAAAACTGGAGCAACATCCTGATTTTGTGGATGCTAACATTGTTATGCTCTATAGTTCGCTGCCCGATGAGGTGCAGACGCAAGCCTTTATTCAGAAGTGGCGCTCGCAGAAGCGCATCGTGCTGCCTACGGTGGTGGGCGATGACATCATTCCTGTGGAAGTGGACGACAACACTCCCTTCGCCGAAGGTGATTTTCATATCATGGAACCGCAAAACCATCCTTACAATGGTTCTTTCGACCTGATTGTGGTGCCAGGCATGGCTTTCGACGCCGCAGGTCATCGCTTGGGAAGAGGAAAAGGCTATTACGATAGATTTTTGTGTAATTATCCTAAAGTGAAAAAGATAGGCCTCTGCTTTGATTTCCAAAAGGTAAATGCTGTTCCTGTGGAAGCGACCGACATTTGTATGGATGAGGTTCTTTCGTTATAAAAAATGAACAAGATGAAAAAGCAATATAGATTTTCTTCTGGCGAGTCGATTGCGGCCGATGTCGACGATTTGCGGGCTTTGCAGCAGCAGTTGACAGAATATTTGAACAACTACCTTGAATTATACGAGAGCTTGGACGATGAGTCGTATATTGCCCGCGGAAACGGCTTTTGCGAAGCCAAGTACAGCGAGGATTTTGTGGAAAGCCAAATATCCAAGTATCGCCAGCGATTGAGCGAGGTGGAAGGCTGGTTGGCAGCCGAGAAGGATTAGAAGAATAGTAAGATAATCAGTACGTAGAGCCAGTGGGCGAAAACGCCGGCGCAGAGGCCGCCGACAGTGTGTGCTCCGATGGCTTTGGAGATGAGTTTACGGTAGCCCATCGAGTCGAGCATGGCAGCGTGGGTGCTCAGGTAGCCGCTCCAGCACATGCCCATGGAGGTGAAGACTGCCACAGCGTTGTTGTCGATTAGGTGGGCAGCATCGAAGGTAGGTACCAGACCGAGGGCCGCACCGACAGCTCCTAAGGAGGTGATGGGGAAGGCAATCAACTCGGGGTGCTCAAAGCCGAACAACCACTTGAACACGAAGTCGATTTTGCCTGCCAGCCACGAGATGACGGGCACACCTTCATACGCAACGCCCGTGTAGCCTACAGAGGGGTCTGCAGGACCGAAAGTGAGCATCATCACAATGGTGGAGATGAAAAGTACGCCAGGGATGATGGCCACGCCGATTTCCACTCCCGTCTTGCCGCCGTCAAGAATGGCGTTCAGCACACGCAGGCCGGCACCAAGTTTGGGTTGCTCTTCTTCGTCCTCTTCAGTTACCTCTTCGGTAGTTCTCTCGATTTCACAATCCAATTCGGGGTAGGCTTTCAAGGTGAAACGCTGCATAAGCCGCGTGGAGATGATGCTGCCGAGGATAGCTCCGAACAATCCGATCAATGCTCCAAGACCATAGCCGCGGCCGATCATAAAGGCCATAACGACGAGTCCCATGCCAAAGGCTGTTCCGAAATTGGTGAGCGATACCAGTTGGTATTTTTTGAAATATTGGTTGAAGTTTTTGTCTTTAGATAAGGTAATGATGGCTGGATTGTCACTCAGGAAGGTCATGACGGCGCCCAACGATGCCACGCCTGGCAGGTTGTAGAGGGGTTTCATTAGAGGACGGAGCACTTTTTCAAGTAGCTGAACCACACCGAATTCGACAAACAGCTTGCTGATGGCTCCCGTCATGACGGTGATGGCCATGATGTAAAGCACGGTTTCCATCAGTAGATGATAAGCCGTTTGCATGAAGGTGTTGAGCATGTGGGGCAGCGTCATCACTGCCGACAATCCTATGAAAATCAAAAAGAAAACACCGAGAAAAATGGAGGTTTCAATAGTTTGTCTTTTAGTCAGCCTTTTCAAAAAGCGCGACATCAGTTGTATGCTTTTCATAATTGCAGTTTGAATTGTTTGCGTAAAATTCTCAAGAAGTCAATGTCCCAAGTGAGTCCTATGCTGGCACTCAAACAATTGGTGACTTCTTTGTCTCCTTTGGGCCCTAGGATGGTTTGTGCATTAGCGATGTAGCCGTGCAAACGCACATTCTTGTACTTGGCAGGCCTGTATTCAAGACCGAGGCCGTAAAAATAGTACTGCATGCCTGGGGTGACCATAATTTCTTTGGGATTTTCCACACCAAAGTCTTCCGATTTGTTCTGGTCGTAACCACCTTTGATAAAGATGTTTACATCTCGGAAGATGATATCCATACGGCTCACGACGGTAAAGTCGCTGAAGTATTTGCTATAGACAGCCGCGCGGTTCATATAGTCGATGTACCAACTGAAATGGTTGAATACAATTCGGTTGCCAATGGAGATATAGTTGACAAAGCGTCCGCGTTCGCGCTCGAAGAGGTTGACGGAATAGAGCGCTTTGAAGTGTGGGTAGTCAGCGCACCACATGAAGCTATAAGCCAGCAGTCCTTTTTTCCAGTCTCTACCCATAAGGCTGTCGGTTGAGTAAACGTAGGGCGAGTTGCCCACTTGCAGTATCAGCTTGTTGTGGCCCGACTTGTCGGTGTAGATGGCCGAGGCTGCCAACTGGAAGCAGTGGATGGTGCCCCAAAGTTGGGTGTAGTAGAACACATCGATAGGAGGGGCATCATACTCGAAGCCGCCGATGGCCAAAGCCTCTTTGCCAGCTCGAAAGCCCCATTGAGGATTTATATTGTACTGTAAATAAAGGAAATCGGTGTTGTCGAAAAGTGTCACGCTGCCTTTGTTGGCGACGATGCGCTGGCGGAAAAAGTAGGAGAAGTGCTTTCCAAATTCGCCGCCGACGGCAATGTTGAAATATTTGCCGTTGAAACCGTAATCGGTGGCTCTGAGCGAGTCAGGGTAGGGATAGTGGTGGTGAACGTCAAAGTCGGCACGCACCTCAAAAGCCAATCGCGTAAAACGGTGATTGATAGTGGATGTTGAGTCCTGAGCTGTCACTTTTGAAGTGCACAATAGCGCAAAAGCGACACAAAAGATGAGTTTTAAATAAGTTATTTTCAAGGTGTTACAAGTTTGAAAAGATTGTGTGATTTGGCGGTGCAAATGTACAATCTTTTTCTTTATCCTGCTATGCCTAATGACCCTGTAATGAGGATTACAGTGAGAACAATGGGGGCAATGTATCGTAACACAAAGTAAAACAGCTTGATATACCATGTTTTGAGAGTCCCGTGGTTGGAAACTTCGTCCAAAACACCTTCTTTTTTATAAAACCAGCCAAGATAGATGGTGACGGCCAGGGCGCCGATAGGCATGAGGTAGGTGGCTGTCAGTTTGTCGCAGGCATCGAAGAAGGTGTAGTCCAGGATGGTGAAATCTTTCAGGGTGCCCAGCGACAATGAGCAGAGGGCACCAAGAGCGAAGATGACGAGCGAAGTGATGATGGTGGCGCTTGTACGCTTGAGGTGTAGTTCTTCCACCACCCAAAGTACGATTACTTCAAGTAATGAGATGGTTGTGGTGATGGCAGCGAGGGCCAGCAGCACGAAGAAGAGGATGGCGAAGAATTGGCCCATGGGCATGTTGTTGAACACATTGGGCAGTGTTTCAAAGACAAGGCTCGGACCACTTGCAGGGCTCAAGCCGAAGGTGAAAACGGCAGGGAAGATGGCGATGCCAGCCAAAAGGGCGATGGCAGTGTCGGAAGAGGCGATAAAGAAACAGGAACTCATCATATTGTCCTCCTTGCGAACATACGAACCGTAGGTAATGAGCAGCCCGGCGCCGATGCTGAGCGAGAAGATGGCCTGTCCCATGGCGGCAAGCACTCCCGTAGCGGTCAGGTTGCCGAACTCAGGCTTGAAGAGGAAACTCATTCCTTCCTTGCTACCAGGCAAAGTGAGTGAGCGGACACAGAGCAGTAGCATAATGAAGAACAAGACGGGCATGACAATCTTGGTGAATTTCTCAATGCCCTTTTGTACACCTCCGATGACAACCGCTCCCGTGAGAAAGACAAGCAAACCCTGGAAGAGGATGGGCAGGTAGGGATGTTGGATGAAGGATGTGAAGGCTTCGGAGATTTCCGAGGCCTCTTTGCCTGCCAAACCATTGGTGCACGATAGCCAGGTGTATTCGATGGTCCAGCCGGCAACAACGCTATAGAACGAATAGATGATGACACAAGTGATGACAGCCAAGATGCCGATGCCCAGCCATCCTTTGTGTTTTGGACTCAGCACGCGGAAGGCACCCATGGCATTGCGTCCCGAACGGCGGCCGATGACGAACTCGCCAATCATAATGGGCACGCCCAAACCGAAGACAAAGATGAGATAGAGCATGATAAAAGCACCACCGCCGTATTCTCCCGCGATGTAGGGGAAACGCCAGATGTTGCCCAAGCCCACAGCCGAACCGACGGCTGCTGCCACTGCACCAAAATAACTGGTAAAACCACCACGCTGTTCGCTATTCGTTGACATATTTAAGTTGTTAGATGTTAGATGTTAGTTGTAGGGATACACCGCGTATGTCCATATCATTGGCGGACGCATTCAATGCGTCTCTACATTATTAATTGTCAATTATAAATTATGAATTGTGCATCGTGAATTGTGCATTGAATTACATTCCCCAACTGCTGCCGTCGAAGCAATGGGTGCACAATTTCTCTTTGGGCAGACCGATGGCCTTGGCAATGGTGTCCAAAGTGTTGAATTTGAGCGTGTCCACACCGAGGTGCTGACGGATGACTTCCACCATGTTGGCGTACTCTTTGGTGGTGTGGTCCATATAGAGAGGGAGTTTCTTGACGAAGTCGTCGCCTTCAATCTCTTTGACTACGCGGCGAGCTATCAGTTCCATCTCGGTTTTGGAGGCCGAGAAGTTCAAGAAGTGGCAGCCGTAGAGCAGCGGCGGACAGCTAATGCGGATGTGCACTTCCTTGGCTCCGTACTCATAGAGTTTCCGCACATTGTCGCGTAATTGGGTGCCGCGCACGATCGAGTCGTCGCAGAAGACTGCGCGCTTGCCATGAAGCAGTGTGCGGTTGGGGATGAGCTTCATCTTGGCCACATGCTCACGAATGGTCTGGCTGACAGGCATAAAGCTTCGCGACCAAGTGGGCGTGTACTTGACAATGCCGCGTTCGTAAGGAATGCCCTTGCCTTTGGCGTAACCTAAAGCCATGCCAATGCCCGAGTCGGGAATGGCAGAAACGAAGTCGGCTTCGATATCATCAGAAATACCCATTTCGTAACCTTCAGTGTATCTGGCATTTTCGATGTTTATGCCTTCGTAGTCGGCGGTGGGGTAGCCGTAATAAATCCACAGGAAGGAGCAGATCTGCATCTGTGTGTTGGGGGCTGCCATCTGTTGGCAACCGTTTTCAGTTATGCGGAGAATCTCGCCCGGTCCTACAAAACGCTCGGTTTCGTAGCCCAAATTGGCAAAACTGTGACTATCGAAGGCCACGGCATAGCCGCGATCGCTTTTGCCAACGACGATGGGCGTTCTGCCCAGATAATCGCGGGCGGCAATAAGGCCGTTTTCAGTGAGAATGAGGATGGAACATGAACCTTTCACCTTCTTGAAGACATTGTTGATGCCATCTACGAAGTCTTTGCCTTGCGTAATCATCAACGCCACCAACTCTGTGGGGTTGGTCTGGCCGGAACTGAGCTCGGTGAACTGTTGGTCCTTGTCGAGGCACTCCTGCTCCAGTTCCTTGATGTTGTTGATGCGGGCTACCGTGGAGATGGCAAAGCGGCCCAAATGCGAATTGACCACAATGGGCTGGGAATCAGTGTCGCTGATGATGCCGATACCGTAGTTGCCCTTGAATTTGTCCAATTCGCCGTCGAACTTGGTGCGGAAATAGGAGTTTTCGATGTTGTGAATGGAACGGTAGAAAGTGCCGTCCTGAATAGTCACCATGCCGGCACGCTTGGTGCCCAGATGAGAATGGTAGTCTATTCCGTAAAACAAATCGCTAACGCATGCCTCACGTAAGGCTGTTCCAAAAAATCCACTCATAAAATACTGTAAGTTAGATAATTGTGTTTGTTAATGGTTTGGGTTGAGAAAATGCAAAAATAGTTTTTTTTTCTCTATTTTTGCATAATAAAATGAGAGAATATGAAACATCGTTTCTTTACTGCCGATATGAAGATGTCGGAGATATTCCATACCAACCTGAATATGGCGGTTTTGCTGCCGCGTTTGGATATGGATTTCGGCTTTGCAGAGAAGACTGTGGCGCAGTGCTGTCAAATGCACGGTGTGGATTGCGATTTTTTCCTGATGATTGGCAATGTCTATACCTTTGAGGATTATCTTCCTGACACAGAAGAACTGCACAAACTTAACATAGACAAGCTGCTTGAGTTTTTGCTCAAGTCGCATAATTATTATATGGAAGAGCGTCTGCCGCATATCGAGAATCATTTGGAGAAGATTGTCGAGAATGGCGATGCTTCGGTACAGGCTATCTTGAAGCAGTTTTATACTGATTACAAGCATGAGGTGTGGAATCATTTTGAATATGAGGAAGATACAGTTTTCCCGTATATTCGCCAGTTGTTGAACGACAAGTCGAAGCCGAATTATCAGATTGATCAGTTTGAGCAGAATCACAGCAATATTGAGGATAAACTGGCCGATTTAATCAATATCATCATCAAATACCTGCCTGGCAAGTTGCGCACGGCCGACCGCATATCGATGTTGCAGGACTTGAATGCCCTCTCGGCAGATTTGAACCGCCATGCACTGATTGAGGACAAAATTTTGGTGCCTTTTGTTGAATATCTTGAAAAACAACGCCATGAAAACAATTAAGATCTTATTGGCAGAGCCTTCGGATGTGATTGCGGCCGGTTTTCAAGAGTTATTGGGTGCCGACTCGCCGTTTGTGGTTTGTGGCCGCTGCTCGTCAGCCGAAGGGTTGAAAGAGGCGGTGGTGCGTTATCGCCCGACACTCCTTCTGATCAATCCCTCCCTGCTGGGCGATTCGGCTGTTACGGAGTTGTCATCGCTGACAGATGTAAATCCCCATATTGTGTTCGTCGCGCTTGTATATCAATATTTTAGTGCATCCATGTTGCGGCCTTATGCGGCTGTGGTGGATATCTGCGACAGCAAAATGCAGATCGAAAACAAATTGAAACAGGTTTTGAAAAATCAGGACTCCAGCGAGACAGGTGAGAGTTATGAGTTGACGCAACGCGAGAAGGATGTGCTTGTTTTGGTTGCTAAAGGATTGATGAATAAAGAAATAGCCGACAAACTTAATCTTTCTGTACACACCGTCATCACCCATCGTAAAAATATCACCCATAAAACGGATATCAAATCGGTAGCCGGCCTCACCGTCTATGCCTTGCTGAACAATCTGATAGACAAAGATGAAGTGCTGTAATACACGTTTGTCAAGATTCACTTCTCACAATTAAAAACTAACAACCAACAACTAATTTTTTTATTTTTGCGCGTATAAAACACGAACTTTTTAATAACAATCTAAATTTATAATTATGGGCTTTTTAAAAGAATTCAAAGAATTTGCCATGAAAGGCAATGTAATGGACATGGCTATCGGTGTTATCATCGGTGGTGCGTTCGGTAAAATTGTAACCTCTTTGGTTAATGACCTTTTGATGCCTCTCGTTGGCGCATTGATTGGCAATGTGGACTTCACGACACTCTCGGTTACGCTGAGAGAAGCCGTTATGAATGGCGAAGAAGTAGTGAAGGAAGCCGTAACATTAAACTACGGTAACTTTATCCAGACTACCGTTGATTTCCTGATTGTGGCTTTGTGTATCTTCGGTATGATTAAGCTCATCAACAAGGCTTCTAACATGGTGAAGAAACCCGTTGAAGAAGCTCCCGCAGAACCCGCTCCCGCTCCGGAACCCACTGCAGAAGAGAAACTGTTAACTGAAATCCGCGATCTGTTAAAAGAGAAATAATAGTCGCCCAGTGACATTAAAAAAGGATAACCATAGTTTTATGGCTATCCTTTTTTTGTGATGATAATGAAGAAGATGAAAACGAAAATCCTTTTTGTGTGCCTTGGCAACATCTGCCGCAGTCCCATGGCCGAGTTTATCATGAAGAAGCTGGTAGCTGATGCGGGCTTGGCCGACCGTTTTGACATCGCGTCGGCTGCCACCAGTTACGAGGAGCAAGGTAACCCCGTCTATCCGCCGGCTCGCAAAATGTTGGCCGCCCACGGTATCGACTGCAGCGGCAAGACCGCCCGCCGCATTACGGCTGCCGACTACGAGCACTACGATTACATCATCGCTATGGACAAAGGCAATCTGCGCAGTCTGCACGCCATGCTGGGCGATGACCCTGCCGATAAAATCTCACTGCTGATGGACTATACCGACCATCCGCGCGAGATTGCCGACCCATGGTACACCCGCGACTTTGAGACAGCATGGCGCGAGATTAGCGAGGGCTGCGAGGCCCTGCTGCGCCATCTGACCGAATAGACTTCTTATTTCTTGATGCTGAGAATCAGTCCCAAAACCACGCCGAGCACGGCGGCAAACAGCACTTGGTAATTGCCAGGCAGCATAAAGGTGATGGTGTGGGCAGGATACCAGAACAGCGGTATGGTTTTCTTGAAAACAAAGCCATATTGGATGTTCCAGTCTATTTTTTCAGCCATAGTCTTCTGTATCTCAAGTGGTTTGGAGAAGAACCCTGCCAGCGTTCCGCCCGTTTCGGCAATGTGTATGTCGGTGATTTTGTGGAAGGTCATGAAGACAGGGGCGAAGAAGGTGTTCATCAGCACACTGACGCAGAAAGCCACTAATAGTTTGCCCCAGCTGGCGCTACCGGCAAACCACACTTCTGCTTGCTCTAATCCGATGTAAGTCAGGAATTTGACTGTGCCTGCCTTGAAGACGGTCATGGCCATGGCGATACACATACCCAGCAGACCCCATACCAGCATTCGCGGCAATATGCCGAAGCCCTTTTCCACATAGTGCCCTTTGCGGATACGCAAGGCGAGCATTTCACCAAAGGTGGCGAGAATGGCAAATTTGAAAAAACTCATAATCATGCCGTGGTTGGCCGTGGCCCGGTTGAAGCCCTCTAAAACCCCGGGGACGAAGATAAAAATGCACAATATGGCTGCGACAATGGCAAGGACGAGGAGGTCAGTCTTTTTCATGGGAATCGTTTTTTAGCGCGACAAAAGTACGGAAAAAGGGCGTACATTCTCATGAGTAGCGAATAGATTTGTATCTTTGCCCTCGAATAAAAGAGGGGTTATGCCGCAGCATTATTACACTATATTTTTTATTTACTTATTGATAATCAATATATTGTCGTTTGTATGTTTTGGCATGGACAAGCGTTTTGCCCGCCGTGGCGCCTACCGCATCTCCGAGTACAGTTTGTTGGTCATAGCTTTGATTGGCGGCTCCATAGGGGCATGGGCGGGAATGTACTGTTTCCGTCACAAGACGAAGCACGCGTTGTTCGTCGTGGGCATCCCGCTCATCTTGGCAGTGCAGATTTCCGTAGCGCTCTGGCTCTATCTTGGCTGAGGTTTTAGAAGCAGAGGTAGAGCAGGGCTCCGGCCGCCCCGCAGAGGAGCAGTAGGAGGATGGGACTTTTTTTGAACCGGTAGGAGGCGATGAAGACGCCGGCGAAGAGAAGGCAGCTGACCGTAAATTGGAAAGGGCTCTCCGCGGGACTGCCGAAATTGTCCTTGGAGGCGAGCAGCAGAGCGGCGGCGGCAATCACACCGACTATGGTAGGCCGCAGAATCTGGAAGATGCTCTCTATAATTTTGTTGCCGCGGTGGGCCAGCAGATAGCGGCTGACCATCAGGATGAGCAGACAGGGGAGCAGTATCACGGCAAAGGAACTCATTACGGCGCTCAAGATGCCGATCCATGGCGCGTAGCCGGCATTCACCACGGCCGTGTAGCCGGTGTATGTGGCCACATTGATGCCGATGGGTCCGGGGGTCATCTGGCTCACAGCCACGATGTCGGTAAATTCTTGGACGGTCATCCAAGCGTGTTTTTCAACCATCTCGTTCTGTATGAGGGCGATCATGGCGTAGCCGCCTCCGAAGTTGAAGATGCCGATTTTGCAGAAGGTATAGAGGAGTTGCCAGAAAATCATGCCTGTTTCCTCCTTTCGATGAAGTGTCCGTAGAGAAAGCCGGCGGCGGCGGCGGCGAGGATGACCCAGATGGGCGAAACGCCGAGAAACCGTATGAGAAGGGCGGCCGCGATAGGTATCCAGCAGTTGCGCCACGTGATGCCGGCCGTCTTGGCCATGGTGAATACGGGGGCGGCAATCAGGGCTACCACGGCGGGCCGGATGCCCTTGAAAACGGCTTCCACTACCTTGTTGCCCTGAAATTGGCGGAAGAAGATGGCCAGCAGGAGGATGATGAGGATGGGCATGAGGATGTTGCCCGCAATGGCGGCGGCAGCACCGGTGCGACCGCGCAGCCTGTAGCCGAGGGAGGCGGCCATGTTCACGGCGAAAAGGCCCGGCATGGCTTGCGAAACGGCCATCAAATCCATGAACTCCTCTTGCCCAATCCAACCGCGACGCTCAACCAACTCTTTCTCCATCAGCGGAATCATAGCATAGCCTCCGCCTATGGTGAATGAGCCGATCTTTAAAAACGAAACGAACAGTTCGGTGTATGTCGCCATGGAAAGCCTATTTCTTGTTGTCGGGGTCTTGCCTTTTCTTTTTCCGTTTGATGATGAAATAGCCTACCCAGAAGGCGATGGTGCCGCCGATGAAGGCTCCCATCATGATGGGAAACTTGTTGTCGATAGAACTGAGATATAAAGGAATAATCAGAATTCCCATCAATAGTACGTAGCGAAAGGCAGTTTCCATACTTTGTAGATTTATGTTGCAAAAATACAAAATAAAGACTTTGCCAATGCTACGTGGAAATCGGCATTTTTTCGAACAGCCCCGCCCCTGTGGTTGTTTTTTCTCTTAATTTATGACTTTCAAAATTGAAATTTTAGCGATTCTGTCTTCGCCGTATCCTTCTTGAAAATGGAGACGAATAAATCCGTCAAAATACAGCTTCTGCTTTTTTCTCTTTTTTTGCCTTGTTGTCTCTTTGTGAGTCAACGTTTCTCAGTTCAAGACTTATTAATCTTTTGTTCTCTTTTGAAATCTTTCGCAGATTCTGAATAGGAATTTTTGTCTCAATTCCAGGACCTTGATATTCAACAGTAGTGCGAACAAAAGCGTCCAATCCTATGATTTCACTATCAGATAAGTCAGGATTGCATACCATAGGTAGCATTTTTTTTGTATAAAGATTGCAATAAAATAAAAAACCGTGATTATTGTGCAAAACCAGTCTGTCAGCGGGGATGTATTTGTGCTTGTATTTGACGATAACGATGCAGTCAACAGGAAAACCGTCGGTCTGAATTTTAATTGAGGAACACCCTTTGTTTGAGGTGAGAACAGCTGTCTTATTATTGTCTTTTCTTATAGTCAAGCAGTATAATTTATATTTTTTACTTGAAATTATATTGTTGTCAACATAAAAAAAGAAGTGTAAAGAATCTCCAATGTTTTTAGCCCATCTTTCTTGGATTGTTATTTTATGATTATTCTCGTAGAAATATTGAAAATATAATGCAATTTTAATATAGAAGTTCAACTTTTCTCCTTTGATGGAATCTTGATTCTCTATCACTCCTGCTTTGTGCCATATTTCTGTTGACTTTTCCAACAATTCTAATTTTACACTATCGTTTAGCAAATCATAAAATTTCTCAAAATATGGTAATTGCTGGTTGAAATAAGTAGTATCTATAAGTATTTCTATACGCGTGTCAAGTATTTCGCGCATAACATCATCCAAGTCGTATGAGGGCTCGTCTTTTTGTGCCCAACAAACTGAATTGTTAAAGAGACAAAGCAATATTACCGAAAAAATGTGAAAAAAACTTTTCATATTATCAATTGTTGTTACGAAATTGGTCGAAACTCCACGTTGCGTATGTCCCATTTTCGTTGTAAAAATATACTTTTTGAGAACTCATTCCAAAAGCGGCAAAAGTTCTACCTCCAGAACGTACACCTGCATTGGCTCTGTCTTTAGGAGATGGTGTTTGAGTCCAAGATATAATATCAGAGCCTATCGAACATTCTCCGCTTCCATGAGAATGGAAGTCGAAGAGGACGATAAAACAAGGAACATTTACTTGAGTATATCCCATTTCACTGGTCTTGCAAGGACTATCATAATGTTTTGTTTCTCCCCACATCACGCAAGGTGATTCATATTGTTGCTTTTCTATGTTCCATCCTGAGCCATAACAGCCTCCTGACTCGGAATTCGGGTCTTCTGAATCATTGTTTTGAAGTATGTCGAGAATCTGACCTCTTGATGCTATATCTGGAAGTTGATGAACATCCCCATAATTATTTACAATAATTTGTCCCTTCTCATCCGTAGAAACACTTTCCTGATTACTAACAAGATAAATTTTACCATCTTCATTACCATCACTTCCCATTAAATGTCCAGATATATCATAATAATTTCCTATCTCCGCCCCATTCGGATCCACCAACTTCACCGGATTATTCCCGCAATACGCATACGGACTCAAACTCGGATACTTTTCACTCATCGGGTCAACGGAGAGCCAGATGGAATATGCTGAGTTATAGTATCTTGCGCCAAACCGACGCAGCGGGCGAGAGCAGAAGCAAGCTTGTTTGCTTTTGCCGAGCCGCAAGGAGGAAACCGAGCGTAGCGAGGTAATAGAATACCCAGTTTCCTCGTCTCGCTCCTTGCCGGAGAAGGTATAGCGGGCACCATGGGAAATGGCGGCGTAAAGCATTGTGTGTGAATTAGTTGGCACTTTGTTGTTTAGAATGTTTCTTTGGAAAAACAGATAATCAGTATTCCAAGGTTATTGAATTTGAATTTTTTTCTTTAATGAATCAGAAGGATTTTGAAAACGATTTAAATATAATATCATATCTGGTGAAACATTGAATTTGTTTGCAATAGATAATATAGTATCATTTTTTTTCTTACGATAGAAAATTGGAAAGTATCTAATGCAATGACAATTCTTATTATGGGGAATATATTTTTGTCCATCATACAGAAAATCATACCAGATGTTCATTTCATGATAGAAACTGACTTCTTTCAGATATGCTGTGAATAGTGTTTTATTTACAAACGGTATCTTTATAGAATCTATTTCACTACTTTGGGTATAAAATTTAGTAGTGCACATTGTAGTTGAATCCATTGCATTTGTAGAAAAAACGAACAGATAATCGCGATATCGTAGAATTCCTTGAATATCAAGATCAAAAATACTGGTGTTGCTATACCTCTCATCATGTTGAAATCCAGTCAAGAATATATATGTTCTATTGCTGTCATGTTGTGATATAAATACATCAAACCAAACATTTTCGTTTTTATAAACGCACGTATTTTTAATATCAATGATAGAATCGAAAAGACTATACAAATTATCATCCACTATCTTCACTTTATTTACAGCAATTATAGTATCATGTTGCAATGAATCACATGCTATACGCCGTAAATTTTTTTGAGTAAAAGGATCGTTAGTATAGCAAGAATATAGTGTAAGCGATATGCTCACGATAAGAATAGCTATATAAAACACTTTATTTTTCATAATATTTTTTTTATCGCCGAAAACCACTCCAGTCCATCTTAAAAACATTCATATCAAAGAGTTTCCCCCTGTGCATTATGCCAAAAATCACATTAGGATTATTATTATTACACATTTCTTGAAAGTTTCTGTCAATGAGATTTGTAAAAGCGCCTAATGGTTCCTTCCTGGGATGTGAGTGAAAGAAAAATGATAAAGTTCCTTTATTATTCATAAAACTCGTTGCTTGCACTGGACTAAACTTATCCTTATTATAACTATGGTTTGAAGAAAGGTATGAAACACTCTCATCATTGATATTGCCTCCCCAATAACTCCATTCAACATCAGTGTTTTTAGACATAAATCTAAATAGATTCTGTGCCATTATATTCTTTCCCGACACATTCAATTCTGTTGATTCGATTCTTCCATTAGCATCACTAGTTGTATTTAATTTCATGATATCTTCATCAACATCTACGAAAATTTCTTGTCGTTTTTTTCCATATCCAACTGTTTTTCTTTTTCCGAAATCATCTTGGCTATATCCTTTAACCGCATATAATTTTAGATTATTTCTGTCCCCAACCTCTCTTATGTATCCTGCTTCATTAATCTCCCATTCTTCCCCATTCGCATCCACTAACTTCACCGGATTATTCCCACAATACACATAAGGAGAAATTGATGGATACTTGTCGCTCATCGGGTCAACACTCATCCAGATAGAATAACTTGAGTTATAATATCTTGCGCCGAAATAGCTGTATCCTGTTTCTTCGTCTCGTTCCTTGCCGGAGAAAGTATAGCGGGCACTATAGGAAGGTGGCGGGTAAGGGGAAAGGACATTGCGACACATATCAATACTTATTAATTAAAAGGCTGAATATTATTTATCAGAAGAACCACTTTGTCGCATGGTTGAAAAGAAGAAAATAATTCACATAGCTCATAAGGCCGTAATGAACAAAGGCAACCTGTCTTTTCATTTTGGATAACAACCTTGTCAGAATCAATAGCAAAACCTGTCTTAAGAACAATATGATTGTTATTGACAACAATAATCTCACTTGATACTGTTGAGATATCAGCATTCAAACGTCTAAACTCAAATTTATTTTGAATAATTCGTAATATTTCATTATTGGAACAAGTGAGCACTTTTCTTTTGGGAATACTATTAGGTAAATAGAGCCAATCATTATCATTGAAAATCAATATAATTTCATTATTTCCATTTGCTAAATCTAATCCACCCAGTGGATTAACGATGCTATCTTCCATAATATCAGGAAACACTTCTTTATTGTTGTTGATAATGATAGGGAATCCATTACTAATCACGCAAAGCGCAGCCAACACCATTAGCATAGATATAACAATAAAAAACTTCTTTTTCATCTGCGTCCATATATTACTATCTCTTTCCCTTGATTTGGTGCGAGTAATTGAGCATTTGTCATCACCCCCCCACTATATTGCACTCTAACATTAGAACCATGAATCTCAGATTTTTTATCTAATTTTCTTGAAAATTGTGCAATAATACTCGTATCGAAAATCGGAAGTCCCCAATCCACAGCAGTTCTACACCCTCCAACCACATCAACATATGTTCCGCTGCTAAATGCACTTGCTTTAAAATCACTTGGGTCAAAATTCTGTTCTGAACCGCCATAGCCAACACATAAATCACCAGGGGTAGAATGTCCTACATAATAAAAACTAGTGATTTTATCTCTCTCTCTCGAGCCATCCCCATTTTTATTATTTACATAATTAATAATTTCGTCGACATCAGATATAACTTTAACACTAATTCCTTTTTCTTTGGCTTTGTTACTATATTCATTGATTAAATCGCTCGAATAACCCTTCTCTTTATCATTGTAAATAAGCCATGTTGTGCTTTCTCCTTTTCTCTGAAAGTGGGATTTTGATTTTAAAGCTCTATCCAATCCATTTTCTAGAAAATGTCTTTTATTGCTATGATTGCCTGGCGAACCTGAAACGACAATACCTTCCTCCCCGTTGGGGTCAATGATTTTTATCGGATTGTTGATGCAATAAGCGTATGGGGAAACGAAAGGTGTTTTATCAGAAAGTGGGTCAACAGACAGCCAAATGGAATAGTCTGAATTATAATATCTTGCGCCAAAATATGAATAGCCAGTTTCCTCATCTCGTTCCTTCCCGGAGAAGGTATAGCGGGCACTATAGGAAGTTGGTATAAAGGTGAACTCATAGATCATAATACTTAATTGAGCCATTAATAATAGTTTCCCTCTGATAAACGAACTTTCCGTTTGAATATCTGTATGTTATACTTTTGTAATCTATGTTTGTAGATACCGAATCAATGTCAGGAAAGTCTTTTGTAATATAGTCCACCGTTTTACTATCCAATTTGTATATGTAATCAGGTAGAACCACTCGCCTTTTCTTTTTGCGAAAATAAACCGGCAAGACGTAAAACAAGCAGTTGTGCTTTTTATACCGCATATAACCCTGTATTTTCACACAGTTTCCCAAATCGTATTCTATAGACTTCTTTACATAGGGCAATAGCCATCTGTCATTAAAAAAAACAGTTAAATACTCATTGCTGTCTTGCTTAAAACCATAGATGATGAAATCATCAAAACAATTGGGATAGCTGTTGTTTTCATCGCAAATGTTTTTAAACAACTTTCTCACTTGATTATTGCCGAAAGAAACCAGGTGGACTTTTGCCGAATCCCCTAAATTAGCATATAAATTGTTGTTAACAAGAACGAATTTGGCGAATATAATTATGATTAGTATTTTACAATATAATAATTTCATAATGGGATGATTCTTTTCAAAATAGAAAAACTTTTTAGAAGATTATGGGACAATTCGCGTTTTATTGATAAATTTGTTGGGTCAATGGATATATAGCTCTTATTGAAGGCTTCATAAACCTTAAACGTTCCAGGATTTTTGTACATCATATCAACATCACTCCCTTCAAAACCAGAACTAAGCCTGTTTGATGGATTTGAATGGCTATGAATTTGAATAAGATTATTCCCTTTGGGAAGGGGAATAGAATTGAACCCATTTTTATGAGATGTACCTACGTAAGAATGACAGTCAGTTGAGTTAAATCCCCATTCAACATCTGTATTTTCTGCCGCAAACTCAAAAAAGTCAGTGGCTGTTTCTCTGTTCTCAAAAGACATATAATCAGTAGTATAAGAGGTCTCATATTTATCACCCTTATTTAAGATACTACTAAAAGATTTTTTGTTGTGATTTATCGTATTTGCCTTATAATTTCGTGAAACGATTTCACCATTCTCGTTTGTTGCATATACCACATCAATATCCGTTCTTCCATTTTCTCGCTTTCTTAATTCTCCATTCCTTGCCAAATCCCATTCATTCATTCCATTAGGGTCAATAACTTTTATCGGATTATTACTGCAAAAGGTATAATTGGATTGGTGGGGATACTTGTCACTCATTGGGTCCATAGAGAGCCAAATGGAATATACTGAATTATAATACCTTGCGCCGAAGTAGCTGTAGCCAGTTTCCGCGTCTCGCTCCTTGCCGGAGAAGGTATAGCGCGCACTATAGGAAGATGATGGATTTCTGTAGTCTAAGAGGGGTTCTCCCCAAGGCATGTATTGCAGGTGCTGGATGGCACGGCCAGCGGTATCGGTTATC